>Ga0310786_10001074_pt1 | contig 43992 bp, 37 predicted proteins | sample AusTroGonzalo_MG_FD_203881 | JGI IMG/M metagenome (GOLD analysis project Ga0310786, IMG submission 203881) | Bovine rumen microbial communities from tropical cattle in Woodstock, Queensland, Australia - Gonzalo_03 (v2) (version 2) | ecosystem: Host-associated > Mammals > Digestive system >...
GGAGTCCCCACACAGGTTTAGAGCCCAAAGTAGGCTCTAAACCTTTTTTCCGTCTTTAAAATTTTCCCCATAACGAAGGCAGAACATGTCTAAAAAGACTACCCAACAGCGAGTTAATTTCGCAACATCCAAGATTCTGGAATACCCTGACCTTCTGGAGGTTCAGCTGAAGTCCTTCAAGGATTTCTTCCAGCTGGAGACCACGCCGGACAGCCGCCGTGAAGAGGGACTGTATCAGGTGTTCCAGGAAATTTTCCCGATTGAGGACACGCGGAACAATTATGAACTCACCTTCATCGATTATTTTATCGATCCGCCGCAGTACTCCATCGAGGAGTGTCTTGAGAGAGGACTCACTTACAACGTTCCTCTGAAGGCAAAACTCCGCCTTTCATGCACGGACCCGGAGCACGAGGACTTTGACACCCGCGTGCAGGACGTATATCTCGGCAACATCCCCTACATGACTCCTGCCGGTACGTTCATCATCAACGGTTCCGAGAGAATCATCGTATCGCAGCTTCACCGTTCCCCGGGCGTGTTCTTCGACCAGAGCATGCACGCTAACGGTACCAAACTGTATTCTGCCCGCATCATCCCCTTCAAGGGTTCTTGGATCGAGTTTGCGACGGACATCAACAACGTGATGTACGCCTACATCGACCGTAAGAAGAAGCTGCCTGTTACTACCCTTCTGCGTGCTATCAGCTATAGCTCCGATAAGGACATCCTGGACCGTTTCGGTTTGGCCGATGAAGTGGAAGCCACCGACGCCGTTCTGAAAGAGAACGAGGGCCGCAAGCTTGCCGCTAACGTCCTGAAGACCTGGATTGAGGACTTCGAGGATGAAGATACCGGTGAGGTGATTCCTATCGAGCGTACCATCCCCATCGTTGAGCGCGGTGAGATCCTGAACGAGGACACCATCGCCCGCATCGAGGATACCGACGTGAAGACCATCCTCCTCCAGAAGGACGAGGCCGTCTCCGCCGAAAACAGCATCATCTACAACACCCTGCAGAAGGACCCGACCAATACGGAAATCGAGGCTGTCAACTACATCTACAAACAGCTCCGTAATTCCGAACCGCCGGATGAGGCCACTGCCCGCGACGTTATCGATAAGCTCTTCTTCTCCGAGAAGCGCTACGATCTGGGCAGCGTAGGCCGTTACCGCCTGAACAAGAAACTGTCCCTGGACATCGATCCGTCCGTGCGTGTACTCACCAAGACGGATATCGTCGAGATCATCAAATACCTGATCCAGCTCATCAACAGCCGCGCTACGGTGGATGATATCGACCATCTGTCCAACCGTCGTGTACGCACCGTGGGCGAGCAGCTCGCCAACCAGTTCTCCGTAGGTCTGAGCCGTATGGCCCGTACCATCCGTGAGCGCATGAACGTACGCGACTCCGAGCAGTTCAACCCCATCGACCTGATCAACGCCAAGACTCTGTCTTCCGTGATCAACTCCTTCTTCGGCACCAGCCAGCTGTCCCAGTTCATGGACCAGACCAACCCGCTGGCCGAAATCACCCACAAGCGTCGTCTGTCCGCTCTCGGCCCTGGCGGTCTTTCCCGTGACCGTGCCGGCTTCGAGGTGCGAGACGTTCACTATACCCACTACGGCCGCCTTTGCCCTATCGAGTCTCCTGAAGGCCCGAACATCGGCCTTATCTCTTCCCTGTGCGTATACGCCCGCATCAACGGCCTCGGTTTCATCGAGACCCCGTACCGCGAGGTGCACGGTGGTAAGGTAGACCTGAGCGACACCGGCTGGAAGTACATGAGCGCAGAGGAGGAAGAGGCCCAGCACGTGGCTCTCGCCAACGTGGGCATGGCCGACGACGGTCAGCTCCTGGACGAGCGCATCCAGTGCCGTCTGGAGGCCGACTTCCCGCTGGTTTCCAAGGAAGAGGTGAACTACATGGACGTAGCCCCGAACCAGATGGCTTCCGTGGCTGCCTCCCTGATTCCCTTCCTGGAGCACGACGATGCTCACCGCGCCCTGATGGGTGCGAACATGATGCGTCAGGCCGTTCCGCTGCTTTCTCCGGAGAGCCCTATCGTGGGTACCGGTCTGGAGGAGCGCGTCTGCATCGACTCCCGTACGCAGGTGATCGCCGAGCGTGAAGGTACCGTCACTTATGTGGATGCCAACGAAATCCACGTCAAGTACGACCGTACCGATGACGAGAAATTCGTCAGCTTCGCTCCGGAGGAGACCGTATACAAACTGCCTATCTGGCGCCGTACCAACCAGAGCACGACCATCTGCCTGAAACCCCTCGTCCGCAAGGGCGAGCGCGTGGAGCCCGGTCAGGTGCTTACCCAGGGTTATGCCACCCAGAACGGTGAGCTGGCCCTTGGCCGCAACCTGATGGTAGCCTTCATGCCTTGGAAGGGTTACAACTACGAGGATGCTATTGTGCTCAGCGAGGAAATGGTGAAGTGGGATGTTCTCACTTCCGTCCACGTGGATGAGTACCTCACCGAAGTCCGCGAAACCAAGCGCGGCATGGAGGAACTGACCTCCGATATCCCGAATGTGAGCGAGGATGCCACCAAGGACCTCGACAAGGACGGTATCGTCCGCGTCGGTGCCCACATCGAACCCGGTGACATCATGATCGGTAAGATCACCCCGAAGGGCGAGAGCGATCCTTCTCCGGAAGAGAAGCTCCTCAAGGCCATCTTCGGTGACAAGGCCGGTGACGTGAAGGATGCCTCCCTGAAGGCCAACCCTTCCCTCAGCGGTACCGTGATCAAGACCGCCCTCTACGCCAAGGTTTCCAAGGAGACCGGCAAGCGTGGTGCAAAGGCCGATCAAAAGACCCGCATCGAGATCAAGCAGCAGGAATTCGAGAAAGCCGCCGAGAAACTCCGCGCCGGCTTCATCGAGAAGCTGTGGACCCTGGTGAGCGGCAAGAAGAGCGCCGGTGTGAGCGACCTCTACGGTGTCGAAATCTTCCCGAAGGGCAAGGAGTTCACGCTCCAGGGCCTGAAGGATGCCGATTATCAGAATATCTCCACTGCCAAGTGGTGCAACGACGCCAAGACGTCCGCCATGGTGCGCGACCTCATCGGTGGTTATTGCATTGCCTATAAGGAAGCTGAAACCCGCGCCAAGCGCGAACTGGACAAGATTAAGGTCGGTGATGAACTGCCGAACGGTGTTATGCAGATCGCCAAGGTCTACATCGCCAAGAAGCGTAAGATCACTGTCGGTGATAAGATGGCCGGCCGTCACGGTAACAAGGGTATCGTGGCTAAGATTGTCCGCCAGGAGGACATGCCGTTCCTCGAGGACGGTACGCCTGTGGATATCGTGCTGAACCCGCTGGGTGTGCCTTCCCGAATGAACCTGGGTCAGATTTACGAGACCGTGCTCGGTTGGGCCGGCCGTGAACTGGGCCTGAAGTTCTCCACGCCTATTTTCGACGGTGCTTCCATCGAAGAAATCTGCGACTACACCGACAAAGCCGGTGTGCCCAGATTCGGTAAGACGCATCTGAGAGACGGTGGTACCGGTGACTGGTTCGACCAGCCCGCTACCGTCGGTGTCATCTACATGATCAAACTGGGTCATATGGTTGACGACAAGATGCACGCCCGTTCCATCGGCCCTTACTCTCTCATTACTCAGCAGCCGCTGGGTGGTAAGGCTCAGTTCGGTGGCCAGCGTTTCGGTGAAATGGAAGTGTGGGCCCTCGAGGCCTACGGCGCCGCCAACGCCCTCCAGGAGATCCTGACCGTGAAGTCCGACGATGTCAACGGACGGTCCAAGACCTACGAAGCCATCGTGAAGGGTGACCCGATGCCCACTCCTGGCATCCCTGAATCCCTGAACGTGCTCCTGCACGAGCTCCGCGGCCTCGGCCTCAAGGTCACTTTGGACTAATCGTGGACAATAAAGAAAGTAACGAATATGCCTGCTTTTAACAATAAGGAAAACAAGGTAAAGAGCAATTTCTCCCGCATTTCCATTTCGCTCGCTTCTCCGGAAGATATTACCGAGCGTTCCTGCGGTGAGGTCCTGAAGCCGGAAACGGTTAACTACAGGACTTACAAGCCGGAGCGTGAAGGTCTGTTCTGCGAGAAGATCTTCGGTCCCACCAAGGACTACGAGTGCTACTGCGGCAAGTACAAGAGAATCCGCTACCGCGGAATCGTGTGCGACCGCTGCGGTGTGGAAGTGACCGAGAAGAAAGTGCGCCGCGAACGGATGGGTCATATCACCCTTACCGTTCCGGTAGCCCATATCTGGTACTTCAAGAGCGCTCCCAATAAGATCAGCGCCCTGCTGGGTGTTCCTTCCAAGAAGCTGGAAGCCGTCATTTACTACGAGAAATACATCGTGGTGAATCCCGGTGTGCTGGGTACCGACGAGGTTCCCGACGACATGCGCATGGAAAAGATGGCCCTGCTCTCCGAGGATGAGTACTTCACCGCTCAGGAGCGTCTGGCCGAATTCCGCCGCAAGAAGGTGGAGGAAGGTGTGGTCTGGGAAGACAGCATGAACCTGGTGGCCAAGATGGGCGCCGAGGGTATCTACGACCTCCTGAAGGAGATCGACGTAGAGTCCCTGGGCCGCGAGCTTCGCCGTGCCATGCGCACCGAGAGCTCCCAGCAGCGTAAGGCTGAAATCCTCAAGCGCCTGTCTGTTGTGAAGTGGTTCCAGGAGTCCGGCGGTGTCAACCGTCCGGAGTGGATGATCATGAAGGTCATCCCCGTTACTCCTCCGGATCTGCGCCCGCTCGTTCCGCTCGATGGTGGCCGCTTTGCCACCTCCGACCTGAACGACCTCTACCGTCGCGTGATCATCCGTAACAACCGACTCAAGAAGCTCATCCAGATTCAGGCTCCTGAAGTGATTCTGCGCAACGAAAAGCGTATGCTCCAGGAAGCGGTGGACAGCCTGTTCGACAACTCCAAGAAGTCGAGCGCCGTCAAGAGCGAAAGCAACCGCGCCCTGAAGTCCCTGTCCGACTCCCTCAAGGGTAAGCAGGGTCGCTTCCGCCAGAACCTCCTCGGTAAGCGTGTCGACTACTCCGCCCGTTCGGTTATCGTCGTCGGTCCGGAACTCAACATGCACGAGTGCGGTCTCCCGAAATTCATGGCTGCTGAACTGTACAAGCCGTTCGTGATCCGTAAGCTCATCGAGCGCGGTATCGTGAAGACTGTCAAGAGCGCTAAGAAGATCGTCGACCGCCGCGACCCCGTGATCTGGGACATCCTGGAGAACGTGATGAAGGGTCATCCCGTGCTGCTGAACCGTGCACCTACCCTGCACCGTCTGGGTATCCAGGCCTTCCAGCCCCGTATGATCGAGGGTAAGGCCATCCAGCTGCACCCGCTTGCCTGTACCGCTTTCAACGCCGACTTCGACGGTGACCAGATGGCTATCCATCTGCCGCTGGGCAACGCCGCCATCATGGAGGCTCAGCTCCTCATGCTGGGCTCCCACAATATTCTGAACCCCGCTAACGGTTCTCCTATCACCGTTCCTTCCCAGGATATGGTGCTGGGTCTGTACTACATCACCAAGGAACGTCCGGGTGCCAAGGGCTCCGGCCTCAAGTTCTACGGTCCCGAGGAAGTGATCATTGCCTTCAACGAGAAGGTGATTGACATGCACGCTCCCATCGAGGTGCGTCTGCCCAAGGACAAGCAGGATCTCGGAAAGGGCTTCGAGCTCGTGAAGACCACTGCCGGCCGTATCATCGTGAACCAGTACATGCCCGAGGAAGTTCCTTATGTGAACGAGGTTCTGGGTAAGAAGTCCCTCCGTACCGTCATCACCAACGTGATCAAGCACACCGGCGTAACCCGTACCGCCCAGTTCCTGGACGATATCAAGAACCTCGGTTACGATCAGGCTTTCCGTGCCGGTATCTCCTTCAACCTGGGCGACGTGCTCATCCCTGAAGAGAAGACCGCCCTCATCGAGAAGGGTTACGGCGACGTAGAGGCCATCAAGACCAACTACGCCATGGGCTTCATCACCAACAACGAGCGTTACAACAAGGTGATCGACCTCTGGACCTCCATCGATAACCAGCTCACCGCCATCGTGAAGAAGCAGATTTCTGCCGACCAGCAGGGCTTCAACCCGGTGTACATGATGCTGGATTCCGGTGCTCGTGGTTCAACCCAGCAGATCAAGCAGCTCTGCGGTATGCGTGGCCTTATGGCTAAGCCCCAGAAGAGCGGCGCTGCCGGTGCAGAGATTATCGAAAATCCGATCGTGTCCAACCTGAAAGAGGGTATGACCGTGTTGGAGTACTTCATCTCCACCCACGGTGCCCGTAAGGGTCTGGCCGATACCGCTCTGAAGACGGCTGATGCTGGTTACCTGACCCGTCGTCTGGTTGACGTGTCCCACGATGTGATTATCACCGAGGATGACTGCGGTACCCTCCGCGGCCTCATCGCCACCGCCATCAAGAACAAGGATGAGGTGGTTGAATCCCTGGGTGAGCGTATCCTGGGCCGTACTTCCGTCCACGATATTTACAACCCGCTCAACGGCGAGCTCATCATCGCTGCCGGCGAAGAGATCCGCGAGGATGTCGCCGCCCTCATCGATACGCTGCCCATCGAGCAGGTCGAAATCCGAAGCGTTCTCACCTGCGAATCCCGCAAGGGTGTCTGCGCCAAGTGCTACGGCCGTAACCTGGCTACCTCCCGTATGGTGGAAACCGGTGAAGTGGTGGGCGTTATCGCTGCCCAGTCCATCGGTGAGCCTGGTACTCAGCTGACACTGCGTACCTTCCACGTGGGTGGTACTGCATCCGGTGCTGTGGCCGACAATACCATCGTCTCCAAGTACGAAGGTAAGCTCCAGTTCGACGAACTGCGCACCATCGAGCGCGTGAACGAGGACGGTACCGTGAACCCGATTGTGGTTTCCCGTATGACCGAACTCCGCATCGTGGACGAGCGCACCGGTATGACCTATTCCCAGTACGACATCCCTTACGGCTCCACGCTGTACTTCAAGGATGGCGACAATGTGAAGAAGGGCGACCTCATCTGCGAATGGGATGCTTACAACGCTACCACCATCGTAGAGCATGACGGTGTCATCCGCTTCGAGAACATGGTCGAAGGCGTAACCTACCGTGAGGAGAGCGCCGATGAATTCGCCACGAACACCGATAAGGTGATCATCGAAGGCCGTGATAAGACCAAGAACCCTGCCATGCTGGTTGTGGACGCCAAGGGTGTCATCCTGCGTCAGTACAACCTGCCTGTGGGCGCTCACATCATGATGAACGACGGCGACTCCGTGAAGGTGGGTGACGTCATCATCAAGATCCCTCGCGCTATCGGCAAGGCTTCCGATATTACCGGTGGTCTGCCTCGTGTGACGGAACTCTTCGAGGCCCGTACTCCTTCCAACCCCGCTATTCTCTCCGAGATCAACGGTGAGGTTCTCATGGGTAAGGTCAAGCGCGGTAAGCGTGAGATCATCGTGAAGAACCGTTCCGGTAAGGAATGCCGCTACGAAGTTCCGATGACCAAGCAGATCCTGGTTCAGGAGAACGACTACGTCCGTGCAGGTTCCCGTCTGTCCGACGGTGGTACCTCCCCGACCGACATCCTGAATATCCTCGGTCCTGTGAAGGCTCAGGAATACATCGTGAACGAAATCCAGGCCGTGTACCGTCTGCAGGGCGTAAAGATCAACGATAAGCACTTCGAGATCATCGTCCGCCAGATGATGCGCAAGGTCATGATCGGAGATCCCGGTGACACCGAGTTCCTCCCCGAGGAGCTGGTGGACAAGTGGGAGTTTATGGATCGCAACGACGAAATCTTCGGCAAGTACTATGTCGAGGATCCCGGTGACAGCGTCCGCTTCCAGGAAGGCGACATCATCAGCGCACGTGACCTGCGCGGCGAGAACTCCTCGCTGGAGCGTCAGGGTGCCAAGCTGGTCGCTGCCCGTCCTGCCAAGCCCGCTACCGCCTCTCAGGTGCTGCAGGGTATCACCCGCGCCGCCCTGAAGACCAATTCCTTCATCTCCGCCGCTTCCTTCCAGGAGACGACGAAGGTCCTCTCCGAGGCCGCTATCCGCGCCCGCGTGGATAACCTCGAGGGTCTGAAGGAGAACGTCATCTGCGGTCACCTCATCCCGGCCGGTACCGGTCTCAGCCGCTACCAGGATATCGTGGTCGGTTCCAAGACCGATGCGATGGACCTCATGAACGAGCTTTAATCTAAGCACTTCTCAATAGAACGCCACCCCAAACAGGGTGGCGTTTTTTTGTCTTTGGCCGAGATTTTGTATAACTTTGTTTAAAATCTAAAAAATGCCTATGAAGACAATGCGCTATTGGTCATGGTTAGCGGTTGCTGCCATGATCCTTGTCGGGTGCTCTACCCGTATAGATCCCTATGTCCCCAACAACGGTGGCCACCACGGCGGTGGCGGACAAGGCGGCGGAACCACCCCGGATCCCACCCCGACTGTTACCAAGCGCACCGACTGGGGCGCCGAATACAAGGGACGCGCTGTATTTGAAGAAGAAACCCTGGAAGAGTTCCTCTTTACCTATACGGGTTCTAAATACTTCATGCTTGCTACCCTCTCGGACGCCGACTATGAGGCGTTCTACGGCTCCGATCCCAAGTCGCTCATCGAGGGCGAGCTGAAGGACCTCAGAACCATCGCCGAGAATAACAACGTGGCCGTGACGGAGCTGAAGAATGTCTTTGTCAAGACAGACAAGACGAAGTACTTCGACATCATGATTCACGGCACTTACAATGCTTTCCTCATCGAGTGCGACAAGCAGGGTAAGCCCACCTATAACTACGCCGCCTCCAAGTTCGAGGTGAAGCAGGAGCAGGCCTCAGAGGATTATCAGGCCTGGCTTGGCGTATGGACCGTTTCCGACGGCTATGTGGGTTACGACATTGAAGTATCGGCCTTCGAGAACAACTATCTCTACCGCGTCGACGGTTGGGAGTCCGGTCCTGCGGCCGGCGCTGTCCAGATGAACCAGGATGACGACTGGATCCAGGCCCGTCTTGTGAAGGACGACGGCTCCCTCTCCTTCTTTATCCAGTTCATCGCCTCCTACGAGAACTACGAGGACCTGGGCGACGTAGACTACATGTTTGTAGGTACCTATGTGGAGAGCACCGGTGAGAAGGTAGATGACTTCGACGGCTGGGAAGTGGCCTATGCCATGAACAATAGCGGTGATACCTACCTGTACGGCGGCTGCACGGAGTACGAGGTAAACGGTGAGGTGTACAAACCTCACTACAATGCCATGCATTACTCCCTGTACAGCTACAAGAACAGCTCCTGGCAGCACTTCCACGAGGCTATTCCCATCTTCCGTGAGAAGAGTGGCTATGCTATCAACATGGTCCGCACCAAGGCATCGTCCGGTATTGACCGTACGCCGGTTCATACCAAGAACTACCTGCGCAAGACCGCACCCCGTGTACACACCAACGAAAAGAAATCCCTTCGATAAAACCTATGCGTAAAACCTTTATTTCCATGCTGGGCGCCCTGCTGCTGGTAGCCTGCTCGGGTCCCGCCCCGCTCAAAGTGATGTCTTACAATATCCGTTACGGCACCGCCGACGACGGCGAGTACAGTTGGCCCAACCGGCAGGATGCTGCCGTAGCCATGATTCTGGACCAGCGCCCGGCCGTGTTCGGTGTACAGGAAGGCCTGCGTTTCCAGCTGGACTTCCTCACGGAGAAATGCCCCATGTACAAGTATGTGGGCGTAGGCCGTGAAGACGGTGAGATGCGCGGAGAGCACATGGCCGTGTTCTATGACACCACGCGCGTGGAACTGAAGAACTGGGGAACCTACTGGCTGTCGGAGACGCCGGACGAGCCCTCCAAAGGCTGGGACGCCGCCTGCAAGCGCACTGCCACCTGGACCCTCCTGCATGATATAAAGGCCGATAAATATTTCTACTTCGTAGATACGCACCTGGATCACGTGGGCGAGGAAGCCCGTGAGAAAGGCCTCGCCCTGGTGGTCGAGCGCATCGGCGCCATGAATCCCGAGAACTATCCGATGGTGCTCCTGGGAGACTTCAACGTCTTCCCGGACGACCCTTGCCTCAAGGGCCTGCGTGCCGTGATGACCGACGCCCGTGAGGCGGCTTCCGTCACCACCAACGAAAGCACCTACCACGGCTACGGCACGGTGGTGAAGGATCCCATCGATTACATTTTCTACAAGGGCTTCTCGGGCTGCAAGGAGCTTGCCCGTGTGACAAAGCCTTACGAGGAGTGCCTCTATGTGTCTGACCATTATCCTATTACTGCAATTCTAACCTACTAAAGATGAAGAAATTATTCATGGGCTGTCTGCTTGCAGCAGCCCTTGTTTCCTGCCAGAACAACGCTGGCCAGAAGACCCTGACTGTGATGTCCTACAATGTAGGCGTCTTTTCGAAGTACCAGACCAACAGCATGCCGGGCATTGCCCAGCTCATCCGGGAATCCGGTGCCGCCCTTGTGGGTATGAGCGAGCTGGACAGCTGCAACACCCGCCACAACGCCTACCAGGTGAAAGACCTGGGCGAGATGCTGGAGTGGGACTACCTCTTCTCCCGCGCCATCCCGTACCGCGGCGGTGCTTACGGTGACGGTATCGTATCGGCCAAACCCATGCTGGCCAAGTTTTGCATTCCGCTTTCGCAGGGCGACGGGGCCGAGGCCCGCAGCCTCTGCGTGGTGGAGACCGAGGACTGTGTCTTCGGCGCTACGCACCTGGACCATGTGAGCAACGCGGCCGCCCTGCAGCAGATGAAAGAGGTGAACGAGTGGTTCGCCGCCAACTATGCCGGCTGCAAGAAGCCCGTCTTCCTCTGCGGAGACCTGAACGTATATCCCGACAGCGAGGTGATTGCCCTGGCCCAGACCGCCTGGACGCTCATCTCCGGCACAAACGTCACCTTCCCGTCCCGCAATCCGAACCGCTGCATCGACTATATCTTCGCTTTCCAGGATGCCGCTCCGGTCGAAGTTGTCAGCACCCGTGTAATCACTGAGGGTACTGCAGACCTCTCCGACCACCTTCCGCTGGTTGTGACGGTGAAGTTCTAGCCTGTCCTTCTGTCATCCCCGGCCCCGACCGGGGATTTCTTCCACTATTAAAAACTATTCAAATCATGAGAAAGCTTCTTCTGGCAGGTTTATGCCTGCTCCTTTCTCTGGGGCTGAGTGCCCAGAAGAAGGGCGATTTTTCCGTGGGCACCACTGCGGGTGCAACCTACACGGACGTGTCCGGTCATAGCTGGGGCGCGGCTGTTTCGGCCGACGTCAGCTATTTCGTTTTCAACAAGTGGAAAGTTTCCCTTTCTGCCGGCTATACCTATCAGCAGCAGGGGAGGATTGCCGGTAACGGTGCCTTATCCTCGGCCCATACGCTTGTGGTAGGCCCCAGTATCTCCTATTACGCCAAATTGGCGAAAGGCCTGTATTATACGCCCGAATTCGGCGCCTATTATGCCTTTGGTGGAAACTGGCAGCGCGCCTCCAACCTCAATATTCATCTTACTATGCGGGGATACCAGCTGGGACTCTCTCTCTTTGCGCTGGAAATCAAGCCCTCCGACAAACTGGGTATCACTGTCTCTGTCGCAAGCATTGCGGCCGGCGAGTTGTGGGGTTATGATGCCCAAGGGCATTGCCGCGCGATCGCCGAGAATCTTGATGGTCTGTTTAATATGTCCTCGACCATGGGCGTGCGGTTCTACTTCTAATCTGTCTTAGCCATGAAAAAAACGATATTACTCGGCCTGGGTCTTCTTATGTCCTTGTGCCTCAATGCCCAGAAAGCAGGTCAGAACACATTTGGCTTCTCTGTAGGGGGAAGTTATATAGACCACAATATGGACATTGCATTGTCTGAATTCTACATAAGCAGCGAGACGGCCGGGGGAGTGGCTGCAACGGCCGAATTCAGCAAGTTCTTAACCGATGATTTCCGCCTTTCCTTCTCTGCCCTTTATGGCCTGCAGATTCCGGATAACGCCACCATCGCCCGCATCCATGCACTGGCGATCGGCCCCAGCTTTGCGTTTTACGCCAAACTCGCCGATGGCCTCTATCTTGCGCCCGAGATGGGCGGCTTTGTTACCTTAGGCTGGTACAGGACCAAGTATAATTCTCGCTATCCGGATATTCCGAGCACGGTGTCGTCCGTACCGGTAGGATTCCTCCTGGCAGCCAACCTCCTTTCCTTTGAGTACAAGCCCTCGGAGAAACTGGGTATCTGCTTCTCGGCTGGCTCGCTGCAGGTGGCCTGGTCGCGCAGCGAAGGCTCCGATAAAGTGAACACCAACGTGGAAATGAGCCTTAATGCGGCATCCAGTGTCGGCCTTCGTTTCTATTTCTGATGAAAGCAATTTATTGGTTTATCGGCATCCTTGCCGCGCTCGTCCTGGCTGTGGCCCTCCTCTGGGGCGGCGAAATCGCTACGCTTTCCTCCATCGAAAGCGTTGAGGGAAACCGTTACCTGTACCAGATGGAGTACAAGGCCTCCTACGACCTTGACGACGTCATCGCCCACGACATCGACGAAAACGCCGAGCTGCTGGACTATGTCGTCGGCCGCATCGGCAAGGGCCTCCCGCTCAAGATCAAGAGCGCACAGGTGGCCGATGCCAACTGCACTTCCTTCCAGGCAAAGAAGGCCGATGATACCGGCTACTACTTCGGCCGCAACTACGACTTCTTCAAGAACCCTACGATGGTCACCGTCTCCCATCCCAAGAAGGGATACGCCTCCATCGCCGTGAGCGACATGTCCCACTTCGGTTACTCGCTGGAGAAACTGCCGGATTCCTTCAAGGCCAAGCTCAGCTGCCTGGCTTCCATTTATGCCCCCGTTGACGGTATGAATGAGAAGGGTCTTTGCACCTCCATCATGGCCCTGCCGAAACAGGCCTCGCAGCAGCAGACCGAAAAGCACGACGTGGGCACCACCATCATCATGCGCCTGTGGCTGGACCGCTGCGCCACCGTGGAAGAAGCGCTCGCCCTGCTGGAAACCGTGGACGTGCGTCACGACGCCGCTGTCGGCTCCGGCTATCACTATATGGTGGCCGATGCCTCCGGCGCCTGCGCTGTCGTCGAATTCGATAAGGAGGACGGCTGGAAGACGATGATCGTAAGGAAGGCCCGTGGCGAAAACTCCATGCTCATCACCAACCATCTGCTGTCCCCGAAGTATTACACCACCGAGCCCAATCCCGCCGTGGGCAACCCTCATAGCAAGAGCTGGTGGCGCTACGAGACCGCCGGTGCCTACCTGGCCGAGCACAACGGTGTTTTGACTTTCGAGCAGGCCCAGGAGTGCCTCTCCCTGGTTCACTGGAAAGACCTCATCTGGGAAGACGGAACCGTGGAGGACACCCAGTTCAGCAATGTCTACGACCAGCAGGCCCTGACCCTTTCCCTCCGTCACTGGAGCACCTACGAGGACGCCACCTATCGTTTCGCCCTGTAGCATTCCTCATTCCCGGCTTGCCCCGAAATCTTCCACCCACAAAAAAAACGTCCAGTCGAAAGCGGCTGGACGTTTTTGTTTTCGTTTAGACCATTTAGAACGGCAGGTCGTCGGTGGGCTCGGCGGCTGGCATGGCCGGGGAGACCGGCGGGACGGGCGCGGGAGCCGGTGCCGGAGCGGGTGCGGGGGCAGGAGCCGGCTGGTGCACGGGAGCGGCGGCGGGAGCTGCGGTATAGCCGCCGGACTGCTGGCCGTTTTCGGCATCCGGGCGTTTGCCCAGGAGCTGGATGGTGTCGGCCACAACCTCGGTGGTGTAGCGGTTGTTGCCGGACTGGTCTGTCCACTGGCGGGTGCGGAGCTTGCCCTCGATATAGATCTGGGAGCCCTTGTGGACGTATTTCTCTACTACGTCGGCATTGTTACGCCAGAGCGTAACGCTGTGCCATTCGGTGTTTTCGCGGAGCTCGCCGCTGCGGTCGCGGAATCTTTCGGTGGTAGCCAGGCGCAGGGAAGCAACCTTGGCGCGGGTCTCGGGACTCTGGGGATTGGGTTCAAGGTAACGTACTTCGGGATCATTGCCAACGTTACCGATCAGCATAACTTTGTTCAGTGACATAATACAAATAGTTTTAAATTAGAGCGTCCTGTAACGCCGGGGAGCAAGTTACAAAACTTTTGACATTTTTTCAAGCGAAGGCGCCTCGCCGGTGAAGATTCCGTAGCCGGCTGCCGCCTGTCCCAGCATCCATGCGCGGCCGCTCACATACTTGCGGCAAGGGACATCGGAGAGCTGCGGAATGCGGTATTCGGCCTCCAGAACCACTGCGCCGGCAAAGGGCAGGCCCGCAGGAACGGGCACGCGGCCGGGCAGCGTATAGATAATGACGTCGGGCGTGAGGGCCGATGCTTCCTCGAACGAGCACACCGGGCATCCGAGCGCAGCCGCTTTATCCAGCGAGCGTCCCGTGACCGTGACGCGGAAGCCCAGCTGCTGAGCGGCAAACACCGCCGCCCGCGCCGCGCCGCCGGTGCCGACCACCAGGGCATGGGCCCCGGACACGCCGGAAAGCGCAAAGGCCACGCCGTCCACGTCCGTATTGTACCCCGCAAAGCCCTCGGCGCAGGGCACCACCAGGTTCACCGCGCCGGTAGCCTTCGCCTGGGGCGAAGGGACATCGACCCGCGCAAAGGCATCCTGCTTGAAAGGGGCCGTCACGTTCATTCCGTCGTAGCCCGCCACAAAGGCGTTCCAGGCATCCTCGAACCGCTCGAAGTCCAGCAGGTCATAGCTGTGCGCACCGTCGTAGGCGGCGGCAAAAAGGCGCGGGCTCAGGGAGCCGGCTACCGGATGGCCGATGAGTGCGAACTTCATTTGTTGCGGCGGAAAAAGCTTTCGTGAATATAGGAGGCCAGGCCGCAGATGGCCTGGGTGAGAACCTGCGATTCGTGGTTCAGCGTAGCGTATACCATGCCCGTGCTCACAGGCATCTTCCAGATGCTGTGCAGGGAACCGGCCACCACGCCGTGATAGGCGCCGAAGCCGCCGGGAACGGGCACCACCGAGCTGATGCTGCCGGCAATCATGAGGAAGAAAGAGTCGGCCATATCCAGACCGGCGAACTCGGGCACGTCCTGCAGCGCCCAGACAATGCTGGCGCTCATGATCCAGTAGATGAACCAGATGAGACCGGTGTAAAGGAAGAACAGCCAGGCGCGCTTCATCTGGCGGAAGGACAGCAGCCCGTGGCCGATGCCCGCGAGGAAGCCCCACACCTTCCCCCAGACGCCGCCCTTCAAGCGGAACTTCCAGGCCAGGAAGAGGAAGGCCGATGCCCCCAGCGCCAGGCCGCCCAGCGCCCACCAGAGGCCCCGGCCGATGCCGATGCCGCTCAGGAGCTCCTGCAGGTAGGGCCCGAAATCGGCCCATTTTACGACGAGGAGGACGGCGGCCATGCTCAGCGTGACCAGCGCATCCCATACGCGCTCTACGAGCAAGGTGCCCAGCGCCTTGTCGAAGGAGAGGAGGCGTTTACCATCGGCCCCAACGGCGGAATGCTTGACCACGTAGCCCAGCTTGACCACCTCCCCGGCGCGCGGAAGCACCAGGTTCACCGCCATGCAGATATTGTATGCGTTGAAGGTTGTAATGGCCGATGTGGACGGATCGAAGGGCTCCAGCAGCATCTTCCAGCGCAGACCGCGGATATAGAAGACGACGGCGCCCAGCAGCATGGACAGTACCACGAAGGACCATCGGCACTCCTGCATGGCCGCCCCGAACTGCGTCCAGTCCACCGCGCGCAGGCAAAACCAGATGAGGATGCCCGCCACCACGGTCCAGAAGGCATAGCCCAGGATATTCTTCGTTTTCTTGTCCATAGCTATACAAAGGTAATGGAAAATCCGTAAATAATGGGTATCTTTGCCACACAAATCTAACGGTTCCCTATGAAATCCATCCTTGGCATTGGAAACGCCCTCACCGACATTCTGGCCGTTCTTCCGGACGACACCCTTCTCCGTAAATTCCACCTTCCGCTGGGCAGTATGCAGCACGTGGACATGGAAACCGGCGACCGCATCTGGGAAGCCCTGAAGGAGTACGGCGTCAAGTACGTACCCGGCGGCAGCGCAGCCAATACCATCACCTGCACAGCTATTTTCGGCATGACTTCCGGCTTCCTCGGGAAAATCGGCAACGACGACCTTGGCAACCTCTTCAAGAGCACCATGGAGCAGTACGGCGTGAAAGCGCAGATGCTCTATGGCCAGAAATCTTCGGGCCGATGCATGGTGTTCATCACGGGCGCCAACGCCGAGCGCACCTTCGCCGACTATATGGGCGCCACGCTGGAACTGGGACCGGACGACCTAACCCTGGATCAGTTCCAGGGCTACGATTATTTCCACATTGAAGGCTATCTGGTGCAGAACCAGGAACTCATCCTGAAGGCTGCCCGCCTGGCCAAAGAGGCCGGCTGCATCATCTCCATCGACATGGCCTCCTACAATGTGGTGGAATCCAACGACGCCTTCTTCCACAATCTGGTGGAAAACTACGTAGATATTGTCTTCGCCAATGAAACCGAGGCCAAGGCCTTCACCAAGATGGAACCGCAGCAGGCCATTGTGGAACTCTCCAAGTACTGCAAGATTGCCGTGGTGAAAGTGGGTAAGGCCGGCTCCATGGTACGATGCGGCGACGAATACCACTTCATCGAGCCCTGGCCCGCCACGCCCATCGACGCCACCGGCGCCGGAGACACCTATGCCGCCGGCTTCCTGTATGCCCACTCCCTGGGCATGCCGCTCAAGGTTTGCGGTGAAATTGGCTCCATCATTGCCGCCAAGGTGGTGGAGGTTATCGGCACCAAGATTGACATTCCCCGCTGGCGGGACGCCAAGGAGGAGATCCGTGCGCTCATCGCCGCCAACCAGCCTGCCGAATGAAGAAGTATCTGATCATTTTCCTGATCTCCATGGTGCCGCTCATCGAACTGCGCGGCGCTATTCCCATCGCCGTGGGCATGGGACTTCCCGTCATTCCTTCCATCCTGATTTCCATTGTGGGCAACATGCTGCCCGTCCCGTTCATCTTCCTCTTTGCCCGCCGTATTCTGGAATGGGGCAAGGACAAGCCGCTCGTGGGAAACTTCTTCAGCTGGTGTCTGGATAAGGGAGAGAAAGGCGGCCGTAAACTGGAAGCCAAAGCCGGCCGCGGCCTGTACTGGGCCCTGCTGCTGTTTGTGGGCATTCCCGTTCCCGGTACCGGCGCCTGGACAGGCACCCTTGCCGCCAGCCTCCTGAACATGGATTTCAAGAAGAGCGTACTCTACGTGCTCCTGGGCATTCTGCTGGCCGGGGCCATCATGATTGTCCTGTCGCTGGGCGTCTTCGGCGCTATTTCTCTGGCGAAATAAATTACAGCAACGCTTCCAGGGCAGCCAGCTGCTCAGGCGTAGAAGCCCAGCTGGTAGCAAAGCGTGTAACGGCGCGGCCGTCCGGGAGGCGGTCCCACACTTCGTAGGCCACTTTACCCTCAAGGCGGGCCATGGCTTCCGGGGTGAGCAGAATGAACTGCTGGTTGGTGGGAGAATCCATGAAGAGTTCGTAGCCCTTGGCTACAAACATGGCCTTTAGCTGCATGGCCAGGTCAATGGCGTTTTTCGCAATCTTGAAATAAAGCCCGTCGGTGAACAGGACATCGAACTGGATGCCCAGCACACGGCCTTTGGCGAGCAGTGCGCCATGCTGTTTGACCATGGTGAAGAAGTGCTCCGGGGCGCCGTGCGGGAACACGACAGCCTCACCGCAGAGCGCACCCACTTTGGTGCCGCCAATGGTGAACACGTCGCAAAGGGCGGCGAGGTCCTCCAGCGTCACGTCGCAGGCGGGGCTCATGAGGCCGTAGCCCAGACGGGCGCCGTCTACGAAAAGGGGCAGCTTGTACTGGTCACACACCTCGCGGAGGGCTTTCAGCTCCGAAAGAGAATAGAGCGTACCGTACTCCGTGGGGAAGGAAATATACACCAGGCCCGGGAAGACCATGTGGTCGTAGGAGCCGTCGGCGTAGTAGTGCGCCAGGTAGGCGCGCAGGTCATCGGCCCGCATCTTGCCCTCGTGCGGGGGCAGCGTCAGCACTTTGTGGCCGGTGTATTCCACGGCGCCGGCTTCGTGCACGGCGATGTGGCCCGTCTCTGCCGCCACGGCGCCCTGGTAGTCCCGGAGCATGGTGGCAATGACGGTGGAGTTGGTCTGGGTGCCGCCCGTGAGGAGGAAGATCTCCGCGGAAGGGCAGCCGCAGGCCTCGCGGATACGGGCTTTGGCCGATGCCGTAAAGGCATCTGCGCCGTAACCGGGTTCCTGCTGCATGTTGGTCTGGAGAAGACGCTCTAAGATGAGGGGATGCGCGCCTTCGTTGTAGTCGCAGGTAAAGGAAATCATAAGTTCGTTATCAGTTCGACGGGACAGTGGTCCGAGCCGAAAATTTCGTTGTGGATCTCGGTGGAGACGATGGCGTCCTTCAGGGCCTGGGATACTACAAAGTAGTCGATACGCCAGCCGGCGTTCCGCTCGCGCGCGTTCATGCGGTAGCTCCACCAGGAGTACTTCACCTCCTCGGGATGCTGGAAGCGCCAGGAGTCTATGAACCCGGCCGCCAGCAGCTCCGTGAACTTGCCGCGCTCCTCGTCGGAGAAGCCGGCGTTGAAGTGGTTGGTGGAAGGGTTCTTCAGGTCAATCTCCTCGTGCGCGACATTGAGGTCTCCGCAGAAGATGACAGGTTTAGGAAGGCCGATGAGATAGGCGCGAAGGTCGTCCTCCCAGCTCATGCGGTAATCCAGGCGCTTGAGGCCGTCCTGGGAATTGGGCACGTAGCCGCAGATGAGGAAGTAGTGCTCGTACTCCAGCGTGATGAGCCGGCCTTCGTGGTCGTGCGCATCGATGCCCATGCCGTAGCGGACGGAAAGCGGCGTATGCCTGGTATAGATGGCCGTACCGGAATAGCCTTTTTTATCGGCGTAATTCCAATAGGACTGATATCCCGGAAACTCCAGGTCCAGCTGGCCGGCCTGCAGCTTGGTTTCCTGCAGACAGAAAAAGTCGGCGTCCAGCTCCACGAAGATGTCGGCGAAGCCTTTGCCCGCCACTGCCCGAAGGCCGTTTACGTTCCAGGATATAAACTTCATACTATTCCAGAGTCCAGGTGGCGCCGTCCTTGGTGTCCTTGACGGCAATACCGAAGGCGGCGAGGGTGTCGCGGATGCGGTCACTCTCTGCCCAGTTCTTTTCTTCGCGGGCCTTCTTGCGGGCGTCCAGCACCAGCTGCATCACGCCGTCAAGGGCTTTTTCGGCCTTTCCGCTTGCACCGGCCTCTTCGTCTTTCAGGCCCAGCACACCGCCCACGACCTCGTCGAAGAGCGTCTTCATGGCGGCCTTGTCCTTGTCTGACATGTTGCCGGCGTTGATCATCTTCACGGCATCGAACAGGTTCGCAATAGCGATGGGCGTGTTCATGTCGTCGCAGAGAGCATCCATTACGGCTTCGTAGATGGCCTTGACGGCGGGAGAAGCTTCCTTGATGTATCCCCTGGTCTCGCCCAGCTGGCGCCAGGCGGCCATCAGACGCTTGTATCCCTTTTCGGCGGCTTCCAGGGCCTCGTTGGAGAAGTCCAGGGTGCCGCGATAGTGGGCCTGCAGGATGAAGAAACGGACCGTCATGGGGCTGTAGGCCTGGTTCAGCTTCGGGTGGTCGCCGGCAAACAGCTGCGGCAGCGTGATGAAGTTGCCCAGGGACTTGCCCATCTTCTGGCCGTTGATGGTAATCATGTTGTTGTGTACCCAGTAGTGTACGCCCTGCGTTCCGCGGGAGGCTACGTTCTGGGCAATTTCGCATTCGTGGTGCGGGAACATGAGGTCCATGCCGCCGCCGTGAATGTCGAACTCGTGACCGAGGTATTTCTCACCCATGACCGAGCACTCCAGGTGCCAACCGGGGAAACCGTCGCCCCAGGGGCTGGGCCAGCGCATGATGTGCTCCGGCTCGGCCTTCTTCCAGATGGCAAAGTCGTAGGGCGCGCGCTTGTCGCTCTGGCCGTCCAGCGTGCGGGTACCCTCCAGGGTTGCTTCCAGGGTGCGACCGCTGAGGACGCCGTAATTGTGGTCACGGTTGTATTTCTGGACGTCGAAGTAGACGGAGCCGTTGCTTTCGTAGGCATAACCGGCCGCCAGAATCTTCTTCACCACCTCGATCTGCTCGATGATGTGGCCGCTGGCACGCGGCTCAATGGAAGGAGATTCCACGTTGAGCAGACGCATGGCCTCGTGGTAGCGCTCAGTAAAGTACTGCACCACCTCCATCGGCTCCAGCTGCTCCAGGCGGGCCTTCTTCGCAATCTTGTCCTCCCCTTCATCGGCGTCGTGCTCCAGGTGACCTACGTCGGTGATGTTGCGCACATAGCGCACCTTGTAGCCGAGGTACTTGAGCAGACGGAAGAGCACGTCGTAGGTAACACCGGGACGGGCGTGGCCCAGATGGGCGTCGCCGTACACGGTGGGGCCGCACACGTACATGCCCACGTGTCCTTCATGAATGGGTTTGAAAAGTTCCTTGTTGCGAGTTAGCGTATTTGTAAGATATAAAGGTCTCATCATGATCTTATTCAATCATGCAAAGATACGCAATATTTCCGTATAAATTGTTTCCGGACCGTAATCAAATCTCCACACGGACACCAAAACGGCCAATCCGTGTCCTGACGGCGAAATTTGGTGTGCGCGGACACCGAAAACCGCTATTCCGTGCCCGACTGCGTGAGATGCCCGGTCGGGGCCGGGAATGAAGGGGTGGGGAATGACGAATGGTTAGTTCTGCCGCTGACGGACGGCCTCGAACAGGAGAATGGCGGCCGATACGGAGACGTTGAGGCTGTCCAGGCGTCCCAGCATGGGAATGCGGATGTGGGCGTCGGCGGCCTTGCGCCAGAGGTCCGTGAGGCCGGTGGACTCGGTGCCCATGACGATGGCCGTGCCGCGGCGCATATCCACGTCGTAGTAAAGGGAGGAATCCTGCAGCTGCGCAGTGAGAATCTGGATGCCGCGTTCCTTCAGGAAGGCAATGATCTGGGCCGATGGTGCCGCGACCACAGGGACGGTGAAAACCGCACCGATGGAGGCCCGGATAAGATTGGGGTTGTAAAGGTCGGTGAGCGGGTCGCCGATGAGGACGGCATCGGCCCCGGCTGCGTCGGCGCTGCGCAGCACCGCGCCCAGGTTGCCCGGCTTCTCCACGCTCTCCAGCACCACCACCACCGGGTTCTCCGGCAGGTTGAGGTCTTCCAGCGTGCGCCCCTTATAGGCTACCTCGGCGATAATGCCTTCCGTGGAGTCCCGGTAGGCGATTCTCTTGTACAGATGTTCGGGGGTCTCGATGAGGCGGACGTCTGTCATTCTGAGGAGGTCGCAGACCGACGAAGAATCTACAATCTCCGGGCAGTAAAACACCGTCTTTATCTGGAACCCACCTTCGAGGCAGTGCTCCAGTTCACGCCGGCCTTCCACTACAAAAAGACCCTGCTCCCGCCGCGCTTTGGATTTCTCCTGCAGCAAGAGCAGATTCTTAATCTTCGGGTTCTGGGCCGATGTGATGGTCTCTACCACGTTTAAAACTTTTCAGGGCGCATCGTGGGGAAGAACAGCACGTCCTGGATGGTCTCCTGACCGGTCATGAACATGGTGAGACGGTCGATGCCAATGCCGATACCGGAGGTCGGGGGCATACCGTATTCCAGGGCGCGGACAAAGTCGTAGTCGATGTACATGGCTTCGTCGTCGCCTTTGCTCTTGAGGGCAGCCTGCTCCTCGAAGCGCTCCAGCTGGTCCACGGGGTCGTTCAGCTCGGAGTAGGCGTTGGCCAGCTCCTTACCGTTTACGAAGAGCTCGAAACGCTCGGTGAGGGTGTCGTCGTAGCGGCAGCGCTTGGTGAGCGGAGACATCTCCACGGGGTAGTCAATCACGAAGGTGGGCTGGATGAGCTTGTGCTCGCAGTATTCGCCGAAGATGGCGTCGATGAGCTTGCCCACACCCATTTCCGGGGAGACTTCCACGTTCAGTTTCTTACAGGTGGCGCGGAGCTCTTCCTCGTTCATGCCCTTCACATCTACGCCAGCATATTCCTTGATGGCATCCAGGATGGGCAGACGGCGGAAAGGTCCTTCGAAGGAGATTTCATTGCCGCCGATGACTTTCTTTACGCCGCCGGTAGCCTCGGCCACCTTCTGGAGCATCTTCTCGGTGAATTCCATCATCCAGAGGTAGTCCTTGTAAGCGATGTACATCTCCACGCAGGTGAATTCCGGGTTGTGGGTCTTGTCCATACCCTCGTTGCGGAAGTTCTTGGCGAACTCGTACACGCCGGCGAAGCCGCCCACGATGAGGCGCTTCAGGTACAGCTCATTGGCGATACGCATGTACATATCCACATCCAGTGCGTTGTGGTGGGTGATGAACGGACGGGCCGTCGCACCGCCCGGGATGGGCTGCAGGATAGGGGTTTCCACCTCCAGGCAGCCGGCTTCGTTGAAGCACTGGCGCATGGTGTTGATGATGAGGGCACGCTTGACGAAGGTCTCCTTCACCTGCGGGTTCACCACCAGGTCTACGTAGCGCTGACGGTAACGCAGCTCGGGATCCTCGAAGCTGTCGTGCACGGTGCCGTCGGCGTCGGTCTTCACGATAGGGAGCACGCGGAGGGATTTGCTGAGGACGGTGAGTTCCTTGGCGTGGACAGACAGCTGGCCGGTCTGGGTGAAGAAGGCGAAGCCTTTGATACCCACGATGTCGCCGATGTCCAGCAGTTTCTTGAATACGGTGTTGTACAGCGTCTTGTCCTCTGAGGGGCAAATTTCATCACGCTTTACATACACCTGGATGCGACCTTCGCTGTCCTGCAGTTCCATGAAGGAGGCGGCACCCATGATGCGGCGGCTCATGATGCGGCCGGCGATGCACACTTCCTGGAAGTTGTTTTCCTCGGGCTTGTAACCGGCTGCGATTTCCACGGTGGTGGCGTTAACCGGATACAGCGGCGCGGGATAGGGGTTGATACCCAGTTCGCGCAGTTTGCCAAGGGATTCTCTACGTCCGAGCTCCTGCTCGTTTAACTCGTAATATGCCATATAATTTTCGAAATTTCTGTCAGAACCACAAAGGTACGAAAAACTTGCTATTAAGGCAAAAATTCAGTAACATTGTGCTAGATTAGTTGAATCTATGGAAAACATTAGCATATCTTGTGTAAACGACGGAAAAGAGTATCTGGTACAGCCGGGGCAGCCGGTTTCCACCATTGCCCCGAAGACAGTGACCGACTCTTTTTCCGGTAAAAAATATCCGGTTCTGGCTGCACTGGTAGACCATGAACTGCAATCCCTTGACTTTCAGGTTTTCTATCCGCACAGGGTAGAATTCATCGGCTATAATCATCCCGAAGGGCGTCGCACCTACCTGCGCTCGCTCAGCTTCCTGGCGCAGCGTGCGGCCCGCTCCCTTTTCCCGGAGAAAGTCTTCAAGATCAACCACAGCCTGCCCAGCGGCCTGTACTGCAAGTTCCGCGCAGAGCGCATGGCCGACGCAGACATCAAGCGTCTGCGGGACGAAATGCGCCGCCTCGTGTCGGCCGACCTTCCTTTCACCCACGAGGTGATGCTTTCCTCCAAGGCCGAATCCATCTTCGAGGACCAGAACCAGAAGCTGAAGGCCGCCCTGCAGCGTTCCCTCGGCAGCTATTTCTGCACGGTGTATTACCTGGACGGTGTGGCCGACAATTTCTACGGCCCGCTGGTGCCCTCCACCCGTTACCTGAAGGTCTTTGACCTCATGCCTTTCCACCACGGATTCTGCCTGCAGTACCCCTCGGACGAGGATGTGACGCGCCCCATCCCGCGCCAGAAGCAGATCAAACTGACCACCACCCTGAAGGAATACGGGTACTGGTGCAAGACCACCGGTGTGGTGGGCGTGGGTGCCCTGAACAGCCGTCTGCTGGACGGCAAGGCCGTGGAGCTGATCAACCTCTGCGAGGCGCGGCAGGAAAGGGGATACGCCGACCTGGCCGATAAAATCTTTGCCGCCCGTGACCGGGTGAAGATTGTCTTCCTGGCCGGTCCTTCTTCCAGCGGCAAGACTTCTTCCTCCCTGCGGGTGGCTCAGCAGCTGAAGGTCCTGGGTCTGAACCCCAAGGTGATTGAACTGGACAATTACTTCGTCTGTCGGGAGCAGACGCCCCTGGACGAATTCGGCAATTACGACTACGAAGCCCTGGAGGCCATGGATCTGGATCTTCTGGGGAAACACCTGAATGCGCTCCTCTCCGGTGAGGAGGTGGAACTGCCCCGTTACGATTTCAAACAGGGCCGTCCTTTCTTTGAAGGGAACATGATGCGCCTGGAGGAGAACGACATCCTGGTGATGGAGGGCATCCACGCGCTGGACCCCGGCATGGTGCCTTCGGTGGATCAGAGCCGCATCTACCGCATTTATGCATCGGCCCTCACATCCCTCAAGCTCGATGAGAACTGCTGCATCTCCACCACCGACAACCGCCTGCTGCGCCGCATGGTGCGCGACAACCGCGTGCGGGGCATTTCGCCGGAGGATACCATCCTCCGCTGGCCTTCCGTGCGCCGCGGGGAAGGGAAGTACATCTTCCCCTTCCAGGAGAACGCCGATGCCCAGTTCAACAGCGCCCTGCTCTACGAACTGCCCATGCTGCGTTACTTCGCCGAACCCCTCCTGCGCCGCATTCTGCCCACCTCCCCGGCCTACGCCGAGGCTGTGCGTCTGCTGAAGTTCCTCTCCTACGTGGTTCCGCTCCAGCCTTCAGAAATCGCCGCCATTCCTCCCACCTCCATCCTCCGCGAGTTCATCGGCGGCCAGACGCTGTAGGAACCGCTAGGGCTCCTGCATGAAGAGTTCGGATTTGAGGAAGGAGACGCTTTTGACTACGAAGTCGTAGCCCGTGCTACCGGGACGGGCCTGTTTGAGGTATTCCTCGTACCAGTGGAGCGCCTGCTTGTAATCCTTATTCTGTTCGTAGCAGTAGCCGATGGTAGACAGGGCCGAAATGAATTTGGGATTGTACGCGTAAGCCGCCTTATAGTGCTCGATAGCCTGTTCCCAGGCATTCTGCTTGCGGAAATAGCCCAAGCCATACTGCTGGTGCAGGCGGGCCATGACAAGCGGGTCCGGCTGCAGCATTTCGTAGGCCTTGTCCAGCCAGGGCTTCACCTCCTGTTCGAAGGGCTGGTAGGCCTCGGCCTTCACGGCGGCAATGGAGTAGGCCAGCGTCACATCGCTGGAGTCAATCTGCCAGGCCGCGCAGAGTTCTTCCTCGGCCCGGTACAGGACCTGCGTGTGCCAGTAGCTCTGCCCCAGGTAGAAGTGGATGGGATAAGTGGTGTTGCCCGCCGCCATCTGCCGTTCGAACACTTTGATGGCCGACTCATAATCCCCCTTGCGATAGAGGGCCAGCCCCATCAGGGGCGCGATGGTCGCGTTGTCCGGCGTTTCGGCCAGGAAAGGCTCGCAGATGGCGATGGCGCCATCAGGGTCTTCGGCCGATAAAAGGATGTTCACCGCCTTGGAAAGTACCACCTCGTTGCGCGGCTTGAAGGCCAGCGAGCGGCGGTAGTACCACAGGGCTGAGTCGGGCCGTTCCATCTGACGGAAAGTGTCGCCGATGTAGCTGAGCACGGCAGGGATGGAGTCCCGCTTCAGCACGCCATGTCCTGCCCGGATGCTGTAGGGGTAGGCTTTCAGGCGGTTGTAGCTTTGCATCTGCCGGATGCGGTAGAGAAGGTTGTCCGGCAGGGTGTCGGACAGCTGGATGTAGGCGTTCACCGCGCCGAGATAGTCGCCGCCCTGAAACTGGCAATCGGCCAGTTCGGCCAGCACGGCCTCGTCAAAGGCCGACTCTTCCAGGAGGGCCGATAGCCGCTCCGCGGCCTCGTCCGTGCGGTACACGCTTTTCAGGTAGCGCGCCTGCGCCAGGACGGAATCGCGATGGCTGGTCTGCGCCCCAAGCGGGAGGCAGACCAGCCAAAGCAGGCAGAATAACGCTTTTTTCATTAGCGGAGCGTAAAGAATACCGGGAAGGTGAAGGTAACAGGGACAGTCTGTCCTTCGGCATTGATACCGGGGTTCCAGCGGGGAGAAGCCGAAAGTACACGGATTACCTCGTTGTTCAGGTCTTCCCGTACACCTCTCAGGATCTTGACATTGCGCAGATAGCCTTCGGCATCTACCGTAAACTGGGCGATGATGCGCCCCTGGACACCATCGGCCTTGGCTTTTTCCGGATAGGCGAGCTGCGTGTTTACCCAGCGGGAGAAAGCGTTTTCATCGCCGCCCTGGAAGCTGGGCTTTGTTTCGACCAGCTGGAACGGAACACTGGATTTCTCCATGTTCTCCAGTTGTTCGGGGGTCAACTGAACAGCCACCTCTTCCTTCACGGGTTCGGGAATCGGTTCTTCCTTCTGGGCTTTCTTGGGGTTGCAGGCATACATCATGACGGCCAGCACGGGGAGGAGGGCCAGATACGCCAGGCGCATCCAGCGGTTTGAAGTAGGTTTGAGCATCATTGAAATACGGTTTTTCAGGTTAGCGTGCTTGAAGCCGCTGGCCAGGGTGAAGCGATGTTCTCCCACGGCTTTCCGCACAAGTAACAGTTGATATTGTGTTGCATCGATGCCTTTTTGGATAACGCCTTCATCGGCCTCATACTCATGCAGGAGGCGCAGTTCTTCGCGGGTGATCCACACCAGCGGATTCCACCACACCAGCAGATGAAGGGGCAGGAAGAGGAGCAGGTCCACCGAATGGCGGGCATTCACGTGCATCTGCTCGTGCGTCAGGATGGCGGGGTTCTCCCGCAGGTCACGCTCGCTCATGACCACCGTGCGGCCCCAGCTGAACGAGGGGATGTCCTCCTCCAGCACCACCAGACGGAAGCCGTCGCAGGCCGTAACGCGGCCTTTCCGGATGAGCCGGCCTATTTTGAGGGCCGACACCAGGTACATGGCCAGCGTTGCCGCCGCACCGGCGAGGTAGAGCGCCAGGAGCACATCGGCCCAGGAATAATGCGGCGCGAGCGTCTCCACCGGCACGCCCTCCCCGTCGACCATGGTGAGGGCCGATGTCATCGCGCTGCCGGCCTTCCCCGCACGGAGCCGCACCAGCGGCAGCAGCAGGCAGAGGTATGAGCCCGTCAGCAGCAGCGCCCGGTTCAGGCGGAAGAAGGTGGTGCGGCGCATCACCAGCAGGTAGAAGGCGTAGAACAGGCCCAGGTAGAGCCCGCATCGGCCTATATATAAAAGGAACGCACTCATTTTTTGCCTTCGATTTTAGCAATCAGGTCCTTGAGGTCCTGGACATCCATCTTGTCCTCCTCCACGAACTGGGAAACCAGGCTCAGGTAGGAGTTGTTGTAGTAACGGGCCACCACCTCGGAGATGGTGCTGCCGCGGTAGGCCTTTTCGCTTACCTTTACTTTATAACGGAAAGAATTCGCCATGGGTTCGCGCTCCACAAAGCCTTTTTCCTCCAGAAACTTCACCAGCGTAGCCACCGTATTGTAGTGCGGCTTGGGCTCCGGCAGGTAAGAAATCAGGTCCCGGATAAAAAGGTTTCCATGCTCCCAGAAGATGTTCATGAGCTGTTCTTCCTTGGCTGTCAGTTTGATTTTCATACAATTAATCCAATGTTTCTTCTGCAAATATACACATTAAATTTTAAACTCCTAATCTTTTTAGGAGTTTTCTTATAAAATTTAGGAGTCTGTGAAAAAACGGTCGCTTCAGCGTTATTTCAGCCGCTGGAAGGCAAGGCGCTCGGCGCCGGATGCGATATAGATGATGCCGCAGTACTTGAAACCGTATTTGGGAAGGTTGTGCTGCATGATCAGATTGTCACGGTGGGTGTCGATGCGGATATTGTCCGTGATCCCGTCCATGTATTGCATCATTGCGTCGAACACGCCCCGGACCTGCGGCAATTTCGCCACACGGTGAACCACATAATAGGGCTTGTCGTCATCCAGCCAGGAGCCATTGTCAATGCGGGCATAAGTGGGATCCGGGGACGGGATGCAGGCGAAATAGGCTACAATGGCGCCATCGGATTCCATCACTTTCCCATAGCCCGGTTCAATATCGGCCATTACCATGGACTCGGTGGGATAGCCGGCCGCCCACTGATTCGGATTCCCGGAAGAGAGCATGATTTCGCGCCCCGCCGCCAACACTTTCATGATGGCGGGAAGGTCTTGCAGTGTAGCTGTCCGGACGGTAAGCATGTTACATCCCCCACTCGGCCTTGAGGCGGTCCATCAGGTGCATCACGTAGAGGATTTCGCTGTGGGGCATCTGCGGCGGCTCCAGGGCGCCATCCTCAATGGCGTCGCGGCAGGCGCGGAACTGATACTCGAAGCCGGTGATCTCCTGAGGCATCTCCACCACGCGTTCCACAATGTGCCGCTTACGGCAGACACTGATTTTGGTGGGATGAATGAGGTCGTCAAAAACAAGGTAGCCCGTGGTGCCGGCGATGACGGCCTCGTTGCCGCCCTGGCACCAGGCCGATGCCTGCAGGGAGGCCAGGGTCCCATCGGAGAGAATCATCGTGATATCCTCGGTGGCATCCACGCCGGAGGGCGCCTTGATGCAGGTGGTGTTCAGCCGCTCAATGGGGCTGTCGAAGTACATGCGCACGAAGTTGAGCAGGTACACGCCGAGGTCCAGCAGCGCCCCGCCGCCCAGTTCCGGCTTGAGAATGCGCTCTTTGTCAGAGACGTTGTAGGCGATGACGGCGTTCACCATTTTAGGCTGGCCGATGATACCGGAGGCAATGAGCTCCCGGCCGATTTCCCGCACGGGCATGTATCGCGGCCAGATAGCTTCGGCCAGGAAAACGCCCTTCTCACGGGCCAGCGCCACGATGGCCGCCGCCTCGGTAGCGTTAAGCATGAAACTCTTTTCCACCAGGCACGGTTTCCCGGCCAGGATGGCATCCCGTGCCACTTCAAAGTGGCAGGAGTGGGGCGTGGCAACATACACAAGCTGGATGTCGGGATCGGCCAACAGTTCGGCGTAGGATCCGTAAGCGCGTTCAACCCCGAAGCGCTCCGCGAAGGCCTGCGCTTTCTCCAGACTGCGCGAGCCAATGGCCAGGCACTGCATATCGTCCATGGCCGCCAGCGTTGTGGCCGCCTTTTCGGCAATATGCCCGGCTCCTATAATACCTACGTTCATTCTCATGCCGTAAAGATACAAAAATCCCCCTACAGTACTTCCTTCAGGAAGGGGCCGGTGACGGAGGCGGGGTCGGAGGCGAGTTGCTCGGGGGTGCCCTGGGCGACGATACGGCCACCCTTGCGGCCGCCGGCGGGGCCCATGTCGAAGAGATAGTCCACGCTCTTGAGCACGTCCAGATTGTGCTCAATCACAATTACGGTGTTGCCGGCATCGACCAGGCGCTGCAGCACACCCATCAGCACTTTAATGTCCTCGAAGTGGAGGCCCGTGGTGGGCTCGTCCAGGATGTAGAGCGTCTTGCCAGTAGAGGGGCGGGAGAGTTCGGCCGCCAGTTTCATGCGCTGGCTTTCGCCGCCGCTCAAGGTGACAGCGCTTTGCCCCAGGTGAATATAGCCAAGACCCACATCTACGAGGGCCTTGAGCTTGGCGGCGATGCGCGGAACGGGTTTGAAGAACTCGTAGGCCTCCGAGATGGGCATTTCCAGCACATCGTTGATGTTCTTACCCTTATACTTTACCGCCAGGGTGTCTTCCTTATACCGTTTGCCGCCGCAGACCTCGCAGGCTACGTGCACGGACGGCAGGAAGTTCATTTCAATAATCTTGATGCCCGCGCCCTTGCACTCCTCGCAGCGCCCGCCGGGGACGTTGAAGGAGAATCGGCCCGCCTTATAACCGCGCACCTTGGCGTCCGGCGTCTCCTCGAAGAGCAGGCGGATGTCGTTGAACACGGCGGTGAAGGTGGCCGGGTTGGAGCGCGGCGTGCGGCCGATAGGGCTCTGGTCAATCTCGATGAGCTTGTCCAGGTGCTCGATGCCCTCGATGCGCTCGTAGGGCAGCGGTTTCTCCTTGGAACGGTAGAACTTCTGCTTGAGGATGGGCATGAGCGTCTCGTTCACCAGGGTGCTCTTGCCCGAGCCGGAAAGACCCGCGACGCCCACGAGGCAGCCCAGCGGGAAGCTCACGTCCACGCTCTTGAGGTTGTTGCCCGTACAGCCGTAAAGGGAAAGGAACTTGCCGTTCCCGGGCCTGCGGACGGCCGGCACTTCAATCTTGCGGATGCCGCGCAGGTAGTCCAGCGTAATGGAATTGCCGCCCTTGCCGGCCATTAGGTCCTTCAGGGAACCGTTGAGGCAGATGTGACCGCCGTTCTCGCCGGCACCAGGGCCTACGTCTACCAGCCAGTCGGCGCTGAGCATGGTCTCGGCGTCGTGCTCCACCACCATCACGGAGTTCCCTTCGTCGCGCAGGGCCTTGAGGGAAGCGATGAGCTTGCGGTTGTCTTTTTGATGAAGGCCGATGGAAGGCTCGTCCAGAATGTAGAGCACATTCACCAGCTTGGAGCCGATCTGTGTGGCCAGGCGGATGCGCTGGCTCTCGCCGCCGGACAGGGACCCCGTGGGGCGGTCCAGCGACAGGTAATCCAGGCCGACATCCAGCATGAACTGCACCCGTTCGCGCAGCTCCTTGAGGATGTCCCGGGCGACATTTTTCTCCCGCTGGTTAAAGCCCGCGGGGATGGCGTCCAGCCAGGCGCGCAGCTCCGTCATTTCCATGGCGGCCACCTCGGTGATGGTCTTGCCGTCGATGCGGAAGCACAGCGCGTCCTTGTTCAGGCGGGACCCGTTACACACCGGGCACACCACCGTATCTTCAATATTCTCGATGACACCGTCCCAGGCCTCCATTTCCGAGAGGCTGCCTTCTCCTACGCGGAAAAGGTCCTCGGAGCCATATACCAGCAGGCTCACTACCTCGTCCGGAAGGGCTTCGACGGGATCGTATAGGCTGAAGTTGTATTTGCGGGCGATGGAGCGGATGATGTCGAACTTGCGGTTCTCCCGCACCTTGCCCAGGGGGACAATAGCACCGTCGGCCACGCTTCTGCTGCGGTCCGGGATGATGCTGTCTATGTTTACGTCTACGATGGTGCCCAGGCCCTTGCAGTGCGGGCAGTAGCCCTGCGGCGAGTTGAAGGAGAAGCTGTGCGGCTGCGGTTCCTGCAGGGAAAGGCCGCTCTCCGGGTCTACCAGGTGCTTGGAGTAGTGGCGCAGCGTGCCTTCCTCGGCGTCCAGCACGGCCACGGAGCCCTTGCCGATGGTGATGGCCCGGCCCACCGATTCCCGGATGCGGCGGTCGTCGCCGGCTTCGGGTTTCAGGCGGTCTACCACCAGCTCGATGAAGTGGGGCTTGTAGCGGTCCAGGGCCTGCACTTCCTGCAGGTCCAGCACCTCGCCGTCAATGCGCACCTGCGTGTAGCCGCGCTTGCGCATCTGGTCGAAGAGCTCGCGGTAGTGGCCTTTTCGGCCCCGCACCAGCGGCGCCAGGAGGTAGCACTTGCGGCCAGCATACTGCGTGAGGATGAGGTCTACAATCTGCTCGTCCGTGTAGCGGACCATCTCCTTGCCGGTTTCCGGGGAGAATGCCCGGGAGCCCTTGGCGTATAAAAGGCGGAGGAAGTCGTAGATTTCGGTAATGGTACCCACCGTGGAGCGGGGGTTGTTACCGGTAGTTTTCTGTTCAATGGCAATGATGGGGCTGAGGCCGGTGATTTCTTCCACTTCGGGCTTCTCAAGGATGCCCATGAAGTGCTTGGCATACGTGGACAGGGTGTCCATGTAACGCCTTTGGCCCTCGGCGTAGATGGTGTCGAAGGCCAGGGAGCTCTTGCCGCTTCCGCTCAGGCCCGTCACCACTACGAATTCCCCTCTGGGAATATCAACATTTACGTTCTGCAGGTTGTTGGCCCGTGCGCCGCGTATCTGTATGTACTCCTTTTCTGCCATGTATCAGGCGGTAGGGAAGAGGCCGTAGAGTTCGGCGTCAATCTTGTCGGTGATGAACTGGAAGTCCTCCGGACGGTTCTCGAACTTGATGTTGTCTACGTCGATGATCAGCAGGCGGGCTTTGTAGTCCTTGATCCAATCCTCGTAGCGCTGGTTCAGGCCGGTGATGTAGTCGATGCGGATGGAACGCTCGTACTCACGGCCGCGCTTCTGAATCTGGGAGATCAGGTTGGGGATGGAGCTTCTGAGGTAGATCAGCAGGTCCGGCGGGTTCACCAGGGACATCATGAGGTCGAACAGGTCGCTGTAGTTCTCGAAGTCGCGGGTGGACATCAGGCCCATGGAGTGCAGGTTGGGGGCGAAGATGCGGGCATCCTCGTAAATGGTGCGGTCCTGGATGATGACCTCCTGGTGCTTGGAAATTTCCACCACATCCTGGAAACGTTTGTTCAGGAAGTAGATCTGGAGGTTGAAGGACCAGCGCTCCATGTCCTCGTAGAAGTCGGCGAGGTAGGGGTTGTAGTCTACGGACTCAAACTTGGGCGTCCAGCCATAGTGGGCGGCCAACATTTTGGTCAGAGTGGTCTTGCCACTTCCGATATTACCGGCAATTGCTATATGCATATGTTTTGTTTTTATTTTTTACTAAAACAGTCCGTACAACTCGGCGTCAATGCGGTCCGTGATGAGGGCGAAGTCCTCCGGGCGGTTGAGGAAGTCCAGGTTGTCGGCGTCAATCTCGATGAGCCGGCCCTTGTAGGAGGAAATCCACTGCTCGTAGCGCTTGTTCAGGCCGTCCAGGTAGTCGATGGAAATGGACTGTTCGTAGTCCCGGCCGCGCTTCTGGATCTGGGCCACCAGGTGCTCGATGCCGCAGCGCAGGTAGATCATCAGGTCCGGCTGCTTTACCACTTCCATCATCACATTATAGGTGTCCATGTAGGTGTTGTAGTCCCGCTGCGAGAGGTTGCCCTGGGCATAGTTGTTGGCGACGAAAATGTGGACGCCTTCGAAGAGGGTACGGTCCTGGATAATCACGTCCTTGGACTTGGCAATTTCCAGGACGTCGTGCAGGCGCTGCTGCAGGAAATACATCTCCAGGGCGAAGGACCAACGTTTGATATCGGCGTAATAATCAGCCAGATACGGGTTGTAAGTGACAGACTCAAACTTAGGCGTCCAGCCATAGTGGCGGGCCAGCAGCGTAGTGAGCGTCGTCTTACCGCTACCGATATTTCCGGCTATTCCAATATGCATGTCGAGGGTTGGTCTAAACTATCTACAAAGTTGGCAAAAGTTTCGTAAATTTGCAATCGCTTTAGACTATCACCTATGCTTCATACCCGCATATTCCAGTTCAACCCTTTGGGTACCAATTGCATGGTTCTTTGGGCCGACGGCAGCAAAACCTGCACGGTCGCAGACCCCGGCATGAGCTCCGACGAAGGGGAGCAGGAGCTCCTCTCTTTCTTCGCGCGTGAAGGCCTCACGCCGGACGCCATCCTCCTCACCCATGGCCACTTCGACCATGTCTGGGGCGTGGAGCGCCTGCTGGCCAGGTTCGCCGTGCCGGTGTATATGAATCCGGCCGATGGGGGCATCCTGCGCGACGGAGCATCGGCCTTCCGCGGCATGCAGAGCATGAAGATGCTCCGCCACGACTTCCCGACAGTGGATGTGGCCGATGGTGACGTCGTCACCACCGGAGGCGTCAGTTGGAAGGTCATCGGCACCCCCGGTCATACGCCTGGCGGCGTGTGCTACTGGTCCGAGGATAACAACCTCCTCCTCAGTGGGGATACGCTTTTTGCGGGCAGCATCGGCCGCACAGACCTGCAGGGCGGCGACTATGATGCGCTTATGGCCTCCATCAAGGACAAACTGCTGAACCTCCCGGGGGAGACGGACGTCCTGCCCGGCCATGGCCAGCCCACTTCCATCGCCCGCGAGGGCATGTACAATCCTTTCCTGGAACCCTTCAACGAGCCGGAAAATGGTGACCTGGTTTGACACCATCGATTCCACCAACTCCGAGGCTTTCCGCCGGTTGGAAACCCTCCCTTCGGGGGCGGTCCTCGCGGCACGTGAGCAGACGGCCGGCAGGGGACAGCGGGGAAACAGCTGGTTTTCCGAGCCCGGGAAGAATCTTTGCTTCTCCATCGTTTTGAAATACGGCCCCGACGGGCTGCCGGCTTTGTCGGCCTCCCATGCCGTGTGGCTCAACTACCTTTGCTCGCTGGCGGTGGCGCGGTTCCTGCGCTCCTTCGGCGTGCTCTGCCGCATCAAATGGCCCAACGACGTGTACGTGGGAAAACGCAAGATATGCGGCATCCTCATCGAGAACCAGCTGGCCTCTGAAGGGCTGGCGGCCTCGGTGCTGGGTATCGGCATCAATATCAATCAGCGGGAGTTCGCGCAGCTGGCCAATGCCACTTCGCTCGCGCTCGCTACCGATAAAGAATACGACGTGGAACTGTGCCTGAAGCAGTTCCTGGGCTTTTTCGAGGAACTGCTGCCGCAGCTGTTCGAGAAAGCCTCACGCCAGCTGCTCTTCGACGACTATTCCCGGGAGCTGTTCCGGAAAGGGGAGAAGGCCGCCTACTACGACGTCCTGCGCGAAGAGGAGTTCGAGGGCGTGATTCAGGGCGTGGAGGCCGATGGCCGCCTGTGCATCCTGGATGCGGCAGGGGAGCGTCGGTACTATCATTTCAAAGAAGTAAGTTATATCCTATGAAAAGAGAAATCTGGTTGGACTTCCTGCGGGTGACTGCCTGCTTTCTGGTGATGACGGTGCATTCCACCGAACCCTTCTATCTGGGTGGCGACGGCACGCTGGTGCTCAGTGCCTCCGATGCCTTCTGGGTGTCCCTGTTCGAGGGGATCGCCCGCTGCTGCGTACCGCTGTTCGTGATGGCTTCCGGCTATCTGCAGCTGCCCCTGCACTATCCTACCGGCGAGTTTTTCCGCCGCAGGGCCATCCGCATTGTGATTCCCATGGTGTTCTGGACGCTGGTCTATGCCTTTGTCTGGGGCCATCCCGTGGCGAATATCAAGGGCTTGTTCTTTAACTTCAACTACGCTGCCGGCCATCTGTGGTTCGTGTATATGCTGCTGGGTCTGTACCTGATTATGCCGCTGCTCTCGCCCTGGCTGGAGAAAGTGTCCCGCAGGGAACTGGGCCTGTATCTGGGCCTCTGGGCAGTGACGCTGTGCATTCCCTTTGTGCGGGAATATGCCGGCGGCATGGCACCGATGATCTATGCCAAGGACGGCCTCCCGGCTCCGGCCCTCTTCCCGCTCTGGGGCGAGGCTTCCTGGAACCCCTTCGGCCTGTTCTACTATGTGAGCGGCTTTGTGGGCTATCTGCTGCTGGGCGTGTTTGTGAAGCGCTTCATGCCCTCTGGCCGTCTGGTGAAACCCCTGGGCTGGACGCTGTTTTTGATTGGTTTCATCCTGCAGTGCTTCGGCTTCCTGCAGCGTATCGCCGCCTCCGGTTCCTTCCCGGTGGAAGGCTCTGTGGAACTGGCCGTTTCCTGGGAGTGCGCCATCGCCTTCTGCGGCCTGCCCGTTGCCCTCACCACTCTGGGCCTCTTCCTGGTGTACCGCTCCTGTCATTCTGAGCGAAGCGAAGAATCTCTCTTCTATAAGTTCATTGTCAAACCCCTCTCCGAAGCGGGTTATGGCATGTACCTCATGCACATGCTGGTGCTGGGGACGGTATCGGCCTGGCTCCGCGGGCGGCTGGGTGTCGGCCCGGACGGCCTGCTCGGCCCTGTGTGGACCACCCCCGTCGAGATTTTCGGCACTGCGCTTATTTCCTTTGTGATTGTCGGCCTCATCGCCGTTGCGATTCGTCGCATCCCGCGCGTGGGCAAATGGATTATCGGCTAAACTATGAAAAAGTTCATTCTTGCTGTATGGCTTTGCCTGGGCGGCCTTACCCTGGGCGCGGCACCGGTGGCGGTGCGGGACAGTGTGGAATACGCCGGGCAGATGCGTTATCACTATATGTATGTGCCCGCGTCGCTGCGGGCCGAAAAACCCCTGGTGATCATGCTGCACGGCTATGGCGGAAAGGCCGATGGCTACCGCCCCGAAATGTTGGAACTGGCCGAGCGTGAAGGCTTTGCGCTGTGCATTCCGCAGGGCCTCAAAGCCCCGAAGGGAAAGACCGGCTGGTATGTGGGCTATCCCAAGCAGGAGGGCATGCGGCAGGACGACGACCTGTTCATGTGCGCCCTGGTGGACACTTTGTGTGCCCGTCATGGCCTGAACCGTATAAATGCTTTCCTTACCGGCATGTCCAATGGCGGCGAGATGTGCTACCTGATGGGGCGCAAGCACCCCGGAACCTTCAGCGCCATCGCCTCCATCGCCGGCCTCACCATGAAATGGATTTGGGACGAGGTTCCGGCATCGGCCCCTGTCCCTTTTATGGAAGTGCACGGAACCGCCGACAAGACTTCCATGTGGGAAGGTGACCTCGCAAACGAGGGCGGCTGGGGCGCCTACATGCCCGTTCCGGACGCTGTGAACTACTGGGTGCGAGTGGATGGCTGCCAAGCCTCCACCAAGGAAACCCTTTCCCCGACGGTGGTTCTCCACCGCTGGACCGCCGGTCTCCCGGCCTGGGCCGATGGCCCCGCCTGCGAAGTGCGCCTCTACGAAATCGTCGGCGGCAAGCACAGCTGGGCCCTCTCCGACCTCGATACCTGCGCCGAGCTCTGGCACTTCTTTGAGTTGTATCTGCGGTAATCATCATTCCGGACTTGCCCCCTAATCTCCGGCCAAAGTGGAGAAAATAATGTATCTTTGTGCAAATTGCAGCATTATGAAGCGACTCATCGTCATGATGGTCCTGGCAGTTGCCGCGCTGACGGCCGGGGCCCAGTCTTACAAGACAGTAAACGATATCCCCTATAGCCAGGCCGATGCCTACGCCCGGGAGCGTTGCAAACTGGATGTCTACTACCCCACGGACCTCAAGGAGTGCCCCGTGGTGGTGTGGTTCCACGGCGGCGGCCTCACCGGCGGCAACAAGTTTATCCCGGAGGAATTGAAAAACAGCGGCCTCGTGGTAGTGGCCGTCAACTATCGGCTCATGCCCAAGGCCACCATCGACGCGTGCATCGACGACGCCGCAGCGGCCGTGGCCTGGACGTTCGGCAACATCGGCCAGTATAATGGGTCGGCCGGCAAAATCTTCGTCGCCGGGCATTCCGCCGGCGGGTACCTCACCGACATGATCGGCCTGGACAAGCATTGGCTGGCGAAGTACGGGGTGGACGCCGACCGCATCGCTGCGCTCGTCCCCTACAGCGGGCAGGTCATCACGCACTTCGCCCTGCGCGAGCGTCGCGGCATGCAGCCCACCCAGCCCCTCGTGGATGAGTACGCGCCGCTCTACCACATCCGCCCGGACGCCCCGCCCATCGTCATCATTTCCGCCGACCGCGAGCAGGAACTTTATGGCCGATACGAAGAGACCGCCTACTTCTGGCGCATGCTCAAACTCGTCGGGCACAAGGATGTAACCATCTATGAACTTGACGGTTACAACCACGGAGACATGGCCGTCCCCGCCCACGCCATCCTCAAAAAGAACATCAAACGCATATGCTCATCGCGCTAACCGGATACATGGGCAGCGGCAAAAGCACCGTCGGCGCACTGCTTGCCGACGCCCTGGGCTGTCCCTTCATCGACCTGGACGAGGTAATCGTGAAAAAGGCCGGCCGCACCATCCCCGAGATTTTCGAGGCCGATGGTGAACGAGGCTTCCGTCGTCTGGAAAAGCAGGCGTTGGAGAAGACCGTGGCGCGGTACGCCGAGTCCACCGCCGTGCTGTCGCTGGGCGGCGGCACCGTCACCATCCCCGGCGCCGTGCAGCTGCTGCAGGAAAAGACCCTCTGCATCTACCTTGCCGCCGGCGCGGAGGCTTTATCGGCCCGCATAGAAGGGCAGGCCGATGCCCGCCCGCTGGCCCGCGAGCACTTCGCCGAGCGCCTGGCCGAGCGTCTTCCGCTGTACGCGGCCGCGGCGCACGTGACCATCGACACGGAAGGTCTTACTCCTGAGGAAGTTACCGACGAGATCATCATCTCCTGTTTGTAAATATCCTCCTTTATGCCTATATTTGTAGGATAGCACGCTATACTATTATGGGCATTTCGGAACGTCAATGGATTATCAAGGCACCGGCCAACGCTGAAAAAGCGGCGCGGCTGGCAACAGAGCTCGGCATCGACCGGGTTCTGGCAGACCTGCTGGTCCAGCGCGGCGTCGAAACCTTCGAGGACGCCCGTTCCTTCTTCCGCCCCCGCCTGGAAGACCTCCACGACCCTTTCCTCATGAAGGACATGGACAAAGCCGTGGAAAGGCTGCACCAGGCTATCATCGGCGCGCAAAAAATCCTGGTTTACGGAGACTACGACGTAGACGGCACCACCGCTGTGGCGCAGGTCTACTCCTTCGTGAAGCAGTTCACCTCCAAGGTCTCCTTCTACATCCCGGACCGCTACGACGAAGGCTATGGCCTCTCCTATAAGGCCCTGGACTGGGCGGCCGACAATGGAATCAACCTGGTTATCACCCTGGACTGCGGCATCAAGGCCATTGAAAAAGTGGAGTATGCCCGCACCAAGGGAATCGATATCATCATCTGCGACCACCACCTTCCGGAAGAGCAGCTGCCCAAGGCGGTTGCCGTGCTGGACCCCAAGCGGGAAGACTGCAACTATCCCTTCGACGACCTCTGCGGTTGCGGCGTGGGCTTCAAACTGGCTCAGGGTTATGTGCAGCAGTATGGCCTGGACAAGGCCCTGCTGGACCCGCTCCTGGACCTGCAGGTGGTTTCCATCGCATCGGACCTGGTGTCTATGACCGGCGAGAACCGCATCCTGGCTCACTTCGGCCTCAAGCGCCTCAATGAGAATCCGCGCAAGGGCCTGCTGGCCATGATCAACCTGTCCAAGCTGGAGCCCGGTCACATCGGCATCGACGACATCGTCTTCAAGATCGGCCCGCGCATCAACGCCGCCGGCCGTATGGAGAGTGGCCGCCTGGCCGTGGAACTGCTTACCGCCACGGACGACCGCACGGCCTTCCACATCGGCGAACAGATCAACGACAACAACAACGAGCGCAAGTCCATCGACCGAGAAATTACCCAGGAAGCCCTGGAGATGGTCACGGGCGGCAAGGCCCTTGCCTCGAAGAACGTTACCATCGTATATAACCCCACCTGGAACAAGGGTGTGGTGGGTATCGTGGCCTCCCGTCTGGTGGAAGCCTACTACAAGCCCACCGTGGTGCTCACCAAGAGCAACGGCTTCGTCACCGGCAGCGCCCGCAGCGTGCAGGGCTTCGACCTGTATGCCTCCATTGAAAGCTGCGCAGACCTGCTGGAGAACTTCGGCGGCCACATGTATGCTGCCGGCCTCACCATGAAAGAGGAAAACGTGGAGGAGTTCTGCCGCCGCATGGATTCTTTCGTGGCCGATAATATCACCCGCGAGGAACTCACCCCCATTGTGGAAATCGACGCCCGCCTGGACTTCTCCCAGATCACGCCCAAGTTCACGCGCATCCTTAAGCAGTTCCAGCCCTTCGGCCCCGGCAACAACAACCCCGTCTTCATGACCGAAGACGTATACGATGCCGGCAACGGCCGCAAAGTGGGAGCAGGTGGCGTGCACCTCAAGTTGGACCTCATGCAGGAAAGCCAGCCGTACCGCCAGATTGCGGCCATCGGCTTCAATATGGCCGATTTCTACGACCACATCAAGGCCGGCAACCCCATCGACGCCTGCTACTCCATTGTGGAGAACTTCTACCGCGGCTCCTCCACCATTCAGCTCCGCCTCAAAGACATTCGCGAGCGCGACGAGTTAATCTAACGAAGTTACACAAAAGCCCGGCCTAAAGCACACTTTTGGCCTTTAAACAGCGATTTCGTTCTTTAGCGCCCCAAATTTGATGTGCGCCTAGTACTTAGGAGCCTCGGGGATGTAGAAGAATTCGGGGGAGGGGGCAGTGGTGACGGGTTGCGCGTGGTGTTGGAGTGCCTTGTAGGCATCAATCGCCTCGCGGAAGGTGTGGCCGGCGTTTGCGTGAAGCCATTCCTGGAACTCGACTTTGAAACGGAAGCCGGTTCCAAGGTACTGCTCAAAGAAGGGCCGAAGGTCCTGTGAGCAGACGATATTCGGGGCGATGACATCGTCCAGCGAAGTGGGTATCTGCCGGACCTTGGTGACTTTCACCCCGCGCTTGGAAACCGGTTTCGACAGTCCGGCCAGGGTGGCGCGGATTAGATCGGCCATATAATCCCTGTCATCCACATCGGCTATGTAGAAGCACGGCTTTGCACCGTCGTACGGCGGGCGTAGGTCTTCCTCTTTCAGGATGGTTCGTCCGGTGTCTGTGACCTTGATATACAGGTTGTTGTCGCAGATGGAGCCAAAGAGGACACCGTTGCAGTAGATGCAATAGTCTCCCATCATTTTCCTGGCGAAGATGTCGCCGGCGTCGGCACACTGGTCGACGATGTATTGTACGAAGTCGGGGTTACTGGCCATAGTGGCCCAAAGATACTGATTTTTACCACCCTACGCAACTGCCGTGATCGAACCCGTTTACAAAAAATTTGTATATCTTTGTTATACCAAACAACTGACCCATGAAAAAAACTGTTCTTCTTCTGCTTGGCCTCTTTGGCTGTCTGTTCACCGCGTTTGCGCAAATGCTGCCCGATTCTACCGTTCAGGTAGTCGCTAACTGGAACGTTGGCGACAAACTCCAGTACGAGTATGAGAGTCTTGACTACAAAATCAATGGAAATGACACGACGCTCACAAAGAGTTCATATGAAGTTATTGAATTGGAGGTGGTAGAGCACAATGAAGACAATGGATACCGGTTTAAGGCCACCTATTTGGTTGAAGACTATAGCGATTCCGTTGTGCGGATTCTATCCAACATTTCAGATAAGTACCGGGGAAATTCGGCCTATTACTTTGAGACCAACAACCTGGGCGCATTTTCTCGTGCCTTGCCCGTGGAAGGCGTAGGTGAAATACCGGAAGCTATGCTGCAGGAAGTGATGGACTCCCTTGCGAAGGCAAAACCCGAGACGGTAATAGCCCGGGAACCGATTGTTGCACTTTTGCGACAAATATACACCCCCGAAATGATGACGCAGTCCGTCGTAACTGAGTTTTCGCCCTTGTTCTTCTTCCATGGTGTGAAGTATGAACTTGACAGAGAATACTCTTACGAAGAGGAGACTCCCGCGCTCATCGGCAATCAAAACATTAAAATGGATGCAACATTTTGGGCCGATGGTGAAGATACCGATGACTACAGCGCCCTCCTTTGTCTATACAAGGAAGCCAACGAAGAACAGTTGAAACCCTTCATGATTTCTTTTCTCATGCAGGTGATCAAGCCTATGTTCCCCGACGAAAACAGCGAAGAAGCCAAGGCCGCTCTGGACGAAATCTTTGGTCAGTCCAAGATGGAAATGAAAGATATTATGTGGGAAGAAGTCCACCTGCCCACCGGCTGGCCTTTAAACCTGGTCTTTACTCGCACCGTGCATGTCAAGGCCGCCGAAAACGAATCTACTCTTCTTCAGAAGAAAACCTTCAAGGCTATTCTGGAGGACGACTAGTATTCCGCGTAGCTAACGGTTTCAAGAAGTTCGGATTTGAATAAAGCGTAAGGAGAGACCACGGGCTCGTCAGGGTTAAATGAGTTACCGTATCTCTTCTTGATGAGCTTTTGCACGGCTGGAACGGTGACGGGATAATCGGAGAAGTGGCTGGGCGTGCACAATTCAATGTTGGCTCCTTGAGCATAGATCTTCCAGATGAGTTCGGAGCAGTACATCTTGTTGTCGCTCCACTGGAACAGCGTGTCGTAGTGCTTCCCTTTATAACCGGCACCAATTGACTTCATCTTCGTGAAATTTGCCTTGGTCAAAGGCGTTTTCAGCCGTTTGGCGCAGTACATACCATTCTTTCCCCGCGCAATCCACTCCTTAAGCGGCGTATACTTCACAGGTTCCACGGCTTCGTACACATAAGCCTTGCCCCCGATATGAAAAACGATGCCGCAATGCGTCCACTTGCTATGCTGGGCCAGTTTGATCACAGGGCTCTGACGCGACATGGACTCCTGGAAAACGATATCCCCATCCTGCGGAACACTCTGTTCCGGCTTACATGCCGTAACCAGAACCAGCGCCGTCAGAGCCAATACTGTCGTAATTCTTTTCATCTGGGGTTATTTGGCGAAATGTTGGTGAGCACGCCGTGAAGACCAAATCTCCAAGAATCCGGTCCTGGCGGCGTGCTGCTAAGATAATTGAGAATTAGTTCTTGGAAAACAGCGAGACGCTTTCCAGAAGAGGGCGGTCGTGGGAGCCGGTGATCACCACGCGCAGGCGTTTTGTTTTGCAGGGTTTTGTGGGGATAATGCGCTTGTAGCCGATGGTGGTGCCTTCGGCTATGGTCATCCATCCGCCATTATCAAGAGCGACATCGAAATCCTGGATCTCAACCCGGAAACTGCTGACTCTCTGCCCGTAGCGTATATCTTCCTGCAGCTGCACATAATCGAAACTGCGATACTCCGGAAGGGTTATCTCCCAAACCTTTCCCCCTTGACGCTTGCGAATTTTGGCATCAGCGGCAAGGTCAGTCCCGAAAACAGCCTCGCGGGCTTCCCGGAACTCCACCAGCCGCAGCGAATCCACCTCGCAGATGCGCCCGCGGGTGTCCGGCGGAACGTTCAGCAGCAACACGGAATTGCGGCCTACGCTGGACAGCCATATACTCATCAGATCATCCACTGACTTCACCTTGTCGTTCTCGGACTCTCTCCAGAACCAGCCGGGACGGATGGAGACGTCGGCTTCGACAGGTACCCAGTGCGCACCATAAACGTTGCCCTGCTGCAGGGTGTCCGTCGGGGGCGCGCCGGCACCTGGCGTGAAGCCCTCGGTGTTCAGGGTGCTCCAGTTGGTCTCGCAGGCCCGCCCGCGCTCGTTGCCAACCCAGCGGCAGCCGGGGCCGATGTCACTGAACATCACGGCGTCGGGGCTCAGCCTGCGCACGGTGGCGCGGAAGGTGTCCCAGTCATATACCTGCTTCTTTCCGTTCGGGCCCTCGCCGTTGGCCCCGTCGAACCAGTGCTCGAACATCGGGCCATATTGGGAGTGCACCTCTTCAAGAGCCTGCGTATATACATTGTTATATTCCGGAGTGCCGTAGGCAGGATGATTCCTGTCCCAGGGCGAAATGTAAACCCCGAATTTGATTCCGTACTCCCGGCAGGCTTCCGAAAGCTCTGCGAGCACATCCCCCTTGCCATCGCGCCAGCTGCTCTGCGCCACGGTATGGGTGGTGGTTTTGCTGGGCCAGAGGCAGAATCCGTCATGGTGTTTGGCCGTGACGATGATGCCCTTCATGCCGGCCGCTTTGGCGGTCGCAGCCCACTGCCTGCAGTCCAGGTCGGTAGGGTTGAAGAGGTCTTCCGCCTCAGTACCTTTTCCCCATTCCAGACCGCTGAACGTGTTGGGTCCGAAATGAACGAACATATTGTATTCCATTTTTTGCCACTCAAGCTGGGCAGGGCTGGGAGTCGGGCCGCAGGCATCCTTCGAACAGGATGCGCAAAGTGCGGCGGCTAGAAGAAAAAACGATCTTAGTGATTTCATATTTGTGAGGGATGTTAACTTATATCGAACTTTTTTGAACGATCTTGAAGCCGTGTATCTGTTTGGTTTACAGATAGCTAATATTTGATTTTAAAGTAGTCCAGCAAGGCTTTGTAGTTGTCCTGAGCCGTGAGGCAGGTGTCGGTTAAGTAGCCGTTGATGTGCCCCCATTCGCGG
>Ga0310786_10001075_pt1 | contig 43955 bp, 59 predicted proteins | sample AusTroGonzalo_MG_FD_203881 | JGI IMG/M metagenome (GOLD analysis project Ga0310786, IMG submission 203881) | Bovine rumen microbial communities from tropical cattle in Woodstock, Queensland, Australia - Gonzalo_03 (v2) (version 2) | ecosystem: Host-associated > Mammals > Digestive system >...
ACAATGGGGGAAACTTTTCGCCATAGTCAAGCGTAATGACATAATCCCCTTTGAAGGGTTGTCGAAATTCCATATTACCTCAGATTGTATTTTGCCGCTTTCCGCATCAGTCTGGTATTATTCTCATTCTGGTATGCTTCAAGCTGTTGTTGCGCCCGTTCCAAGTCTTCTATATGGTCACCTGTAATCATATGTCTCATGATTACCGCAAGACTGTTGCTGAGAATTTCCATACCTCGCATCTGCTGGAATGTGTCCTCTATCTGCTCCTTACGAAATTCCCTGTCATCTGCTTCTTTCTTGTCCCAGCGCAAATTCGTTTGTCTTTCAGCCGAGCGTAATGCCCAATTGAAAAGCCAAACGATAACGCAAACCGTTATTGCTCCGATTCCTGCTAAACCGCCTGTACTCATTTCAGAACGCCACAGGATTTGTCGGGTCGTTGAGGATGCCGAAACCCATCAGTATCACGCCGACTGCATCAACGACGGTCTTGAACGTGGATTCCTGAATCCCCCATTTATCCGTAAGACCAACGGCATTAGCGATAGTCCACAGCGCACCGAGAACAGAAACCCAAACTGCCCAGCTTTTCCAACGGGGCTGAACGTATTGGAATTTAGCTTCTCCACATTCAACCGCTTCAAGCATTTCGTTCTTTTCAATCTCACTCATGTTTCACCTCTCTCTTCTTTCTTCTGGTATATTACCAGCCCAAATTCTCTATATCTATTTTACTATAGGAGTTTTTTGCATTTATTTAGTTGATTGTTAATTGCTTACATGATATAATAGAATTTGGTAAAACAACTTCTTCATGTGCGTTTTGATACCTCCGAGAAAATAGCCCCGAAAGGGGCTATTTTCATTTAAACCAATGCCATGAGAGTATCGCAAGTATCACCCACAGTAGGATGAACGCACCGAGAGGTATCGTTAGGGTCATGAGCCACCTTGATATGTCCAACCGTCATCAATAGCGTATTCCTTACCATCCTTTACGCCCTCGTTATACCCAACTTGATATGCGTTCTCCTTTAACGCTCTTATCTTATCTTGAAGTCTCTCCATGTTTACAGTCAGGTCACGGATTTTGTTTTGATCCTCACGCCACGCATTATAGTATTCTCCACTTACTTTCCCCTTCTGTAATTCATTCAGGTACTTCTTTAGGTATATGCTTTCGTCCTTGACAAGCTGTCTCGCACATTCAAGCCAGCCCCTGTTCAAGTTATGGTAAGGGCATCTATTACAGCTAAGCTCTTCGATGTCCTTGTCTTCATCGCAACATGCTCTTGCGAACACTACTTCTGCTAACGTCTTCATTATTCCCACTCCAATCTTGCTCCGCATCCATGACAGTAATCCATCTCGTGAATAGTGTATGAACCGCAGTTACTACACTTTCCTTCCCATCCCATCATAGTTTCGCTTCGTTTATCCAACTCAATCACTTTAGCTGTCCGCTCTGACTCTGCAGATGGTAGTTCTTCTATCAACAACAGCATTTTCAGCCTTGCCACATAGTCATCCCCAAGATTCCTCACGGCATTTCTCGCATCCTGTCTGCGGATAAGGTCTTCACTCATATTCCCCCATTTTCAAAATACTCCATCGGAATATCTTCATCATTCCAAATTAGTTTCGCCCCACAATGCGAACAGTAATCGTCACCACCGATTACCTTCTTTTTGCAAGCACCGCAGAGGTATTCAGACCGATGATACTTGTAACCATCTGTGTCGGTAACACTTGCATCATGCTCAACCACCTTCGCAGTCCGCTCAACTGTCGAGGATTTCTCGGTACTTCCCATTGCCCGATTCCATACTTCGATTGCTTCGGCGATAACTTTGTCTTTATCATCTCTGTCATAAAAAGACGCTGTCTTCATCCCGCACTTTTGACAGACAACTCCTGTCATGTATGCGCCATTGATGACCGTCCAATCCACCTTTGCTTCTCCGCCGCATCCGCAGCGGACGGGTTTCAGTTCGCTCATACCTCATCCCTCGTCACTTTCCTGAACTCGTAATCCCTGTACTGACTCTGCACTAACTTCCACTTCAGCCTGAACAAATCTGTCTCCTGTCCTTTAGTGTCCTCGACTATCCATCGCATAGTGCGGTTATCAAAGTAAGTGAAGTCTCCAATATAAAATGCGCTCTTGATTTTCTCTCCTGTCTCAGGGTTTATCCAACCTCTCGCAATCTGGAACTCATCTTGTAGCTTAAGCCCTTCAATTTCTCCTGCCTGTTGCAATAACTTGAGTTGTTTAAATCTCTCTCCCTCAAGCTGACTCGCAAAGGTAATCCCATCAATCACCGTTTTCTTGGCGTTGTACTTTGTCACAATTCTCCTTTACATAATCACAAAAATGTTTCATCATTTTCCCCGGACAAAATGGGCAATCCATTAGTTCGTATCCACTTTCCTGACAGGCTTTACAATCATTATGAAGCTGTTCTTTGATAGCCTTTGTCAATGCGCTATCTTCTTCGCTCATGTAATCTTTTAGGGTCTTCTGGTCTTTGTGGACACCACACCACGGACAGTAGTTGTAGTCATAAAGGAAATCATTACCGCAATTAGTAACCCCCGCCCGATAATGTAAAAAGCAATCAGTAAACCAATCGTGCCAAGCCAAAAATCAATCGGTAGCGTTTCCATCTTCACCTCTTTGCCCACCATGTCGCAACAAGCCAAACCAATATTGTGCCATTGATGACAAGCCAGATAATCAACCCGTCTATGCTTCTGTTCTCCCCGTCTCTATCGCCAAGAAGGTAAAACGCCAATGTCGATACGAGAAATCCCATGAACAAATACCACTGCATCATTCACCTCTCATCGGTACAACTACCTTCGCTCTTTCACAAGCCATCTTCCACTCAGCAACAGCCGTTTCTTTGGCATACCGCCAAGTGCTGTGATTCTGGCACTCGTAGCACCAAACAGCGAACTGTTGCTTATGGTCTATCGTCCATCTATCAGCAATGCCGACATGGTCAGACCCACAAAAAGGACATGGGTCAAGCGGATTCATCGGTCACCTTCATTCTGTACAATGGGGTTTTGATTAGGTCTTCCTCATTCATGTCGATATAGTTCTTGTGACTCATTAGGCATACATAGAAACTTTCTAAATCGCTCCATTCACTAATGATGTACCACATCATTTTGTTGCTATGCCAAACAGGTTCTCCGACACCCATATTTTTTATATCTTCTTTCGTCAGCGGATGCTTCGTGTCCAGCCGAGGGTCACCCATCTGGATGAGACATCCTGAATCGGTAATGAGCTTCTTTACTTCATCGTAGGATTCTGAGATAAAGTAATAGATATTACCAATTGTTCTGATAACCGTCATACCATCTTTATCGACATGAAAATTGCAGATGTTGTCTATGTTGATAGACATTACATCCTGTTCATCTTCTATGTCGTGTACCTCAATAAAATGTGGATACATATTACCTCACTCGTATAACTTTATGTAAATATCGGACATTATCTTTGCCGTTATCGGAAAATTTATCGTTTTCCAATTCGGATTTTCAGTAGTATATATTTCCCTTACCTTACAACTTCCCAAAAATACTTCCTTTCCCGTATCTTTTACGTCATGCTGTACTATCATGGCAATCCCATGCTTACCAGCACCTTTTACATTTTGTACAAATCTCTCCAATGCCAATCTCTGTCCGTTCGGAACATCTTTATCGGCATACTTCGCTTCAAACAATACCCATAATTTATTCTGGTATTCGATAAGACCGTCTATATCTGTCGGGGTGATGTTCCCATACTTCAGACCGTCAAATCGAATCAGTTGTTTTGCTCTGTTTTTATTCCACCAATATTTATCTTCGCTCATTCCGCTTCACTTCTCAAAAAAGCTACTCCGCTGGTTTCCCCAGAGTAGGCAACAGGATTTTTGTACCTTGTAGGATAGTTGGTAAAAAAAGAGTCAGTTTTAGGAGTCCTCCTCTAACATTCCAGTGGCACGGGGTACATCCCCACAATGCTTATAAAAGGTTTGAATACGACACGCTCATCGTTGAGCGGAATGAACATTGTGCAGGACCAGCCAAACGCCCAGCTTACCCAAGAGTTCTGTAGCACCTTTTTCTCCAAGGGCATGAACACAGTCAGCAAGCATATTCCGCTGGTCTTTTACTACATATTGGTCGTATGGTGTTAGCTCTTTCAGCACTTCGCAAAACATATCAGCGTGCTTCAAAGATTCTGCCGAGGTCATAGCCGTTTTACCGAATAGTTTTCTGTTGATTTCGCCCATCTTACCACTCCTGCCATCTTTCCCAGCGATGCATATAATCCTGATATTCATCCTCTGCTTCTTCTTTTGTCAGTTCTCTGTCTGCGATTCTCTTTTCCAAAAGTTCCGCAAGCTCTTCCCCTGTAAGGGTCTGGTTTTTGAATTTCTTCATTGCTTGTTCTTTCGTCATAGCGTTCCACCTCTCTATTGCTTCTTCTTTCGTTTTCCCGTATTCCCGAATTTTGCAGTCACCGTAACATTTCACATGATATAGTGGTTCTGTTACACCTGTGAAAGCAATCCCACCACATAAAGGGCATCGTTTTATTTTGCTGTGTGTTTCCATACTCTCAACAGGAGTTCCCCTGCCACCTTTCCCCCATACCGTTCCAGCATTTCATCGTGGAAATCCTTTTCAGCATCCCGAATGATTCTGCTGTCTTTTGTGTTCCGAATGTTTCCGATGAGTTCTTTCATCCAATCCACATCTTCCTGAAGAATCACAGCTTCATCTGTCGCTACGTTGTACCCTGTAGCTTTATCTAATACAGGAGTAATAGTCATTCAAACACCTCTCCATTTGCTTCACGCCGTTTCATCCAATCGGGCTTTTCAAACTTCACCTTCTTAGGCTTTTCTGGTTCTGGCAGTTCCGCTTGCTTCGGCTTGTCGATTCTCCACTGCTCCGCTTGCTGAACATCAGGAGTGAGGGCATGGTATCCAGCTTCTTTTTCAGCCAACATCCTGTAGGTCCTCTGGCAGTTGCTTGCTACTACAGTCTCAAATTGGGAATCGTCTACAACTCTCCAACCTCTAAGCTGTGATGGACTTCCTACTGTCCGCTGTATGATTTTCGGCAGATTGTCAAATATCTCCTGTGCCTTTTCTCTGCTTGTGGCATCCTCAACAGCTTTCCGAATCAATGCCCATGCTTCAGTTTCAGTCATCTGACCAGCCAAGCGGTTCTGTGCGATACGCATTTTGATGTCCGCAATTTTCGGGGGAAACTGCAAGGTAGCAATACAGTCCTTTACCGCAACCAGCACTTCTTTCGGGTCATCCTGTTCAAACATGATTGCCCAAAGGTCTACAGTCTTTTTCATTTTCTGAGGGTTGTCTGTCGGAAACGCTTTGAATCCGTATGCCGTTACCAATAAATCCATCATGTTCGCAATATTTTCTCTTGTAATCATTTAGTCCTCATCTTCATCGTCATCTAATATGTCTTTTGTTGACCGCAGGAAGTAAACCCCACCATCCAACTTGACAAGTTTCTTTTCTGGAAATTCTGATTTCCCCTTTTCTTTGAGGGTGTTCATCATATTCCAGTGTGTTATACAAACCGTTGGAGTTCCTTTGAACCGAATAATAAACCCTGTTTTCTCCAGAAAGTCCACATCTTCCTGTGTCGCTCCAATCATTCTTCTCGTATTGTTCAGGTTTGAGAGGAATCCCCATGCATCGGCTTGCAGAATTAAGTGAGTGTAAAGAGCCTGACTGCTCAAAGGCAATTCAAGGAAAGCGTCCGACTCTAAAACTATTGATGAAATCATTCTTCTCGTTGCCATTTTTCCTCTCCTTGAAGGGGACTGCATCCACACAGTCCCCTTCGTTTTCAGGAGTGCAATACGAATAAAACTATTCTTCTACTTGCAGGAAGGTTTCTTCCGCATCGTATTCATAATCTGCTATGTCATATTTGATTAGGCAGTAAAAGCAATACCCAAGGGAGTTCAGGATTTTTTGGCAACAGGTCTTGACCACACCTTCAGGGTCCTTTTCGTCATCGAAATCACAACGCATTTCAAAATACATTGTGTAAATCTTCATGGAGTTAGCCCCGATTCTTTTATCCCAAGCCTTGACTTTCGCCTGACAGATTTGATGCTTTATCTTCTGAGAAATCTCAGATGTCTGTTCATTTACAACGTGTGCCATTTATTCCCCCTTTACAAACGGGTCCTTCGGAGTTTCCAATGCCATCTGTGCGTTAGCTTTCGCTGAAAGGATTTCATTGATGGCACTGAGCTTCATCATGTAAACATCCTTTGTTTCCTGAGTTTTCAGGGTAGGAAGTTTTTTCGTGATTGCGTTCATCATGTAGAAAAGTTGCTCCACGGTATGCGTACCGTATTCTTTTCCTTTTCCATCGACTACCTGACAGGCATCCTCTAAGGTCATGGACGGAAGGTCGGCACGGTGCTTCCAGTTACGGAGTAATTCCGTTTCATCAAATACAGGCTTTTCCTGCGCTTCTACGGGCTTTTCCAGCATAGGGGTATTATTTATCCTTTGCGTATTGAAAACATTGTTATTTTCAATTCTCGCTTGCCCTGCGATGTTTCCTGAATCATCCACGATAACAGCCTGTGCAGAGGGGATGGTTTCGATTTCTGTTTCATCCAGCCAGCCAAGACCACAAAGGGAAAGGGTTAAACGTCTTTTCGCTTTGGTCACTGCTTTCATTAATGCATTGCCATAATTGCCTTGCATATCTTTTTTGTTGACCGCACCGATTTCTACATCCTTACGCCCTGTGGCATCGGAACCCTTGACTGTCACCACAAACCAATCCCCGTCATCATTCACGGAACAATCGTCAATATTGACATTATTCAGTTTTCTGAGTTGGTCAGTTGCATCTTTCCGAGCGTAAAGCGTGAGCTTGCCGTTCAGCCGAATGTAATCAAAGGGGCGAGTGTAGGGGTTCAGCCCTACGGATTCACAGACTGTCTTGTAATAGGACAATCTCTGTTCTGCGGTGAGTTTGGAGAGGTCACCGTCAATTACTACCTGTTCGATTGCGGAAGTCATTTCCGCCGTGGGCTTAGTTGCTAATTCGTTATTCATGATATAATCCTTTTTGTCAATGAAATCCTTTCCGTTCTGAGCCTGTAATCTACGCCAATAGGTTACAGGCGTTTTTTATTTCTTTTTCATATGAGGTTTTGTTGAACCGCAATAAGTAAAGCTAATATCAGCGATACCAGAATCCCGTAAACATTTTGCGAATTTGGCGAGTGCTTCTTCATGCGCTTTCGCATCGGCATCGTCAAGGTCTTCACAGGATTCATCGTCACAATCATCTGATTCTTCATCGGCATCTTCATACTTCAATTCCTTATCTTCTTTTTCCCATTTTGCTTTCCATGCGTCAATAAGCGTGTCCAGCAAAACAAGGTCATGTATGCTTTTCAGTTCGACTTCTGCTGTCAGTTTCATATTCATTCTCCAAATATCTTTCCTAATTCAGTCCGTGGTATTCGCCACGTTTTCCCGATTTTTACCGCTTCGATAATTCCGCTTCGGATTCTCCTGCTGACGGTCAAACGGCTTACTCCTAATGCTTTGGCAAATTCGTTTATTGTGTAGTAGTCAGAATCGTTAGTCGGGTTTGCCCTTCGTGCTTCTGCTTCAGCTTCAAGTTTTTCGACCCTGCGTTCCAACTCTCCTAACTGCCTTTGCCAATAAAGGTCAGTCTTATCCATCAGCAAATTCCTTTTTGCGTACTTCCATGCGTTCCAGAAAATCCTGTAGGTCTTTATCTGTGATACGCATATTCCGCTTTTTGCCAATGTAGAAGGCTTTTAGTTGACCGTACTTCACTAAGCGGTAAATGTTCTCCGTAGTACAGCCCAGCTTTTCAGCCACTTCTTTGGGTTTATAGCTTTTCGTGGGGGTTTCCAAAATAAATACACTCCTTTCTTATGATGTTTGTCAGCATTGACATCAGGAAGGGAGTGTTTTAAAATAGGTTTGCGAGGTTAATATGATGGCACTCCCTTCGAGTGTCGTTGTAGGTTTTGGGGGTAATCGGCGGTTGCTCTGGTAAAGTTATGCCGATTACTCTCTACTCCTCTATCTTACTCCAACATTGCAATGATGTCAAGATATGTTGGAGTTTTGTGATAGTTACATATGTCATAAGAATGAGGTGACAAATGTCATTCGTTGAAAATCTCAATAGACTAATGCTTGAAAATGGGACATCGAATTTAGCCCTTGCCAATGCGTTGGGCGTAAGCGATACAGCCGTAGGAAAATGGAAAAAGGGAGAATATTCCCCTTCGTTGGATAATGCAATAGCTATCGCTAAATTCTATGGAGTTTCCATTGATGCATTGGCAGAGTACCAACCGCCGAGCAGTTCCCTTTATATAAGGATTCCTGTTATAGGAACAGTTTCCGTATGGAGTGTTAGTCGAAATTCTTTTTGGACTGAGGATTATATTTCAATCACAGAATCGGAAATCAAAGATTATCCCCGTGAAGAGTGCTATGCCCTTCTCGTTCGGGATGATACTCTTGAACCAGATTATCTGGCAAAATCCCATTACCTAATATTCCATCAACAGAAGCAATGCGCTGACGGTGATTATGTCATAATTCAGAAAAGGGATTCAAAAGAAATCCTCTACAAGAAACTGCATTGGGGTTCAACAAATATTGAACTGTCTGCACCTCATGTCCGCACTATTGAAGTGCCAAGAAGAGAAGTAAATAATTGGGAAATATTAGGGGTTCTGGTAGATTCATATCTACCGTTATAGTAACCAACTGATAAGGGGATTTATCAGCATAGAAACAGAGTATTTCTACGAGTAAATCAACGGCGTGAGATAGCCCCATCTTCGAATCAGGAGGTTGGGGGTTCGACTCCCTCTGGGGGCGCAAATCAAAGCGCAGTTGTGTTAAGGTTACGGGGAAGAACCCCGTAACCACACACTCACGCCGTTGCGAGGTTTTCTTAAGGAAAGGATTCACAATGGCGAGAGTATGCAAAAGTAACCCACTGATACGGCGCAAGGGAGCAATCAGGGGCATCTACAACGAATACCTTCGGGATAAAAGCACATCATGTTCGTTATCGACAATATCCATTTATAAGGATTTAGGCGAACGAATTTATATTCCCCAACTTACAGAATTAACACAGGATGAATTGTCCGCTGTGACTGCGGATGATTTGCGCTGTATCATAGATGAGTATTCGCAAGAGCATAATCAGGGTGGAGTGGATTTCATTTGGAGACATTTGAAATCATTCGTGAATTGGTATTGGAACGAATACGACATCGACAGCAAATGCCCAACGCTGAAAGTGCGCCTGAAGAAATATACGGTAAAGCCGATAGCAGGGATAACCGCTGAAGAAATCCAGCTTATGATAAAGACTGCCAAACAGCACAGCAATTTCCCTGAGAGGGATATAGCAATGATTATGATTCTTTCGGATACAGGAATCCGCAGACGGTCATTATTAGAACTGAAGATGCAGGATGTAGATATAAAGAACGCTGAAATAATAACCCATGAAAAAGACCAGCGGTATCACATTCATTCTTTCGGTTCTGCCACAACAAAAGCTGTCAAAGCATATCTGAATTGCTTAGAGGATGTGAAACCCACTGACCCGTTCTGGCTGAAAATGGACGGGGTAGCATTATCCACCTACGGAGCAAAGGAAGTTCTCCGTAGGCTTTGTTCTGAGGCTGGAATCAGGATGCATCATTTCCATGACTTCAGGCGGTTCTATGCGTTGGAGTTATACAATTCCACCCATGATATTTATATGGTATCGAGGGCATTGAACCATAAGGATATTGAGGTAACGAAACGGTATCTGAATATAGACGATTTGCAGAACGCCGAGGATGTAAGATTGCACTCCCCAATGGACAGGAAACTTCATCAGACAGGCACAAAGGTCGTTAGGCGATAGTTTATAGGGTAAATAATAAAAGCCCCGTAGAATCGTTCTACGGGGCAATCAGGAGTATAACGGGTCGCTCACGCCCATTTAATGCCAAGAGGTGCAGAGGAATCCGCAGTAAGCACTTGCCCATTCGTACCAACGGGAAGTCTTTCTATTTTTCCAGCACCTTTATAAACGAGAATATCGCCTTTTTCTAACCCGATAGAAAGCGGAATTTTATTGATGGAGTCAGTAGCTTCAGTAATAATAGTATAGGTTTTGACTACGGGCTGGACTACTGCACTAACATGTTCTTTGACTATGAGTTTCATTTCATTCAGCCCAATATAATTTTTTCATTGCTTCGACTTTACCCATGCCCTCTGCATAAGCATCGAGGATAGCTTTATGCATTTCAGCATATTCGGCATCGGTAACGGCTTTCGGCTTTTCCATTTTATTGAACATCTTCGTCAGGGCGTTAGCGTGTTCAAGTTCCATCTCTGCCATCTTGCGAAACACACAACCCCATTCCGTACCCTTATGTTCAAGGGCTTTTGTCCAATAGTCCTGCGCTCCATCTATTTCTTCAAGAATGTGTTTCTTTAAGTATTCAAGCATAGTCCCCCTTCGGAGAGGGGAGTTATCCCCTCTCCATGAGAATTAGGCTTTTATGCGGTAGCGGCAGGAGCGTTCGCTACCCACTTACCCATCTGAGCCAAAAGGTACTGAGTCTGTTCGTTATTAGAAATCGTAGACTGCTGTGCCACAATCTTAGCCTGTGCGTCAACGAGCCTATCCTGAAGCATCTGCGTCTTGATTTCACAGCAACAGCTTGCCATCTGTGCGGAGAGTGCGTCAATCTTTCCAGCAATCTGATTGAAACCCTGAATAACATTAATCTGGTTGGTATTATTCTGAGTTGCCATCAGAAGATTCTGGTCAGAAATAAGACGGGCAGTCTCATAATTATTATTAGCAGTAGCCAAACCCAAAGCGTTCAGTTCGTTCATGATACTCTGATTATTAAGACCCATTGTCAAATCTGCCTGAGTAGCAGGGGGCGGTCCCATCGGTACACGGTTATTCCCAAACAGTCCCCCAAATCCATTGCCCCCAGCAAGGAAGACAAAGGCTAAAAACCACAAAAGGTTAGTCGAACTCATTTCCATAATCAATCTCCTTTATGGAAACTAAGAACTCAGCCTAAGCCGAGTTTGGACAAAATTTGTTGTGCAATCCCCTGCTTGCCTGTTTGACTTGCATAATTCAAAAAGGCTTGCTTCGGGTCACCGTTCCCGTACTGTTGTATCAGATTCATTGCGTTCTTACAATCAGGGGAACTATTTAGCATCTGCTGAAAAGCCGCTTGCGGATTTGCAGAATTCATAATTTGCTGTACGAGGTTATTCACAGCCCCGACAGGATTGTTATTCGTCTGCTGTGGTTGTGTGTTTCCTGAGAGAATTGATGGCATCTAACATTTCCTCAAATTTCTGGTTGAATTCGTCCTTCGTAATATACGCTTCAGGCTTGAATTCTGGAATGGGGTCTTCCTCGTACTTGTAACGGGCGCACATCTCGCCGCCATTTACATCCACCTTTTTCATGTAAATGAACGAAACCGCAGGGTCTTCGTCAAGCATAATAGCCTCTGAATCTCTCGGCATTGGATAATCCTTTGCCGCCTGAAATCCCTTGACTCTGATTACCCTGTGACCGGGATAGAGGGCTTGACTAAGGCTGTTGAGTATATCCATTTTCATCCTCTGGTTCTATCTGGTTTTTGCTCCACCATGCAACTAACTGAATACAATACTTGATTACCTCAAAGTCATTCATTCCAAGGGTTTTTGTCAAACGCTTTAAGCATCTGCGCTCGTCTTCTTTGAGATGCAGTATCACGGTAAATGTACCGTCAGCGTTTTTAATCAGGTGCTTCATCGCCTTACAGAATATATTCCAGAGCCGTACTCATCAGATGAACCACAGCCGTGGAGACATTGGCATCGGTCACCTCGACAGCATCCTTTACCGCAGACTCGCTGATAGCAAGGGTCGCTACCTTGTTGACATAGGCATCAGGATTCTCAAGACAGACCTTGATAAAGGAATCCGTCAACTGCTTCAGGTCAGGGTCTTCGATGCTTCCCGTCCCGTTGACCGCCCAATAGTTCACCCAATCGGCGAGTGCAATTTTCACCTTCCCGACAAACTCGGTACTCTTTAGTAATAAATCTCGTTCGTTATAAGTCATGACTTTTTCTCCTTATGAATTACTTGTAAATGCATAGACGCAGAAACACAACGCCTCAGTTGATGCGAAACTCGCCAAGTTCGTGTCTTTCCAGAAAGTCATATTTCCAGAAGTGTCAATAGTAATCACGCCATGATGTGTTGCGTTTCCAGCCCAATAATAAGCTTGTTTAGATGGTCGGTATCCTGACGGCAACTGTCCTAAAGTAACACTTGCGGAAGAAAGTGCGCTTGCAAGTTTCACATTAGAACTGTCCGTCCATACGGTCAGTTCATTTCCGACTTTCCTGTAATATATAGTTCCAGAGAATTTTGTGGCATTTGTATAGGATAGTGTACCACTGTCTGCTATACCAAGTGCGCTACGCCAAGCGGCTGGGTCTGTTAAGGCAACGCTTTTTGTACCATCATTATTTACATAGAGATGCACCGCATTGTCTACATTTGAACCGCTTACGTAATTTCTTGAGACAAACATAGCATCTGTACGCCTTGACGTATTATATAACCATGATACAAAACCAAAGTCTCTGTTTTGGCTGTCTCTTGTGCTAAATGTTCCAACATATGTGTCACTCGCAGGAGCTGTGCCGATGGTTAAATCGCTTCGCTTTACATAAAATCTCTTTTCACTGTCACTTAAAATCAGCAAATCCCCCGTCATGGTATCGCCTGCAATATTCACAGCACCGATACCTGCACGCCAAGCGGCAGGATGGCTCGGACGAATCACACGGGTTCCATCACTTTTTACGACAATATCGAGCACATTGTCTACGCCAGCCCCACCGACAACATTTCTTGTATTAATCTTCATGATGGAATCACCGTTCACATCATACGATGATTCCACCCATCCGCTTGTAACATTGGCACTATCTTTCATGCCAATACCACCGAAATATTTCTTTTGGGCGGGAATATTTCCTAAAGTGGCACTTGTGTTTTTAGTAATAACAAGAGGTTCCGTAGCCGCCGCAATCGTTAGATTATCCGTCATGGTATCGCCAGACTTGCTTACTTTCCCGTTAGCCGTAGTCCGTGCGGTAGTGTCCTTTATGTTGTAGGTAACGTTATTGATTTTTACTTGCGAAACATCTGCCATAATGTTCTCCTAATCATGGGTGACGGATGGTACGATTACCACATCACCGTACATATATTTCTCAATCGTGTTGTTCCCATCTTCCGCAAAGACATCGTAAACGCCTTGGGTAAAGGGAATCTTCTCTGTCCGCTCATGGGGCATGACCATAAGAATCTGACCGCCCGAACCGTTATGCGTTGTAGTGAATTCAAAATAATCATGGGCTTCGGGGAATTCCCTCAACTGAGCGGTAATCGTATATCCCGTCAGGTTCATGATGTTTCCGTCAGAATCCGTGACCGTCAGCGTCATAATATAATCAGCGTTTGCGTGGATGATAATGTCAAACTTTGCCGCATTATCTGTCATCTTGTGCTTCTCCTTATAATCTTTGCATCCCCGTAGAGGAGCTTTGATTTCACACCTGTGTCTGCATTAGTGATAAAGACATCATAGACTCCCTGAGTCCAAGGGATTTTCTCCGTTATCTCATGGCTGAGTGCCAACTTGTACCCGTCTGTATCTACGGAAATGTCAAAGTCAAAATGGTCATGCGCTTCAGGATATTCTCGCAACTGAGCTTCTAATACCCATGAGCCTACGATGATTTGACCATCGCCGATAAGGATGATGCATTCATCAGATAGAGTCCAATCGTCTGTCAAGTTGTATATTTCAGAAGAAATTGTGGAGCCTGTACCATCCCGAAGAATCTCATCGTAGATAAGCGCACCGTAGTTTGTCAGTTCAGTGTCATCATCGGCGATGATGGAAAGGTCTATCTGGTAGTCTGTACCAGCATGAATCGTTATGTTGTACCGTGGAGTTTCGTCATTCATACCATATACCCCTTCATATAGCAATTATACTGTATTCGTAATAATATATAGCTATTTATTAATCGCTTATTATTCATCGGTGCAGTTTCCGTTTCACAACCTGATAGGCATCTTCAGGAGTCGGAATTTCAATATCAATGATTTCCACGGGTTTCATTGCTTTCCCTCTAAGTCTGCTTTCAAGATACATCAGGTTCAGTTTTGATTGTGCCGTTTTTTCTGCGGTCGAATAATGAAAGTAGTAACCCTGCACAAATATTGGTGTCGGCAATGGATTGGTAAATACCCAAAAGTCAACCACCTGACCGCCACGGTATTTCCTGCCCCCGAATAATTGATATTGAAATTCAAAATCGAGGTTTAAACGATACAGGGCAAGTGCTACCCAGTATTCTTCTTTAGAGTCTGGCATCATGCCCTGTATCGGTTTTACTTCAGGAAACGGCTCGTGCTTCGGTCTTATAATTTTCGGGGCTGGTCTTCCCCTGACTTTCAGCCCAAGCCCACTCCGTGCGTTTATTTGAAAGATTTTCTTCCGAGCCATCATATCTCCGTCAGGGTTATCATCCCAAGATAGCCCTCGTTCTTTTCCTTGATGACGGATGTCTGCACAGCATCCAAGAATACTTTTTTGTTGTCAAATATCTTGTAAGCGGAATTTAGGCGTAATGTAGCCAAATCGTTCGCCCAAGTATCGAGGATGTAGTCGAGTTCATACGGTTCAAGCTCTTCGTATTCTCCTGTCAGGTCGTGCTTATATTTTATATTCCTGAAAGCAAAACTGTAGGAGAATTTCACATCTACCTTTCCAAGCATCTTTATAAGCACAACGTTGACTTTCGGAGTCTTCGTCATGTCAGTTGTCTGTAACCGCAGTCTGTAACGAAGTTTCTTACCGTTTACCGATTCTGTCTCTGAGGCGAAATCCTCTTCCTGTTGTGGGCTTGTATTGTAAGGATTTTCGGGAATAGGATGCCATTGTTCTTCATCGTCAAGCTGGTAATCCGCTTCAATCCAGCAAGTAGTGCCATCGAGGTTATCTGCCATAATGGAAAGGCTCTGCCACAGCTTATTGACCTCTGCCATGCCGCCTGTAATCCATGAGGAAACTACTACGGATTCATGAGTATATTCAGCATATAGGTCATGCAGGGCATACAGGATTTTAGAGGGCATTGTGAGCCATATAATATCATCTCCCACCTGTACCCACATTCTGTCAGGTCTTTCCCCGTAAATAGGCTGAAACGCTATGTCAAAGATACGTTCTCCCTTATTCGGGGCTTTATACAGATTATGCCATCCTGAACCGTTATGCATCATTACGGAAGAATAACCATCCGTACCGCCATCAATTGAGATAAAGAAACTTGACGGATACGCAAGAATCTGTGTTACCCGTCCCCTCATATCTTCTGGCAGTCCTTCGCCCAAGTCAGGACCTTTCCCTTCCAACTGAGTGTTATAGAATCTCTGCAAGCCGTTCAACCATCCCCAAAGCAGATATACATCAGATGTCCCTACTGCCATACCGTTCCATTGGTCGGCAGTCGTTTGCAGTTCGTCAATATTGATTCTGTCGAGGTGATAGGTTGCGTTAGTAGTTCCCGTCTTATTGATAGAGGAAACCATACCTTCCTGAAAGACATACAGGCTCTTTTCCTGTTCTGCACCGTATTCAAAGATTCTTGTAATCTTTCCGAAATTATCTTTCAGGAGAATCGGGTCCTCAAAGTGCGGTGTTTGCGAGGTCGTGATTGCGATATTATTTACTGTGCAGTTTTCGCCTGTAGCAGTAATTTCAAATCTGCGGTATCTGCATCTGCAATGAGCAAAGATTCTCCAAATGCCCGTTCCTTTAGCTACCACTGACTGAACATTTGTAAAAGCAGAGTTGTCCTCTGATTCCTGAAGGGTGATAGTACAAGCCCCCGTGTAATTATCCGAGGTGAAGTTTGAAATCGTAATGACATACTGCAAAGAGTCGTGGTCGCAATTGGAGAAGTCCTTCGATTCAGTGACGATACACGTTCTGAGCGGCGGTTCCTGTGCAGTATGCGTGGTCGTTGTAGTTGAATCAGTGGTCGTTGTGGTTTTGTTATTACCGCTGATAGAAACGGAAACAGAGGAAGTTTTCGCTACTGATTCTGTATCTGTATAGACCACACCATCAATCGTTTTGGCGTTTGAAGTGGTAACTGTCTTTGAAGACGGATTAGCGACATCTTTTTCCTCAACGGTTTCACTGCCTGTGACAGTCGTTGTAAGGGTTGTCTGTGTTCCGCTTGTTGATTTAGTTGTTGCCTGATTCTGAGATTTCGTTACAGTCTTAGCTGTCTGACCGCCAAGTGTAGTCGTTGTCGTACTGCTCACACTTCCAGACGGTTCGTCAGGATTTGCGGTATCAGTTGTTTCTGTCGTTGTCTGCGATACGGATATTACTTCAGGGGTCGGAGTAACCTCAACAGTCGTTACCGATTTCGTTTCAGATGTATCCTCTCTGGGTACAGTGGTAATAGCTGTGGATACAGTTGTCCATGCAGTTTCAGAGGACATCCAGTCGAGAAGAACAGAACGTTCCACGGTACGCTTATTTGCAATTCCGTCATTCCTCGCACGGTAAAGCATCATTGCCGAGGTATCTCTGACAGATTGCAGGAAAGTTGCTGATACACTAAGACTCTTGAATTGGAATGAACCGTTATTCCATCTCATCTTTATGACATTGGCATAATCGCCCTGTGCGAAGTAAACTATCCCATTGATAACGTGAATATCTGTGACATGAGATGTTAAACCATGCCCTGTAATCGTCTGCCAAACAGGAGTATCGTTAATAATAAATACAGTATTCGTTGACGGGTTTATCGTCCAGCCCTCATCTACAGTAATTTGTGTAGCGGTATTTCCAGCAATCGTTCTCCAGCAATCAACGTGAGATTGCCCACCAACCTGATAGACAAGCCCGATTCTCGCACCTTTCCATTGGTTAGTTGTCCAAGACTTTGAGGAGTCGGTTAGAGTCGTTCCTGTCCAAGATGTTGCTTTACCGATTTCACCGTTCATCAACAACGAAGGTGTGCCGTTTTCTCCCTGTTGCCGTACCGCAAATTGAAGCTGTTCGTACTCAAAAAATTTGCATCTTTGGTCAGTCTGTGCATTTGCTACACGGTAAAGCATCTCAAACGTAGCACTTGTGAATGAAGTGCCGTTTTTAGAAATGCTCGTATTATTGTTATTGGTAGTACCGCACCCGATTTCCCAATAGTTTTCGGAATCTCCGCTGTTGCAATGGACCCTGATATAGTAGTTCGTGTTGGCTGACAGGGAAACGCTCGTAAACGTGAATTTACGGAATTCCGCAAGCGTGTCGTTTATTTCTGTAGTCGTGTACTGATGGGTATAAAGCGCAGTATTCGCCGTCAGCGATGTAACCAATTCAGCAATAAGCGGAGCGGATGGTGTTCCCCTTCTCCGCAGATGAATATATATTTCTCCGCTGGTAGTAGCCGAAACGTTCAGAAACTTTACGCCGATATACTTCTTTGATTCAAGAACCTTTTCCCAATGAAGGGATTGCGGGCAGTTTGTTGAGATTACTCTTGAAATACTACCGTCAGAATAATATTCAAGAGGAGCATTGTAAATAACAGAGTTGTAAGCAGTCTGCGCCCGTTTGCTATCAAAGAATCTGGATTTGTCTGAGGAAAATCTGAGATTTCCTCTACCACCGCCCCAATCTTCCTGCTGGACAGCTTGCCAAGGATATTCCAAGTCAGACCATTCCCCTGATGATTGCGTTGTCTGCATTGCGTTCCGTGTCAACGGGGCTTTCGTAATACCAGACCAAGAGAAATTCCCTTCGGAATCAGAGGGAATAAGGGCTACAGACTCATTCGTTACAACGTTAGTCAGTGTAAAAATATCGCTGATGGATTGCTTTTCGTGGTAATCGACATTTACTCTGCCCATAGCTTACCTCGTATAGAATGACCGTAACGGAATCCTTCTTTCAGGAATATTGAACTTTGTATAATCTGCTTCGTACATTTTTGCTTCGTTATACATATCAGCGGCAACGGGGTTGTCCTTATGCTGGATAATGATGATATTCCTCCACAGGTGCAGAAATGCCATATTACGGAGATAATCCAAATCAATCCAAGAGTGCAGACCGTCTTGGGCATTGTCCAATGTCGGGTGATACATCCGATACCAGAGAATCATCGCCCCACCGTCTTTATAAAGCGGTTGCGCTGAATGGAATGTGAGCATTGGACCGTCTTCAATCCAACAATGAGAAGTGGTCAGCGTACCCGATGTATTTTCAATTTCCACTTTTCGAATATCAGATACACCTTCAGGAATTTCGTAGAACAGTTCGCCCGTCCAAGTGAGTTCATCGTTGTAGTTATAAACAGGGTAACGGTACAGGACGGAGTTGATTGCTTCAATGAGGTCATCAAGGTCAAAGTCAATCCAAGGACAAATCATTACAACATCCCCAACCGCAACAATTGGGGCATCGTCTTCCATTGTCACTTTTTGATTAACAGCACGTTTGATTCTGGCGAATTGCCCTGCACTGTCCCCTGTCATAATCCAGACCGTACCATTGACATACTCCCCTGCAATATTCTTCATCGTTGGTGAAGTAAAAGTCAGACCGCCATCGGCAATCTGCGATATTTTATACCGCTTCACACCTCTGGCGTGTCTGGCTAAATCGAGAGTAACATCAAAAAGAGTAGCCATTATGTCCTCGGAGTATAAAATTCCAATGTACCCAAGACGAAACCTTCACGGATTTTGATGTTTGTTCCCTCTTTAGTTACATAGGAATGTTTCTGATAGTTTTCAATCGGTTCTTTGATTTCAATCGGTTTCCAGCCTTCTTCTGTAAATATGTAGAATAATCCACGAACAAAAGCAACTGAACCGACAGAAAGTTTTGTATTGGCAAATTCATTCAGTTTTTTGCCTGTTCTGGAAATGAATGAACCAATCGGCTCCCACGCAGGAAGTACACCATAAATCTCATACGGGGCATTTTCGCCAACAGAATAGAATTCTTCTGAGTTAAGTACGTTTTTTGCTCTTAAAAGTCCAGTTTTTGTTTTGTAGTTTTTCAGGATTTTCAATTCTTCCGTACCGTCTTCTTCCCACTTTATATCTACTCCCCTGACTGTAGCTTTCCATCTGGTATAAGGGGAACTAATGCCCGTAATGTAGACATCTTGGTCATTTGGCTTTTTGACATTACTCAATAATTCAGCCTTATTCTTGTACCAACCGACTACATCCGTCTGCTTTTCGATGGGGTTCAGTTCTTCCGTTGATGTTTTCATGTACGTTGTAAACGGGTTCCCATCGAGTACGTTATAGAATTCTCCCTCTACTGCTCCTTTTTTATTGCAGAGTTCTTCATAGGTTTCTGCCCAACCTGAGATGTCTACTAAATAATTCATATTTCACCTTCTATAAAAAAAGGGGATGGGGGTAATCCCCATCCCCCATAAGAGGAATCTTTATTCCTTAGTCCAGCGTGCGCCAGAATCAATCCCAGCTTCAATGTGACCGAAAGACGGAGAAGTTCCGCTGACAGTCAGCTTGAGTCTGCGGTAGCGTTTGCGAGAACGGAACTTCTTGTGAGTCTCACCAGCCGCAGTAATATCGGGGAAAGTGAATTCCGTGCTGAACGTGCTGTTGTCATCGGAAGTTTCCAGAGTCGGGACGATTTTCGGCGTAGTGCCAGATACCGTGCCATTCACAACAATGCGGTAATCCACTTCATCAAGGTCGGGACCGTGAAAGTCAATGACGGAAGAAGTAGCAGTAGCAGTCGTAGCGGCAGTCGTATTGAAGAACATTGTATTGTAATCGTATGCCATAATGTTCCTCCTTATTTCATCTTCAGACCGTAAACACGGGTGACGGAACGAGGATGAGTAATAATGTGACCGATAATCCAATCGAAGCGAGTCACATAATTGATTTTTTCTTCATCCAGCGCAGTGTCATAGGTCTTCATAGCTTCAGCCTGAACCATAGACCAATATTCCTCACCCATCGTAACGAAATAGATGGAAGTGCAGTGGTCAGTGCCCGGAGTACCGTCAGCACCGTAGGCGTCTTCGCTACTCGTGATGACCTTGTTGATGTCATCATACTTGTAGCCCATGTCCAGATACTTGACACCATCCCAATCTTCAAAGATACGGTGTAAGGAATCCTCAGTGGATTTGAGGTAGTTGCTGTCAGCCCAAATACGAGACTGCGAGGTGATGAAATCACGGTTGCACAGGCAGAAAGTCGGAGTCTTAGCGCACTGTGCTTTCGCTTCATCCATGACCTGTTTAAACTGCCGAATGTTGGCGGCATAGCTTGCGCCAGCAGGGTCAAGGTCAAGGGCAGTACCGTTCGTACCAGATGCAGGGATACGCTGGTCGGAACCGAGGTCATTCATGACACGGTAGCGCAGACCAACAGGGGCATCGGGGTTGGCGGTAGCAGTATTGTTGACAATATCGTCACAAATCTGACGAGCCATTGATTTCGCTGTAGCATCAATGTTCCATTCCAACGGGTCATAGGTATTCTTGGGGTCCTTGTAGTCAACAAGCTCCTTAGGAACAGCAATGCGGTTGGAATAGATGAACAGCGCATCTTCAACCTTGTCAGGTTTCTGATGGAGAACTTCAGGACGGGCTTCACCAATCTTTCTGTTCTTAATCTGGGACATACTCCCAGCACGAAGATTCTCAACCTTCATTCGCCCAACGTTCAAAAGTTTCACTTGGTCGAGGAAAGGAGACTCTTCACGGAAACACTGCACAATACCATTGTAGAGCAGTGCATCTGGGTTTTTCTGCTGATAGTCAGACAGAGTTAAGTATTCGCTCATTTCACCTTATCCTTCAAATACGCAGAAAGGTAGGATTTTCCAGAACGTGACGGGTCATAACTCTGAGCTTTCCGTCCCTGTCCACCAATAACAGGCATCCTGCCGAGGTTGACATCATTCTGGACTGCCGTGCCATTCTGAGATGCATTTTGCAAGCGCACCATCTTATTGATGCACGCCTGTTTCCATGCGTTCACAAATTCTTGCGGTTTGTATTTCCGTTCGGGGTGAATTAGTTTTTGGTACTCTTCATCGGTCTTATCCAATTCAACACCTAAAGTTCGTTGAATCTGGAAGACATCCCGAAAGAGCGGAGAATCTTGCCGCACCCCGTGATAGTACATAAAACCTTGATAGGCTGGGTCAGGTACATCTGCTGGCTGTACATCCCCTTGGGCTTGGGGCTGTGCATTTGGCGAAGACTTCATTGCCTGATTCAGTGCCATTTCCTGTGCTTGTTCGGGAGACAGGGTAACACCATAATCACGCTTGAATTGGTCTATCATGCCCTGAAACTGACTGGACTGTTTGTTTGCTGACCTATCTACGAGACTCTGAGCCTGTTGATACGCCTTGGCTAAGATAGCCTTATCCCGTTCAGTCCATTGGTTATCCGACGATTGAACATTCACGCTGGCTTGCTGGGAATCGTTGACACCATAAGTGGCGTTCCCACCAAGGTCGCTCGTCTGCCCTGACGAGGCGTTCATATTTTCATCTGACATATATATTGTTCTCCTATACCTATTCACATATAAATATATGTGATTGATAACTACTTAATTATTATATCTGAAAATGTCAGTAAGTCAATACGACTTACTGACATTTTTCAACCACTCCTCATAAGGGATATTCGTGCCGAGAGATGTGTACACGGTCTTCAATGCGTGTTCCGCATCGGCGTTCATCTTCCATCCGTTATTGAGGTAATTGTTAAGATTCTTCTTTACCCAATCCGTGAGCTTATCCTGAAGCGCATCTGTAAGGTTATCGTATTCATCCCCGACATTATATGAAGCACTGCGGTCATTATCGTAAACAGCAAGCGCAGGATTAGCCCTGAGAGCCGCCTTTTTATAATCCCATGCCTGTTGCAGTTCAGGAAAGTCCTGTAAGTATTGCTTCTTTTTGGATTCAGGACATTCCGCATACCCTTCGTTCAGCGTCTTGTAGTTCGGGAATTTCGCATTGATGTCCCTCTGCAATCTCTCCCAATCGCTCTGAACAGAATCGGCGTACCATTTGATATTGATACCGTCCTGCATCGGCTGGTTGATTTGCTGTTGTGTGAATTCAATATCCTCACCACGCATCGTCCGAATCCAAGTTTTCAGTTCATCGTCAGGAATGTAATCTGTAGCCCGTGTATCTGCGTCAAGGAAATAGTATCTGAATCGTTCGTTCCCGTTTGCGAAAGCTGTTTTCTGCGTGGAAGGTAATGCGTTGTAGGTATCCCATACCGTAGAAACCAGAACCTTATGCACCTTGACATCCTCATCATCTTCGTAAGTCCAGTTATGTACGCTGTACTGCGGCAACTGCTTATAGAAAGCAGAGGTAAGTTCCTTATCATTTGCTTCGTCTACGATTTTCTTCACCTGTCTTTCTTCACGGTAAATCTGTTCTCCCATCGGGAATACCTTACCGCCAAAGGCTGAAGCTAATGCGGCGTTTGCAATGTCCATTACAGAGGTAGATTTGTTACCGCCAAGGCTCTGACCGATTTCCACGCCAAGCGCACCGCCCTGCTGACGGATAGCCTGTTGCTGTTGGTATCTGTAAATAGCTTCATCGTAGGCTCTGCCCTCTCTGTTGATAAGGGCGTTATTCCGCTCGTCCTCAGAAATATCTCCCTCAATCCACATATTTGTAACGTATTGCGTAATGTAGTAATCGAAGAAGTTCCCGTCAGGATTTGCCTCTATGTTCAGGGCTTTACGGAATAGTTTGTCAGGTGTCTGGAGTATATCGCCCATGAGGTTTGTAAACCATTCTGCGCTTGTCTCATCACCTATTGCCTTAGTGGTCGTACCTAATCGGTACATCGGGGAATTGCTGATACTTGCGTCTTTGCCCTTTGCTTTTTTGATAAGAGCATCCACAAGCACATTCGGTTTGATGAATATTGAAGCTAACCCTGTTGCGCCCAAATCGGATTCATCCAGCCGTTTCTGTTCTTCAAAAACCTTGTTGAACAGTTCGCCCGTCCCCTGCATTGCCTCCTCATACATTTCATCCGTAATGATTTGACCATACAGAGGTCTGCCATCGTTATAGTATTCCTCAATGATTCTGAGCGTATTGTTTTTCACAGTGCCGTAGTTATAGTTCCAATAGTCAGCGGCATTGTAGAACTGCTGAAACGGGAATATTTGCCCGAAGGGGTCAAAGTGAATCGTACTGCCCATTCCATCCCCCATATTCGGCATCAGCAGACCGACAGTACCGTTCAGACCAGAGGGCTGAATATCACGCTTATTCTTTTCCATGAGGTTTTCAAGTTTAGCGTATGAAGTAAACCATTTCGGCTGTGTAATCATCCGCTTTCCCCAATTTGCTATGGAACGGGTCATCCAGAACTGATAAGGAAATGCCGCCGTGAGTGCTTTATCGAAACCGTAACGGTCGTTGTAGTTCAGCAATGCGAAGTCCACCATTGCATCACCGTATTTTTGCGTCTGGTAACGCTGTGCGGAATAGGCTTGCTTCATGCTGTTATTGGCATAATCCATTACAGCCTCACGCTGTTCAGGAGTCAAGTCACCAAGGATTGATTTATTATTTCTCGCATCCTGAAGGGACTTTGTTGCCTGTACTTCAAGCAAGTCAAAGAACTCACGAAGAGGCTGAGAGCTTTCAAGATATGCTGACCCTGATGGTTCAATAGTAGGCGTGCCGTTCTGCTGTACAGGATGGAAATTCATTTCTGCATACGGGGAAAATTCAGCGTTATTCGGTTTTCCTACAGTAACTTCCCAAATCCTATCCTGAACGAGAACAAGGTAAGTATTCGGGGTATCTTTTGACATTCCGATAACAGGGAAATCATTATCGCCAACGTGTACCTTCGTCTGCATCCCGTCAATGACATAACCGATAAGCTCACCATTATGGTAGACCCCTGCTACAGCAGTACCGTCCTGAGTATTTACAGGGTAACATTTTGCCTGAACAAATTCGCTTGTATTCAGTTCGGCATTTGGATTTATAAGCCTGTATTCGTTGACTACCTGTGTAATATTCTGAGTGGTAGTATTTGCTTCTCCTAAAGGAACAGCCATGCCGTTGTCATAGAGGACTTGAATAGCCGCCCTTCTGGACGGGTCTATCGTTTGTTCAGCATATTCCCAGAACGATGTGTTTACCTTACTGTTCTTATAATCAATAGGTTCAAATACCTTCATCGGGTCAGACTTATCAACGTAATGCTTTACCCAATCGCCCTGATTACTTTTCTTAGTATTTGCTTCGTCAATAATCAGCATGACCTTTAGAGTGTTATCTAAACTCATCGGTTGAGTGACTTTCGGGTCTTTCGTTATTGCGCTGTCGAGACTTCTGAAAATATCATTTGCTTGTGACTGACGAATATCAATATTATTCTTTGCATTTTCCTTTATTTTCTTTTGCTGATAATAGTATTTCCATTTATCTTCAGGAGATTCCATATCTAAAGTTTTTTCAAGGTCAGTCAATTCTTTGGCGTAGAGCTTTCGTTTCATCTCAATGACATCATTCAGCGCATTTTCATAAACATCAATTCTGTCTTTTGAACCGTCAAGATTTTTGCGGAGATAATCGACCATGATTTTATTCAGTTCGGTATCACATTGGAGTTCTTGCGCCTGAGTCTTTTCCAGCATTTCAAGTCTGGATTTTTTATAATACTCATAGTCATATTGTGGACTGTCTTTTGTGCCATATTCTACATATAGTAAGTGATTCTGCCGTACCTGTTCCTGATGGATGTCATATTTCTGCATGGTATTTTCCATTGCTTTGACATACAGGTCATTGGAAAGTCCAAGGCTTTCGCATTGCGCCGCAGTTATCATAACATCGTAACCACGCACGATGTTATAATCGCCCTGTTGCATCATCATGTTTCTCTCGTAAGCTGGTCTGAATTCTTGCTCGTTATTTTTATATTTGACGATTCTATCAAGGAACAAACTGACATTCTGTTTTGTCTGGTCAATCCACAACCCGTTATGCATACTATCAATAAGGTCACGGGCATCAGCAATAGACGGAATACCTTCACCTGAGAATATCGTGCGGTATGCATCGAACGTAGACGCTTGCTGTACAACGTTTTTGAAACCAATATCATTCGTTAGATTGGCTTTCAGACTGTCAATAGCTTGCCCGATTTTATTCAAATCATTCGTCTTCAGGGCATCACTAAGCGTTTCGGAAATCCACGGAGTTTTGCTGATATAGTCCCTCAGAATCATTTTAGATTTCGCATCTAATCCAGAAAGGGCATTGGAAATTACGGAATCCGCACTTGGGAAAGTTATTTCTCCCGACAACCTTTTCATAAATTCACCGAAGTTCGGGGAATCAAGTGCGATGTCGTGGATTTTCATTTTTGTAGCGTCATCAATGCCAAGCAAATCCCATTCTTTAGGAAATACAGGAAGGTTATTCTCCCAAGTGGCATCCCAATAGCGTTTGAAGCCAAGCCCAGCCGCCGCATTAGTTTCCATCTTTTCAATCGGGATATTATTCACGCCTTTGAAAATCTTGTTGTCAGTTGCTTTTATGAACAGGTCATTGAAATTCTGGATAGCATCGTTCTTGCGTTTATTTCCCTTGATGGTTTCTGCGGTATTGTGGTACGCTTCTGCCTGTACATCCTCATCACTACGGGAGAAGAATAACCCACGCTCTTCGTTCAGGTTTTTGACATAATTCGATTCAACACCACCAACTCCCGTAACAGTACGGGTAATCATGTTGTTCAGGAAATTATTTACGATGTAAGACGGGCTGAAATTCAACAGAGCAACAGACTGCATTGATTTCGTGAGGTCTGACATCCGTGACCACCACTCATCAGGTTCGATGTTATAACGCTTCAGGTTGTAATCGTCAACAGCTTTAGCAACTTCCGAAAGGACGTTCGCTTTCATGTACGTTTCACTGTACTGCTGTCTATTCCCCTTGAATTTGTCAATATTTTCAATGACTGCTTCGGTATCGTAGACCTTTCCTGTTTTCGGGTCAGTATAAGTCACTTCTTCCCTTCTTATTTTCTTCAGCAAGTCATCACGGACCTTTTGGATTTCGACACCGTTTTTCTTTACCTGTGGAACCTCAGAACCGTCCTTTTTATTTTCCAAAGCGTCAAGAATATCTTTCGGCTTCATTTTGAGTTCATCCGCTACCGTATTGAGGATTTCCCGATTTGTCCCAAAATTGCGGTAATTTATCACATCCATTGTGATATTTTCAATTACATCATCTGGAACATTCGCAAACCCTTCTCGCAGGGTATTCATGACAGCAGAATTTTCTCTGCCCTTCAGCGGAGAATCATCCCTGACAGGTGCTTTCCCTGTGATTTCATTCATGATGTCAGGCAGTTCTTCAAGTCTGATTCCTTTATCGAACAGCAAATCACCGACAAATGTAGTGGTTTCCTGCGCCATGTCGTACATTTTTGTCTCTTCAGTCTTGCTGAAGAAATCCGCCAGCCAATCATGCAATTTGTTCCCGTTGTGTTGTACGGGCAACATATCCTTGATTCTGCCCTCATCGTCAAGCCCTGCGATAGCTTTCTGTATTCCAGACAGGCTCTTCGCTTCAGGTTCGCCACGGAGATTGTTACTCCAAGTTCTCTGGATAACATCCCATCCCTGAGAGCCGTGCGTCTTAAGAATGTCTACTGTACTCTTATTATTCCTGTCAAACGGCGAGAGGAGTGTTTCGACAATAGGTTGTGAAATCGGGTCAAGCGCATCAATAATAGGATTACCAGCCGCCGCCCGTCCAGCATTGGCAAGAGATTGGTCACCAACGAGATTACCGACTCCCTGTGCGATTTTCGCTGTGGCATAACTCAGGAAGTTTGTCGGGTCTTGATAAGATTGAGCAACAAAATCATTGACAAGCCCTGTTGTACCTTGATAATTCAGGATGTAATCCTGCATATTCATATGGGCAAATTCTACCGCTTCTTCCTTTGTGAAACCCTGCGCCATTGCCGCATCGACAAGCCCTGTGAATATTGGGGTGTAGGTTTGAATCAGGGAAGAACCGCCACGAGTTCCCTCAACTGTTTCTTCCCATCCTGAACGGGCAAGGTTATTGCGACTTACTTCATTGATGTCCCTATGCTCGTAATTCGTACCGAAAAGGTTATTGGATACATCTACGGCAGTGTTATAAATCGTATTTGTCAACTCATCAATGAACGTACCAGAACCGACCTCGTATGAATATTTACCTACTTCCCATAAATACTCATTGGCTGGGTCAGACATGATTTCGCCCATTTCCTTGTACAGTTCAATAGCCGTAGCATTTTCGCCAAGAATACTTTTTGCTTCTTGATATGCCGCACTGCGTGTCCCAAGGAATTGTTCTGTCTTATCGCCTACATAGTTTATTCCCGTCATAATATCGCTGACAACAGGAACTTCTTTTCCTGTAACGGCTTGGATTACAGACGCACCGCCAAATACAACAGCACCGATGTCTGCGCCGATTTTTGCGCCAGCCGCCGCACCAGCCGCAGTTCCAACGACAGGAATAACAGAACCAGCGACACCGCCAATAACTGCGCCAGCCGTACTGCCGACAAAAGACCCTGCCGCAGTAGACATCACAGTAGGCAAAAGATTCTGTGTGATTGTATTCACTATTTCGGGGGCATCGTCCACCTTTGCTTTATTGTTGCTTGGAATAAGGAGATATTTCGCCTTATCCCAATTCGACATGAGAAACCAATTGCCATGCTCAGTATCTTTAGCGTCCATGACTGCCCTTTGTGCGTCAGTAGTCATGCTGTTATAGGCGTTCTGTTCAGCAAGAGTATATTTGTCAGTCGGGGTTTGTTGTGCTATTTTCGCTTCACCTTGTCGCTGAAGGTCAAACCCCTCAATCCAAGTCGGCATACGGTTGAATAATTCATCGTTTGGGTCAGGCTCAGACCAAGCTGTATCATTGGCGTTTTTATTTTTACGTTTTAGGTAATCATAAGTCTGTTCAGTGTATGTCTTACTCAGCATACCCTGATAATTGTCATCATTCTGGTAACCGTAATAGTCCTGAATGATACGTTTTTGGATGTCGTTGGCGTATTCCTGAGTAGCGACATTCACCTGAGAAAACTGTTTCATTGAATCCGAAACATTCGCAGGAACGCCCGTCCCATCGTAATAAGCACTTTGATATTCAGAAAGCCGTTTTGTGTAGTCAGGCTTTGGATATTCCTGTGGTGTTTCGACAGGTGTTATCGCAACAGGTGCAGACGGTTCAGAGTAATGAACTTCTGGACTCGGTTCAGGCTCATCATAAGAGATGAGGTCATTGATACGCACACTATCGTAATCGTAAGCAGGGGACTCTTCAGCCCCCTGCTCGTAATCATAGTATTGATTTTGGAATTCTTCAACACTTTTTCCAGCCATTGTTTACCGCCTTTAGCCATTGAATGACCAGTTTTTAGTATTATTATTGATTCTTCTCAAATCCTGCAAAACAACTTCAGGGTCTACATAATTCCCGTAGGAATCAACGTAGCCATATCCATTGTAGTAATACGGGTAACTGTATCCGCTACTGAGATAACCACTGCTATAACTCGGATTACTTCCTACACCATTGAAATTGGTCCTGTATTCCGTTTCCAGAACATCATTGAGTGATGTGCTATTGGATGGCGTGGTATTGGACGGGAAAATATTGTCCGTGTAGCTATTGCTTGGCGTGGTATTAGTTTGCGTACCGTAATAATTGGTAGGTGTACTGCTGGAATTAGAATATGACTTTGAAGACCTACTGTAAGAACGTTTCTTCTTAGTATTGTTATTGTCTTTCCAGACATTCTTACCGCCAGCCTTACGCCAATCAGGACGATAGCCATAATACGTTCCAAAGGTCTGATAATACTTGCGCTTATCCTCAGTCCAACCGTCATAGCTGTTGTGATTCGCCTTATAGTAAGCGGCTTTTTCTTGGTCTACAGGATACCAGCTACCATTGTAGTAGTAATACCCTTCGTACTGAGTTTTCCCGTTCTTATCCGTGTATGGTTTATTTCCAGCCGCTTTGAGGTCTTCTTCGGAATATTTACCGTAAGGCAGTTTCGTACCGTATTCCATATCCTGACCATAGCTCGGAATGAAGTTGACAACTCTCTTGCCTTTGGAACTTCCAGAACTGCCGGAACTGCTTGAACCGCTCTTACTGCCAGCAGTGCCATTAGCGTAATCGTAATGTGTCGGATATTCACTAACGTCTGTATTTGAAGCAATCGTATTATTTGCTTTGAAGAAGTGACGGATAATATCCCCTGCGGTAAGCTGTCCATTACCAACCATTGCCTGAAGCGTAGGATTCGCCTTGATGAATTCATTTACAGCGTTCAGGTAATCTTCATTTGAAGCATCAATAAGCTGTACATTATCACGGTTGGAAGTATTGATAAGACCTTCAACGCCAAGAGCGATAGTATCGAGGTTTCCAGCGGATGTCCATTTATTGTCAGCAAGATACTTTTTGAGTTCTTCAGGAATATTCAATCCTCTGAATCCGTCTTCGGTATCGAACATATTGAGAATCCGTTCTGCATCTCCCTCATGCTGGAATTGTGCGTAATCCTCACTCTTGCGTTGGTCATCATTCAGCAAATCAATATTCCATTTGCCCTCAAGGATTGAGGAAAGGGTATCGTTCGGATTTCCCTGCAAGTCAAACCACGGGAGATTGTAGGCATCTGCAACATAGCCCGGTTCCTGCTGTGCGATTGTCTGAATGGCAACGTTATAGTCTACGCCATTCCGTACCGCATATTCAGCAATGAAACTTGCCTTATCTGGAGAAAACCCCTGATTTGCAAGATGCAGTGTATACTCAGAAATAAGGTTTCTGTCCTCTTTTGTCAGTTCCCTGTCTGGATTTATATCTATACCTTCACCACCGCCTGTACTATGCGGAGACAAATCTTTTTGCGAATCAAGATTTGGATTCACATACATACTTGTGCTGTCAGGACTTTCTTTTTCTTTACTACCCTTTCCATTTTTGCTGTTCAGCCAATCATCAAGGATGCCCTGAATAACATCCCCAAAGGAAGGAATATTTGTTCCTGATAATTCGGGTCCCGTTTCTGGATTGTTGATATAATCCGCTTCTTCGTCTGAAAGCACTTTCGGGTATCTTGCATCGTACCGCTGTTCTTGCGGAGTACCGTTCCGATAGTTGTCAACCACTTCCTGTTCAGGAGCGGTATTACCATTTCTGCTCAAAAGCCAATCGTCAAGGATGCTTTGAATATCAGAGCCTTTAGGAAGTAAACCACCAAGAATGTTCTGGACAGTATTACCAACATTCTTAGCCTTGTCCCCAACATTCGATACTTTATCCCCGATATTCGGAAGTTTATCGCCAATGGATTCAATAATATCTCCTAAATTTGGAAGATTTATATTAATCCCTTCAGGTTGTGCGCTCGGCGGTACATAATCAGGAGAATTTCTGTCAATTACCTGTGGACTCGGTAATTGCGGACCTGTAATATCAGTCACACTCGGAGCGACATCAGGATAGCCGTTAGCCGCTGGTTGAGCCGCACCACCATAAACCATATTGTTTATAGCGTTCTGCCGCTGAACTTCCTGCCTACGAGCTTTTTCGTCTGCTGAGTTGCGTTGATTGATTTCGTAGAGTGCTTTCTGTCTGTCACGCTTCGCCTGTTCCTGTGCTTCAGGAGTCTGAGAACGTGCCCATGCTTCTTGCCCTTCTGGTGTACTTAGCCATTCCGATTGTTCAGGGCTGATAGTCATTACATCACTGCCGCTAATAATCGGGGGGTTGAGACTGAAATCGTTTTGGTTTGCCGCATTTCGCAATGTTGCGTCATTTGCCTGTTTAGCTAACTGATTCGCATATGCCGCCTGACCTTCAGGGGTCTGCAACCACGCAAGCTGTTCAGGACTCATTCCATTCGTGTTAGCACCTTCAGCTACGGGTACAGTATTTACCTCACCATAACGGGCGTAAGGATATGTTCCTTCCTTAGAAGATGAATAAAGAGAAACAACATCAGGATAAGCTACATCAGGGCGCATCCTGTCCTGAAGTCTTCTAACTTGTTCGTAAACATTTTCCAGAGTTTGATTAGTTGTACTTGAACCGCTATTGCTACGAGCCAATGCGTCATAAGGATTGTAACGATTGTTACCCGTGAAGTTCGTGCCGCCTAATACTGAACCCGTATCGACAATATTAGACCATTCTTCATCAGGAGAAACATTGTAATTCGGAAGAGAATTCAAGTACGCTTGCCATTGGTCATAAATTTCGTCAGGACTTGCGTTTTCACTGACAGGAACGCCAGCTTTCTGTAATTCTTTCGCAATTTCTTTCGGGTCGTAAGTTCTCTGATTAATATTTGTTGTAGTAATTGGCGCACCTTCCTGCTCCGTATTTAGCCCAAGAGAAGGAGTATAGTAAGATGTTCCACCACCACCCATAGTATCAGGTCTGGTCTGATACCCTTCAGGAAGAACCATGTTACCGCCTTTCGGCGTAGTTGTCGCACCTTCTTCAATCAGGTCAGTAAGTAAATCGACAATTCCTGTCTGTCTTCCATATGGGGGAAATTCCGTGGTTGTAGTACCGCCTGTATTTTCGGTTACAGGAGTTCCCTCAGTAGTAGGAACAGTAACGGAACCAGCAGAGTTGGAAGATGCTTCAGCCTGTCGTGCCGCCTCTTGTATTCTCTGCGCCGCCTGATATTGTCTCTGACGGAGTTGCTCCTGTCTCTGCCGTTCAGCTTCAGCCCTGATTCGTTCTTCTTCCTGTCTCTGAAGTTCAGCAATACGGGCTTGTTCTGCTAATTGAGCCTGACGAGCCGCCTCTTGCTGACGGAGTTGTTCCATCGCAAGTTCCCGTTCACGCTTCATCTGTTCTTGACGAGCCGCTTCTTCTTGTGCTTTTCTCGCCGCCTCTTGTGCCGCTTTTTGTGCCGCCGCTTGTTCTGCGGCTTTTTGCTGTGCGGCGGTTTGCGAAGCGTCATAAGTAGATTGCAAATATTCATTTAATTTGCCACCGCTTGATTTGCTACCGCTACTTCCCGAAGTAGTTGTCTTATTCGCAACAGGAGTGACAGTTCCGTAATTTGCGTTTGTACTGCTTGCCCCTACAGTTTGCAGAGGTTTGTCATTTACATAATAAGATGATGTAGATGTCGTTGTGGACGGTGTAGAGGATTGCTTGCTGTTCACCCATTCGGTAGCGGCAGATAAGTCAACAGGTTTACCCCATAGACCAGCGGAACCAGATGAGGAACCTGAAGAAGATGAGGAACCTGAAGAAGATGAGGAACCTGAAGAAGATGAGGATAATCCAGCGGATATTGAGGACGTATAAGGTGTGCTTGCGGTGGATGTAGCCTTCTGCCGAGCCGCCAACTGTTCCTGTTTCTGCGTATTAGCATTAGTAGCTGAATCACTGTAAATAACATTATCCCACTGACTGCCATCAGGGTCGTAGGTAACTTCTCTAACGTTGAATACAGTACCAAGGTTAGAATTAGTTGGGGTAGTTGTTTGAGTAGTAGTTGTCGGGGTGATTGCTCCACTAACGGAACCACCGCCGCCACCACCACCGCCGCCAGATGACTGAGCCGCTACACGTTCCTGCCTTCGCTCTTCTTCCTTTGCCGCCGCCCATGCTTCTTCGCTATTTTTATTAGCCATTTCGTTGACTTTGTTAACGGCATTATTGAGTATTCCTTTAATTTTATTTGATGCCATAGTCTTTGTCCCCCTTGCGGAATTGTTCCGCTTTGTTATCGAGTTCCTTTGCTAATTTCGGGTTCCTTGCAGTAACAGCTTCACGAAAAATCAAAGGAAGGGATAACCACATGCTCACTGTTTCTCTTTCGATTTCTGGATTGTAAAATTCCAATTTCGCCGCAGAAATGATTTGTTGCATATCGTTCTGCGTAGCTGTGAAAATCTCATTCAAAACATCACTTGTTATTGCCATATTACATCCCCTGAGGTATCATGCCCATCATTTCAGATGGCATACCGCCAGCTACTCCTGCTGTCGGTGAAAGCGTTCCCTCTGGAACCTGTGGTTCAGTTCCCTGCGGCATATTGTTCATCATAGCCTGAGTCTGAATCTGTTGCAGGGCTGGGTTGGTCTGTTCCACGCCTACGGGGATATTCTGCATACCGCCCATATCGTAACCCGTCTGGTTCTGAGCCATTGCCTGTTGATTCCGCTGTACGAGTTGCTGATAGGCTAATTCGTCCTGCTGGGCTTTCTGCTGGTCAATCTGCTGTAATTCAGCGACCATCTTCTGAGTGTAGTATTCCGTAAGTGCCTGAGAGACATTTTCACGGGCAATCTGCTGTTCCATCTTTTCATTATTCGGGATACCCATGATTTCAGAACGCACCCATTCCTTAGAAGCAAGACCGTTAGCATTGATAGTCGAAGCGGTAGCGGCAAGCTGAGTCCGTTCCTGCGGAAGAATGACATCGAGTTTTGCGTCAACGACCATATCTTCAGGAAGGTCTTTTGCCTTGATGTCCACCTCACCGAATTTGAAGTTGATACCCTTCGCTTTCATGATGTCGAGGGCAATCTGTACGATGTCCCCGATGGCAGAACCGACCGTCCGCTGAAGCGGTACGAGAGGTAAACGAGCCGCCTGTGCTAAAAGCGTGGATTCCGAGAAAGAAGAAGAACCGCCGCCAGTGCCAAAAGCGGTATCGTAGACCGTGCTGTTGTCAATAAGGTTGGTAGTAAGCTGTACAACATCGCCTATCTCCCTTGTGAACACGCCCTTATTGGTGATAGCTTCTACGTCATCGCCCTTATTGAGTCTGTAATATTGGACTCCATCGTCAATTTCCACATGAAGGTCCTCATTACTGTCCGTTTTCCATTTGAAAGTCGGAGTGAAAGCGATAGCCGCCGCAGTGGTATAGAGCGTGGTAAGGATGAGGTTTTCCCGTTCCCAAAGGGATGAACGCTTCAAAGCGAACAAAAGCGGTTCGTACCTGTCCTCTTGGTCTTCAAAGAGTTCAGAACCTTCCGTGCTGGAAACGGAAATCGGGATGCAGGGCAGTCCGTGCGGACCGCAGTCAAGCATGATGTCCTCATACCAGATACAGTAATTTTCCAAATCCCAGAAACGTTTCAGGGTAACGGATGTCGTTTCTTTCCTGTCATCCTTTTCATCGACAAAACTGCCGTAAACGTGCTTTATGTAGGAAAAAGGAACTTTTAGCTCCTGATAGTACGCACTAAGCCCCAGCGCATCCCGTTCAGCATACCCGAAACGGGGATTCCATACCTCAAAAAGAATGGGGGTCCGTCTGGCTAAACGTTCGATACGGGGGTCTTTTCCGTTGTATTTTTTGTAATCTTCCAAGAATGTAAGCCCAATATGGACATCAGAGTACAGTGCCGCCGAGTGGATAATCTCATTCATGATGGGTTTACCGCTGACGGAGTACATATTATTCCACCAAAGGGAAATCAACTGCTCCAATTGGTCTATTTCGTTCTTTGTGGCAATGTTTGAGTGTACATCAAAACGTACTTTCTGGCTTTGCAGTAATCGTTTCGCACCAACGACTTTATTATGTGCAGTAGGGGATGTCGTGATTTTCACAGTCTCATTGCCCCGTGTCCCCTCAGTGCCGTTCATCAGGTACATATCTTCATATGTCTCAAACTCCTGATTCCGTCTGGAATACTGCGATTTCAGGTCATTGGCGTGCTGTTTTATATCTTCAAAGAGGTCTTCATTTTTTGCCATATTATCTCCTGAAAAGGTCCTTGTATACAGCGTAGTTATTGTTTACCTGTTCCAATCTGTGATACACATTCCCCATCGGGTCATGGACACGGGTGAGAAGATACCGCAACGCATCATAAGCGTGGTCTTCCTGCCGTGTGTTCACATCCTCAATGTTGTCATCATCGTATACGAGAGTCTCCAATTGGGCAATGAGGTTCTCGCACGACTTGTGTATCAGCAAGCCAGCCTGTCCGTCCGCTTTATCGAGAAGCAGATTGTCTACTTTCCGCTTTCCGTCCGCACGGAAGTTAGAGCCAGCCGTGAGCTTTATTCCTACGTTTCTGTATACTTCCTCGTCTGATGTTACGATTTCCTGCGCTTTACGCCCGAACATGGCAGGGTCGCAATAGGTGACCAAGACATTCTCATCCGTACCCGTTAGCATGAGAATCCTCTCAGCCTGTTCCTTGCTCGTCAGACCTTTTTTATAGTCTTCCCGATAGACTATCACCCTCCCGATATGGGGGTTGTACTTCGCCCAAAGGCAACAATAAGGGGCGGCATAGCCATAGTCGATTCCACGGAGCGTAATCCATTTGCTGTCAAATTCAGGCAGTTTAGATATAACGTGTCTCCGCTCATCAAAGGCAAACGCCGCACCTTCATTCAAATCCCAATCACCATCACGCCAAGCCTTGCCGAGTTCACCACCCAAACCCTTCAAATAAGTGCCGTACTGCTTATCTATGAACGGATTTGATGTATAGTTCCACGGTATATATCTGGTTTCCTTTTCAGACTGACAACGGAAAGGCATGATGAATTTTTCCTTTACCCACCGATGACCGATACCATTAGGGTTCGTGGTAAGGTAAAGCCGAGGTTTCCAACCGTCACGGCGAGAGGAACGACAGCAGGAATCAATAAAGTCAAAGATTTCCTTAGGTAGCTGTGTGAGTTCCTCAATAATGATGAGGTCGAATTCAAGACCCTGATACTTATCCAATTCAGAGAGCTTATTGAACCCGTCAAAAATCATTTCAGAGCCGTTCTGGAAGGTTATTTTCTTCTGTTCAAACTTGACATTGAGTCCAGCGAAAGCGGCTTTTGTGACATCAATAAAGGAACGCTGTGCGGCTTTCTGGACTTTCCGAAGAAAGAGAATCTTGAGTTTAGGATAACGCTGGGCATCGTCAATGCCAGCCTGAGAAGTGACGCAACGGGTCTTACCGCCAGCACGGGAACCGCCGCAGAGGATATAGCGGACATCATTCCATTCAGCTTTTCGGCACTCAGCGTGGAATTCCATCTGTTTCTTATGAGGAAAATAGGCGGCAGTAAGAAACCTGTCTATCTGGTCTTTGGGCATCCCAGCCTTTTTGCAGTCCTGAATATACCGTGTAAGGGCATCAATTTCCTTCTCAGAATAAGTCGCTGTCATCATCGTCCTTATTTTCGGTCAGTTCCTTGACTTCAGGGGCAGTCTGCTCATCAACGATTTGCATAAAGCCCTTTTCATCGGAGAAATCCGAAGGGGATGGCAAATCAATTATCTCAGCCCCTTCAATCTGTTTATCCACGGAGTTATCCTGCTCGTAAATCTTATCCACCAAAACAGAGAGGTTTAGATTCTGGTTCTTATTGAAGGTAACGTCAAGCTGTTGTTTCCGCTGTCCGAGTTCAGAACTGATGGTATCCACTAAATCCTTCCAATTCTTTATCATCCCAGCGAAATAGACGGGTCTTTCGGTAGTCTGTATCCCGTTCTTCGTAGGGGTTTCGATAACTTCCTTCTGGAACATTTCCCCGTTCATGATATGGTCGTAGAGCATTTCCGCAATCTCAGCGGCTTTCTGCGCCCTGTATTCCTTATTGAACCAAGACTTATGAAGCTCGTGATTATAGATATGCTCCGCAAAATCTTTCCTGACCTGCGGCGTGTAATTGTTCCAGATGTTCTTTTCCGTAACGTGAAACCCCTGATTCTTCGCCATCCCAACGATTTGAGGGGCAGTGTACCCAGCACGAATCCAAGTGAATATCTGGTCTTTCTGTGCCGCTGTCAAATACGGTGCGTGTTTGCTTTTCTCTTCCATAATTGTATTATAACGCATAAGTGCTTACCTTTTCAATATATTTATTTCCTGAAATGTTATGTTATAATATATATTGTCTTGACCATTATTGGTTTCCCTGTCTGTCGGTGCAGGATGCCGGAGAGTCGGAAGGTTCGACCCCTTCACAGGGAACTACCCAAATGATAGGGGATTGGACGAACTTGACTGTAGTCCACCCGTTCATGAGGGGGATAATTGGACTTAGGTTCGCTGTGTTCCCTGAAACTGAAAACACAGGCTCCCCAGTTAAGGGTCACGGCTTTTCCTTTCAAATGCGGGAATTCTCAGTTGACGGCCGTTACCCTGAAAAAGACCCTGTTCCCTTGCTTTCAGGGTCTTTTTTTATCCATTTTCCTCATAAAATAAGTTGTCTATACAAGGTGTCGTGAAAGAAAGAACGAAAGAACGAAAGAACGAAAGAAAGAAGGAACGAAAGAAGGAACTAAAAGAAAGAAAGAATAGAAGGAAAGAAGGAAAGGCTGACGCCAAGGGCGGCGCCCTTTCCTTCTCTCATCCACCTTCAATGCAATACGTCAACCCCCCCCCCCTTAAAGGGAAAAATTTTTCAAAAAAATAATAGCCCCCTGCATTTTAGAGCAGGGGACCCACCCCTTATAGGAAAATAATATTCTTAGAAAAAATTGAACGTGCATTTTTGCGCTTATTGGGAAAATAATTTGAAAGAAAAATATCCGCTCGCATTTTTGCGCCGAGGGCAAGACCATTTGCCGTGTTGAGCGATGAGGTGTTGTTGCCGGTGTGGGTGTTGTTGGTTTCGTTGCTGTTGTCGTTGCCTTTGCTGTCCTTGTCCTTGCCCTCCGCTGTTGTATTATATTTGGTATGTGTTTGGTATTTGAGTATATTGGACTTTTTGGAGATTATTGGGGCATTTCACGGGGCGGAATTGGGTTGGAACCGACTTCATGGTTTTTCGTTCCCCTCCTCATCCAATTAATGCGGTTTTGTCACATAGTATAATGCCATTTTTGTCAGATGAGGAAAACGGAAAGATGAACATCAGATATTTGAATTTTCAATGATTGAATTGAAAATACATTCAACTCCATGCTGAAGACTGCAAAAGTATCCTTGTTAGCACAGTCTGCGATGCAGACTTAACCAGAGATTTGGAGAGCTGAAACAGGAAAGGCAGACGAAGCAAACTTCCGCCGATGCTCTCCGCCATCTCTGGTTTAAATGGCAAACTTCCGATTTAAGAGGAGCATCTCCGAAAAACTCGCTATTCGCTCGAGCCAACCAAGCGCACAACTGGAATTGCTCCACAAATCATCATTTTTTCCTCAAAATCGAACAAAAAACCTACGCAAGAAATGTGCCAAATCGAAGCTGTTTCCATGTGACAAATGTCATGTATTTAATATGACATGTTTTATGACACTCTTTGTCATTTTTCCCTTTACATATTCTCGAGAATATGGTATTATTATATCAGATAAACGAAAGGGGAACAAATCATGAAAAACGAAGCAATCAAGACATCCTACACTGCGACTTCGAAAGAGGAAGCATGGAAAATTGCTGACAGCATTTTCCCGACTGACTACGAGTATGACAGTTATCTCTCATCTCGTTCTGGGTATCCTGTATATCCTTCGACATCTTCCGAATATCGCTTCGCGAAAATCAACGACTTAAACGCAAGGCTCGAAGTTGTACTCGAAGACTATACCTGCATCAACATTTGGATTGAGGAAGAGGAAGTAACAGAGGAAGAAATCGAAACTTTGGAAGAGCTGAAAGAAGAAGAACAGGAGCATAAAGCGATTGACTTCTCGAAATTCCGCATCATCGTTTCTAACGAAGACAACAACAACAACAACAACAACGCCAAAGAATACACATATTCGGAATTGATTGACATTATACGGCGGTTTATGTCTGGCGGTAGAAAATACGAAGAGTTGGAGATTCGAATCGAATCAGCTTGCGATTATCTTCTCTCCTTCAATTTTAAATCTCATGGAGATTCAGTCAAATTCTTTTATGGTGGTTGCTGGTATGAAATCATTTACTACTATTGGAAAGAATATGACAGAGTTATGAACAAAATCAACTAAAAAACAAAAGAAAGAAAGGATAAAACAAAATGAACAACACATATGACTACATGGAAGCAATCGAGAACGATGTTCTTGACTACATCAAGGAAGAAATCAACTTGACGGATTGGGAAAACAATCGTGACGGATTAGAAGAACACCTGAATGATGTTCTTTGGGACAATGACAATGTTACTGGCAACAGTTGCGGAACCTACACATGTGATAGAGAGAAAGCAAGAGAATATGTCATTGACAATTTGGAGCTTGTAACGCTTTTTGCTGATGAGTTTTGCGTAAGTAACGAAGAGCTGGGAAAACACTTTCGTGAAGATGATTGGGAGTGGTTTGATGTTAGTATCCGTTGCTACGAGCTTTCAACAGGTATTCACTTTGCTTTAGATACTCTCTTTGGAGAAGAATATAACATTTGATTTGTTACTTTTTACTGTCTTCCATTGCTGAAGATGGAAGACAGAGTAAAGGCAACAAGCCAAATAAAAGAAAGGATATAAAACCATGACGAAACAGGAAAAAATTAAGTATTTTGCGGAAGAAACCGAAGCTCTTTGTTCGTTCTCTGCATTCGACGGATTGGAAAGTAAAGGATTCATTTGGGACATTGATGATTATTTAGTTGTCCTTTATCGTCATCCCAATTGTGATTACAGAGATGTTCATAAGCTGAAGATTCATTACACCAACACGAGAGATTACATTGTATTTCGCAATCATCGTGTATACATGAATGACTTTATCAGAGTATAAGCGATAAAGCACTATCAGCAGAATTATTTGAAATAAGAAAGGAAAGAAAGACGAGTGCTTTAGATATTGCATCTTTTGTTTATTATGGTCGATTCAATCCGAACGATGAATATTTTTATCACGATGTTTATTTAGAATCGTTCTCATATTGGGATGCAGAAAACTCTCCGATTGATTTACACGATTTAGTTACATACATTGTCGATACAGGAAAAGATTTAGGTTGCGAACAAATCAGAGAATTAATTGACAAGATGGAAGAGGAAGAGGAAGAAGAGGAAACAGCTAATGAAGAAGAATGAATTATCTAAATGGTATAGAGATGTTACATTACTCTCGTTAGGAATATTGGTACAGATTTATTTTATCGCTTGCATGATAGTTAGATAGGAGTTTAGAAATGAAAACAGATAGCAAAGTTATACACAAATCATATTTGAATAATGCTTTTGAGGATTATGTCTTTTATTCCAAACAAGCAAATAGTTTAGATAAGAGTAAAGCATGGAAAGAGAAGAATAGAATACTGGCTTTCGGCTATTGGCTCTGCCTTACTCATATGGGATTAGGTGACGAGCTGGACAAATATGTAAATGAAAATATGTGAGGAGATGCATCATGGAAAACAAGACGGTTACAAAAGAACAGATGGAAGAAGTATTTAGGTATTACTCAAAAACAACATTGCGATATATGTATACGCAAAAATACGAAAAATATATAGAGCCGAGAATATCAGCTCTATCTAAATGGAGAGGAGCAAGAGCAATTATCAAACAGTTGGGATTATATGAAGATTGGAAAAAATACTGGCAGAAGTATTATGAAGAAAATAAATGGAAATTGGAAGAGCCGAATATTTATATTTAGATTGGAGTTTCGCCTATATTGGGAAGATGAAAGTGAGGATTAAGATGTTAGCTATTCAATGCAGTACAGTTTATTTTGATTTGACAGAGGATAGATTAAACAATGGTTTAACAGAAGATGATTATTTTGATGCTTGTTATGGATGTAGAGTAGGATTTGAAGAAATTATGGAAACATTTGAAACGGAAGAAGAAGCATATGAAGATTGGAATGGTGGATATTGCGAAACACAATTTGAAGTGTTGAAAAACTATCATGAACCACATGAAATCAGAGCGGATATATACACGCTATACGATGAAGAAACAGAAAGCATTATCGAATATTCCTTTGGCGTTTTGACACCAGAAGAAATCAAAGAAGCTCTTGAATGATGAAAGGAAGGAAAGAAATGATTTACGACAATGGCACTATCGAAGTAACAGACATGATTTACAGAGTATACGCAATGGATAGTAATTACTTTATGAATAATGACATAAGGGAAGATATTCCAACAATTGCAGAAGCGTTACAAGTAGCGAAAGAATTGGATAAAGAATACAAAGATGTATTTATTGAATGTATTACAGTCTATTCATATTCAAAATAGGAGCGTGTGAGATGAAAGGCAAGAACATTTCAGCAGAAAGATTGAACAAATTCTTTTTCAAATTCAATGATTTGGAAACTGAAACGAACAAAGAAATGGCTTACTGTTTGCACAATCTTCCTAACATTGAACAGGTAGCCCATATGGAAAAACTGCAAGCAAAATACAATGCCCTTTTCAATATGATAGTTACGTTAGGTTTGCATGACAGCTATCGGAAATGGTGTGACGAGTACATTGTTTCGATGATAAACAAATCATTTCCCCAATAGGAGCGTGTAAGATGTGGAAACCGAATTGGATTAGTGTAGAATGTGTAGAAACGTGTCCTCATTGCGACAATATAAATATTTATCCAGATTATGACCCGATAGCAAATAACTATATTGCAGTTTGTCAGGAGTGCGGAGAACGGATTCAGTTGTGTGACGAGTGTATGCACGCTCATGACAACAAAGAAGGTTTTTGCGACTGGCATATTTCAAGACGAAGCAAAAACTACGAAGTTGGTAAATGCTTCCGTGGAGTAACTTTCAATAAAAGATTTGCAGAAGCATTATAATGATATATACAGCGGAACAATACAACAAGATAGGAGTTTTATCATGTACACAGCACTAAAACCTCGTATGAATAAGAATACAGTCAAAGCAATTCAGAAAAGAATTGACATTTATAACCAGAATCCAGCTTTCAAAGAGTTTACCATTGGGAAAAGTTTATATGTAATTTCCGATTCTAATCCTGAAGTTATGCCCTATGTGAAAAGGTACATTGATTATGGTAAAGGATATGTTTATGATTATCACGCTTGCGGAAATATCATAGACGGCATTTTTGAACCAGATTTTTTACTGAAAAAAAGATAGGAGTTTTATGATAGGAAGAGTAGGCACTAAAAGTTACGATACAGATAAGGCAACACTGATAGATACATTGCCAGATGGTATTCAAGTTTACAGAAAGAAAGGAAGGTCTACCGAATTTTACCTATACAATCCTAATGGCAGTACAGCAAAAGAAAGATTCTTTGATTTACCGCCAGAAGATGCGTTGAAATACATACCAGAAAACACAAAGAGCAAGAACGCTCCGAGAGGAAGCAGTCAGATTCAATTCAGACCGTATGATTTGGAAAGAATCCGCAATCTTGCACTAAAAAATGGTATGGCAATGAATAATTTTGTAATGATGTTAGTTGATGAATATGAAAGAAAACAGGATGAATGAATATATAAGTAATTTGATTGCAAATAAATGTTGTTATGTATGCAAGTATTCGTCTGGTGAGTTGTCAATATATTGCAGTAAGCATAAATTTAGTGTAACTGACGGATTTAATACTTGTGATAAGTTTGTACTAAAAGACATTTACAAGGAGAAAGATATGCAGTAATCGCAAACAGATTTGAGTTTACAAACAACCTCGCAGAAAAGCCCCCGTCATGGGGGCTTTTTTTATTTAAATATTTCGTAGTCTTTTATTATCTGAGTGTATGGGTCGTGTTCTGCAATCCGTAACCAACAGCCTTTATTCCCGTCCCAAAAATCACGGTATGGCAAGCCGTTATACATGGTGACATTATCCGTAATCATGATGACAGTATCCTTTTTCAGTTGGTCAATTACTCTGGACATATCGCAGTGACAACGGGCATTAGCAAGGTCACAGCAAACAATCACAGAACCAGCGTGTACAGCCTCAAATTCGGGTTTTTGTACATTAGGGGTATTATTATCAGGGTCTACATCAAAAACAGATTGTAGCCTTGTTTTAGGGTCTATTTTGATGCCATTTATACGGAGTTCAAAATGAAGGTGTGGTCCTGTAGAGTTGCCACTATTCCCTGACCGTCCGATTACCTGACCTTTGGAAACTCTCTGATTTTCCCTGACCAAGATTTCAGACAGATGGGCATATACTGTGGCATATCCCTCTTCATGAGAGATAATAATATAATTACCGTATCCCTCTTTCAGTCTCCCAAGGTAAGTTACTACACCGTCAGCACTTGCCAAGATTGGAGTATCCATCGGACACCCGTAATCAATGCCCCGATGAGGGCTCTCATCTGTGTACAACGGGGGAAACTTTTCCCCGTAATCAAGCGTGATAGGATAATCACCCTGAAATGGTTGTCGGAAATCCATGCTACCTCAAGTTATACTTTGCGGCTTTATGCATCATGCGGTCACTGTTCTCTGCCTGATAAGCTTCAAGCTGTTGCTGTGCTCTCTCAAGGTCTTCGATGTGGTCACCTGTAATCATGTGTCTCATCATGACAGACAGCCCGTTGCTTAGGATTTCCATTCCCCTCATCTGCTGATAGGCGTCTTCGATTTGCTCTTTACGGAACTCCCGGTCAGCCGCTTCTTTCTTGTCCCAGCGCAAATTCGTTTGTCTTTCAGCCGAGCGTAATGCCCAATTGAAAAGCCAAACGATAACGCAAACCGTTATTGCTCCGATTCCTGCTAAACCGCCTGTACT
>Ga0310786_10001076_pt1 | contig 43939 bp, 34 predicted proteins | sample AusTroGonzalo_MG_FD_203881 | JGI IMG/M metagenome (GOLD analysis project Ga0310786, IMG submission 203881) | Bovine rumen microbial communities from tropical cattle in Woodstock, Queensland, Australia - Gonzalo_03 (v2) (version 2) | ecosystem: Host-associated > Mammals > Digestive system >...
TTCTGTAGCACTCCATACCTGTACCTGCGGGTATGAGCTTACCGATGATAACGTTCTCCTTAAGTCCGAGGAGTCGGTCGCTCTTACCTCTGATAGCAGCATCTGTAAGAGCCTTTGTAGTCTCCTGGAATGAAGCTGCTGACATGAAGCTGTCTGAATTTGAAGAAGCCTTTGTGATACCCTGAAGAACAGGACTTGTCTTGACAAGCTGTACATCGTACTCGCCTGCATCGATACGAGCCTGAAGCTCTTCATTGATAGCATCTATCTCCTTGCTGTCAACGAGAGTGCCCGGGAGCAGATAGCTGCTGCCTGTTTCCTCTACCTTGATCTTGCGGAGCATCTGACGAACGATTACTTCGATGTGCTTATCGTTGATATCAACACCCTGTAAACGGTAAACCTTCTGAACTTCATTGATGATGTAGTTCTGAACAGCCTGTGTACCGAGGATATTAAGGATATCAGCAGGGTAGATATTACCTTCGGTAAGTCTTGTACCCTTTTCTATAGACTCGCCTTCCTGAACTCTGATCTTGAGGTTGTATGGGATCATGTAGCTCTCAGACTCGCCTGTCTCATCATTTGAAACGATGATATTTCTTGTTGTCTTGATCTCCTCAATGTGGATCTTACCGGGTATCCTTGAAAGGATAGCAGCACCCTTAGGACGTCTGCTCTCGAAAAGTTCCTCAACACGTGGGAGACCCTGTGTGATATCTTCAGCATCGGCAGAAGCAACACCACCGGTATGGAAGGTTCTCATGGTAAGCTGTGTACCAGGCTCACCGATAGACTGAGCAGCGATTACGCCGACAGCTTCACCGACTGAAACGATATTATTGAATGCAAGGTTTGCACCGTAGCACTTAGCGCATACACCTGTTCTTGACTTACAGGTGAGGACTGAACGTATCTTGATCTTTTCAACGCCGGAGTCAATGATCTTCTTAGCGTCTGCGTCATTGATGAGCTTGTTGCGTGATACGATAAGCTCGCCTGACTCGTCACGAAGATCCTCAGCAAGAAATCTTCCAACAAGACGCTCATCGAACGGTTCAACGACTTCGTTGCCGTTCTTGATCTCGAATACTTCGATACCGTCTGTAGTTCCGCAGTCCTCCTCACGAATGATAACGTCCTGAGAAACGTCAACAAGACGACGTGTAAGGTAACCTGAGTCAGCGGTACGGAGAGCGGTATCGGCAAGACCCTTTCTCGCACCACGTGAAGCGATGAAGTATTCCAAAATGTTAAGACCTTCACGGTAGTTAGCTCTGATCGGGATCTCGATAACGCCGCCCGAGGTATTAGCGATAAGTCCACGCATACCAGCAAGCTGACGGATCTGTGAGATAGAACCACGAGCACCGGAGTCAGCCATCATCCAGATCGGATTGTAGCGGTCGAAGTTTGCCTTCAGTGCAGCAGTAACTCTGTCGTTGGTATCAGTCCAGAGAGCGATGATCTTCTTGGACTTCTCCTGAGCGGAAATATATCCGTACTCATATTCTGTAGTGATCTGCTCGACCTCTGCATCGGCCTCAGCAAGAATTTCCTTCTTCTGCGGAGGGATAGAAGCATCGCAGACAGCAACAGTAAGAGCTGCTCTTGTTGAATACTTATAGCCGAGAGCCTTGATACGATCAAGTACCTCTGATGTAGTTGTTGTACCGTGTATCTTTATACAACGCTCTATGATATCTGAAAGCTGCTTCTTTCCAACGAGGAATGCTACCTCGAGGTCGAACTGCTTATCTGAATTTGTTCTGTCAACATATCCAAGGTTCTGAGGGATATTCTCATTGAATATAAGTCTGCCCACAGTAGCATCAATGATCTTTGATACCTTCTTGTCGCCGATATCCTTTGTGATCTTAACCTTGATATTAGCATGGAGTGATACATCGTGCTCGTTGTAAGCCATGAGAGCTTCGTTCACATCGCGGAACACCTTGCCCTCACCGGGTTCGCCGGGCTTATCCATTGTCAGATAGTATGAACCGAGTACCATATCCTGTGAAGGAACAGCAACAGGCTTACCGTCTGAAGGCTTGAGGAGGTTATTTGCAGCAAGCATAAGGAATCTTGCTTCTGCCTGAGCCTCAGCTGAAAGCGGGAGATGTACAGCCATCTGGTCACCGTCGAAGTCAGCGTTGAACGCAGAACATACCAGCGGGTGGAGCTTGATAGCACGACCCTCAACGAGGATAGGCTCGAATGCCTGGATACCAAGTCTGTGAAGCGTGGGGGCACGGTTGAGCATTACAGGATGATCCTTGATAACGTCTTCAAGTGCGTCCCAAACCTTATTGTCAGCGCGCTCGATGAGTTTTCTCGCGCTCTTTATATTAGCGATAGCCTTTTTGTCAACAAGTCTCTTCAGTACGAATGGCTTGAAGAGCTCGAGAGCCATTTCCTTAGGCAGACCGCACTGATACATTTTCAGCTCAGGTCCTACGACGATAACAGAACGTCCCGAATAGTCAACACGCTTACCGAGGAGGTTCTGACGGAAACGTCCCTGCTTACCTTTAAGCATATCCGAAAGTGACTTGAGAGCACGGTTGCTCGGACCTGTAACAGGTCTGCCGTGTCTGCCGTTGTCGATAAGAGCGTCAACAGCTTCCTGAAGCATACGCTTCTCGTTTCTGACGATGATGTCAGGAGCGTCAAGCTCTAACATTCTCTTCAGACGGTTGTTTCTGTTGATAACTCTTCTGTAGAGGTCGTTAAGGTCTGATGTAGCGTAACGGCCGCCGTCCAGCATTATCATAGGACGGATATCAGGCGGGATAACCGGAACAACGCTGAGTATCATCCACTCAGGCTTGTTTCCGGAGAGGCGGAATGCCTCGATTATCTGTAATCTCTTAAGGAGCTTTACCTTCTTCTGACCGCTTGGGAGTCCTACCAGCTCAGCCTTGAGGTCATCTGCAACGATCTCAAGATTGTTTCTCCAGTCGATCTCCTCCAGCTCTCTGAACTTCTGGCACTCCTCACACTCACAGTCTGTAGGCTTATTGAAGCACTCAATCTTCTTGCCGCCGAGAGATACCTTACCCATTTCGATAAGTCTCTGCTTGTGAGTGTCATATCTTGCAGGGTCATACTCATTGAGGAGCTTTCTGATAGCCTCTGCACCCATTTCAGCCTTGAAGTCATCTCCGTACTTTTCGAGGTATGAGAGATACTCCTTCTCTGAGAGGAGCTGCTTCTTGATAAGCTCTGTGTTACCCGGATCGGTAACGATATATTTTGTGAAGTAGAGAACTTCCTCAAGTCTCTTCTGTGATACCTCAAGCACCTGACCTATTCTTGAAGGTGTGCCCTTGAAGTACCAGATATGAGAAACAGGAGCAGCCAGCTCGATGTGGCCCATTCTCTCTCTTCTTACTCTTGCTCTTGTGACCTCAACGCCGCAGCGGTCACAGATCTTGCCCTTAAAGCGTATTTTCTTGAACTTTCCGCAGTGACACTCCCAGTCCTTTGTAGGTCCGAATATCCTTTCACAGAAAAGACCGTCACGCTCAGGCTTCTGAGTTCTGTAATTTATAGTTTCAGGTCTTTCGACCGCACCGTAAGACCAGCTCCTGATCTGTTCAGGCGAAGCAAGACCTATCTTTATTGATTCAAAAGTTGTAAATTCCATGCTACCTCCTGCAAATTTACATCGTACGCGGGCACGGCATAAAGCCGCGCCGCGGATCATATTTTCGGATTTATATTAGTCCTCATCGGAGGGATCGTCGATATCGAAACTGTCGAAGAGATCTCCTTCCTCTTCATCGTCGCCGAAACCGAAGTCATCCTCGTCCTCGCCCTCATCGAAGCTGAACTCATCGTCCTTGTCAACGCCGTCAAAGTCGTCATCAAGATCGCCGTTCTCGTCGTCCTCGAAGCCGAAGCCTGCGTCCTCCATATCGCTGTCTGAGTAGCTTGTGCTGTCAGCAGTATCCTCATCTGAGAATGACTCGCGTGAAGGCATCGGATCCTCGTCATCGAAGTTCTGCTTGAGGTCGATCTCCTCCTGATTGATATCAAGAACCTTGACATCGAGACAGAGCGACTGCATTTCCTTGATAAGTACCTTGAATGACTCTGGGATACCAGGTGTAGGAACGTTCTGACCCTTAACGATAGCCTCATATGTGTTTACACGTCCGATAGTATCGTCAGACTTGACAGTAAGGATCTCCTGGAGAGTATAAGCAGCACCGTAAGCTTCGAGTGCCCAAACTTCCATTTCTCCGAAACGCTGTCCGCCGAACTGAGCTTTACCGCCCAGAGGTTGCTGTGTAACGAGAGCATACGGACCGACTGAACGTGCGTGGATCTTATCATCAACGAGGTGGTGGAGCTTGAGGTAGTACATATAGCCCACAGTTACGCGGTTATCGAACTTTTCACCTGTACGTCCGTCATAGAGTGTGAATTTACAATCCTCTGTGAATTCAAGAGCATTAGGATTGATTACCTTATCCATAGCCTTCAGCTCGAACATATCGTCCTTGTGCTCCTGAGCGTGCTCATTAGCCATCTTGAAGCATTCACGGATATCACCTTCGTGTGCGCCGTCGAATACAGGAGTCATGATGTGCCAGCCGAGAGCCTTACAAGCCATACCGAGGTGTACTTCAAGTACCTGTCCGATGTTCATTCGTGAAGGAACGCCGAGAGGATTGAGCACGATGTCGAGCGGTGTACCGTCAGGAAGGAATGGCATATCCTCCTCAGGAAGTATACGTGAAACGACACCCTTGTTACCGTGACGGCCTGCCATCTTATCGCCGACAGTGATCTTACGCTTCTGAGCGATATAGCATACAACTCGCATATTTACGCCTGCTGAGAGCTCGTCGCAATTGTCGCGTGTGAATACCTTTACGTCAACGATGACACCCGACTCACCGTGAGGTACTTTAAGTGAATTATCACGTACCTCTCTTGCCTTCTCACCGAAGATAGCACGGAGGAGTCTTTCCTCTGCTGTAAGCTCTGTTTCACCCTTAGGTGTTACCTTACCAACTAGGATATCGCCTGAATTTACTTCTGAACCGATGCGAATGATACCGTTCTCGTCAAGATTTGCAAGAGCATCATCACCGACATTCGGGATATCTCTTGTGATCTCTTCCGGTCCGAGTTTTGTATCACGGCACTCGATCTCGTATTCTTCTATATGAACTGATGTGAATACATCTTCTCTTACAAGACGCTCGTTAAGAAGTACAGCGTCCTCGTAGTTGTAACCTTCCCATGTCATAAAGCCGATGAGAGCATTCTTACCGAGAGAGATCTCTCCGTCAGCAGTAGCCGGACCGTCGGCCAGTACCTGACCCTTCTTTACCTGCTCGCCTGCAAGTACGATAGGTCTCTGGTTAACGCAGGTACCCTGGTTTGAACGCTTGAACTTGATAAGCTCGTACTTGTGCTCAACACCGTCTGTATCAACCATAGTGATCTTGTCTGCATCGACATAGGTGATCTTTCCGTCATAGTCTGATACTACGCATACACCGGAGTCAACAGCAGCCTTGTACTCCATACCTGTACCAACGAAAGGACGCTCTGTCTTGAGGAGCGGAACAGCCTGACGCTGCATGTTAGAGCCCATGAGGGCACGGTTAGCGTCATCGTTTTCGAGGAACGGGATCATTGAAGTAGCAACTGATACGACCATCTTAGGAGAAACGTCCATGTAATCAACGTTTTCTCTCGGGCACTCAAGTATCTGCTCGCGGAAACGTGCATTTACACGAGGTCTTGCAAACTTGCCGTCATCTGTGATAGGCTCGTTCGCCTGAGCAACTACGAAATTGTCCTCCATATCGGCAGTCATGTAAACTACCTCGTTTGTAACAACGCCTGTAGCCTTGTCTACCTTTCTGTAAGGAGCCTCGATAAAGCCGTATTCGTTTATTCTTGCGAAGGTTGCCAGATAGGAGATAAGTCCGATGTTAGGACCTTCAGGTGTCTCGATAGGACACATTCTTCCGTAGTGGCTGTAGTGAACGTCTCGTACCTCAAATCCCGCACGGTCTCTTGAAAGACCTCCGGGTCCGAGAGCTGAAAGACGTCTCTTATGAGTAAGCTCAGCAAGAGGGTTGTTCTGATCCATGAACTGTGAAAGTGGTGAGGAGCAGAAGAACTCCTTCATAGCTGAAGAAATAGGTCTGATATTGATAAGAGTCTGCGGAGTAAGGGTATTCACGTCCTGAGTCTGGAGGTTCATTCTCTCACGGATACCGCGCTCCATTCTTGTATAACCGATGCGGAACTGGTTCTGAAGAAGCTCGCCAACGCTGCGGATACGTCTGTTTCCAAGGTGGTCGATATCATCAACAGTACCAACGCCCTCGCAGAGGTTGAGGAAGTAGCTGATAGAAGCCTTGATATCGTCAAGAGTGATGTACTTTGGTGAAAGCTCATCAGCCTTCTTCTTTACAGTCTCTTCAAGCTCGTCTGCATCAGCGGCATTGTCGATGATGTCTTTGAGGACATTGAAGGATACCTTCTCGTTGATTCCGTACTTCTCGGCATCAAAATCAACATAGCCCTTTATATCGACCATGCCGTTGCCGATAACCTTTACGGTCTTTTCAACCATGCGGATAGATGTCTCTCCGCGGTCGTCTGTGTAGTATTCCTTGGCTTCAACAGTTACATATGCGCTGTAAACACCTGCCTGCTCGATCTCGCAAGCCTTGTCGTAAGTAAGTGTCTCACCTGCATCTGCAAGTATCTCACCTGTCATCTCATTGATGATAGGCTCTGCAAGAGTTCTGCCCGAAAGTCTTGAAGCTATGCCAAGCTTCTTGTTGTACTTATAGCGTCCGAAACGGCAGAGATCGTATCTCTTAGCCTCAAAGAAGAGGTTGTTGAGGTGGCTTACTGCACTTTCCACCGTAGGAGGCTCGCCAGGACGGAGCTTCTTATATACATCGATAAGGGCATCTGAGCGGTTCTTTGTCTGATCCTTCTGAAGGATAGTCTGTCTGAGACGCTCATCATCGCCGAATATCTCGAATATCTCCTCATCCGTACCCTCTTCGCCGAGAGCTCTGATGAAGGTAGTGAGCGGTATTTTTCTGTTTTTATCTATACGGACGTAAACAACGTCGTTTGAATCCTGTTCATACTCAAGCCAAGCACCGCGGTTAGGGATTATCTGTGAGCTGAAGAGGTCTTTACCTGTCTTATCCTTTGTGAAGGAGTAGTAAACACCAGGGGAACGGACGAGCTGAGATACGATAACACGCTCGGCACCGTTTATAACGAAGGTACCGCTGTCGGTCATAAGGGGGAAGTCACCCATATATATCTCGCTTTCGCTGACAGCACCCGTTTCCTTGTTTGCAAGTGTAGCGGTAGCTCTCATAGCGACCTGATAGGTAGCTCCTCTTGATTTACATTCTGCGAGAGAATACTTGGGAGTGTCGTCAAAGCGATAGTCCTTGAAGTTGAGGACGAGATTGCCGTTGTAGTCGGTGATAGCGGTCATCTCGCGGAATACCTCGCGCAGACCCTCCTCCTTGAACCACTTATACGAGTTCTTCTGTACCTCGATAAGGTTCGGCATCTCCAGAGGCTCGGTAATCTTACCGAAGCTCATTCTGACATTCTTTCCCAGCTGCTTAGGTGTAACATTCACCATAGGCGGAACCTCCTTGTATTTTTTTACCGCCGCTCCGCAGCACACAGTGCAGAAGCGACAGAAATTATTGTTGGTTATCGTATCCTATGAAAAATTTTTCGCAAAACTATTGACAAGCCTGTGCATAATGTGCTATAATATCTTGCAAAATAGCGAGACTATTCCATATTGATACATTATTACATTATAATACAAGTCCTGTCCCATGTCAAGGGGCTATGGAAAGATTTATCAAAAGCACCTGTTTTTGAAGAAAACAGGTGCTTTTTTTGTATATTTTTGTATCATATCCGACATGGTTTGCACGGGCAAAAAAACAAACGACCGAAAGCCCGCGGAAAGCTTCCGGTCATTTTATTCATCATGCAGCTACTCTTTCGACCTTGTAGCCCTTTTCGATAAGTATATCGTCAACGCCCTTTTCGCCTGCGAAATGAGCACCACCGACCATAAAGAAGTATTTATCGCCGTTTTTAAGGTACTCCTCAGCCTTTTCAGCCATACCGGCATTGCGGTCATAGAGCATTGAATTCATATATGCTTCCATATCGTCTTCAAGCTCCTCAGGGATATCCTCACTGTCCTCGTCCTCTTCATCGAGCTTATCGATATCGCCAGATGCCCATGCATCGTAAAGCTCGGCAAAGCTCTTTGTATATTCCGACATATCCTCCGTCTTTTCTATCGTACTGGAGATCATATAGTCGGAAAGCTCATCGGAAAGGGCAGTTATTGCAGTTGCCTGAGCATCAATAGTCTCTATGCTTATGACCTTTTTGCCGTCCTTGTTCGCCATATCTATGAACTTCGCATCAACGCCGTTCTGATCCATATTGTCTATGCTCAGGACGCTTGCAGTCTCTACCTGTGTTGCCCAGAAGCCTGCCATATATGACTCCATCATGGGACTGTACATTCCCTTTGACGAAAGGTAGTCCCTCATTTTCTTATAGGTCTCTTCCGAGAGATGATCCTTGACTGTAGTGCCGTCGGTATACAGCATTTTGCTGTAGAAATCCCTGAGCTGCTCCATATCATCCATGATGCTGTTTATATCCACCTCTACAGCGATACCATCGCATTTTTCATATACATCCATGATATAGTCGGGGAGCGGAAAGGTATCATCGGTGATTATATGCATAGTTCCCATCATATACAGTTCATTGCCCGTAGCAGGATCTGTGACCTTCCACATAGCGGGAGTTGCATCTGTTACCGAGATATAGTCATTTATATCAGTTTCCTCATCACTGCCCGAAGACGCAGCCTGCTCCGTTGTTGTTTCTGCCTCCGAAGTGACCTCCTCTGTCTGTGCAGCAGTAGTATCCTCTTGCTTCTTTGAGTTCTCATCGGTCCTCTTTGTGCATGAGAACGCGCCGACAGCGCATAATAATGCAGCTGCGGCTGCGATAAAACGATTAGTTTTCATAAATAAGATCAAATTCCTTTCGATTTATTAAAAGCCATTATCGATAAGGTCATAATGTGCATCTATAGCCTTCATACAGAATTCGACATCACCTGTAATGATGCCCTGCACCATTTTTTCGTGACATTCCTGAAGCTTCATCTGAATACTGTGATCGGCAGTTATGAGAAAATCATCTATCCACCTCATATACACCTCTGACACAGCGTTCATGAACGTGATCCAGAAGCTGTTTTCTGTAGCGTAAATAAGTGAATAATGAAAGTCTCTGTCAGCAAGCGAATTCTCATTTGTGCCCTCAGACTCCTTTAATCTGTTAAGAGCCGCAACTATATTCAGCTTGTTCTCATTGCTGCAGCCTCTTGCGATAAGATAGTTGCAGACCGTTTTCTCCATGCTTCTTCTGAAAGAACATATCTCTTCCTTTGAAGTTCTGTTCATAAGCAGCATTATATCCATTGCCTTAGCGATAGACTCCGAGATATTATCCGTAAGATAATTTCCCGAACCCTGCTTTCCATTGACAATCCCAAGTATCTCAAGGCCCCTGAGTGCCTCCCTGACAGTGTTTCTGCTGATCCCGAGTTTTTCCGAGATGCTCCGTTCAGTTGGCAGCTTGTCCCCTACCTGCAGCATTCCGCCTCTGATAAGGTCAAGTATATAGTCGATCGTCTTGCGGTATTCACTGTTCCCCATAGCTCCTCCTTATATAAATTAAATAATAAAGGTATATAAAAATTATACCATATCTTTTTCAGCAAGTCAACAGCATATCTTAAATATTTTCCAATCCCCATGATGTCGGCACAGCCCCATAAAAGTCCATATATGCCGCGGCAGGGGAATTCTCCCCTAAAATTCCCCGATACACGACTCAATATATACTTTTGATATGAGCAGCATATTCAAGAAGCCCCTGCTTTGACGGCAGGGGCACTGTTTTTATTTCTTGCTCTTTTTCTTGCTCTTTTTTTCTGACTTTTCCGACTTCTTATCAGCCTTTTCCGACTTTTTATCGTCCTTGCCGCCTTCGTACTCAGCCATAGCCTCTGTAAGCACCTTTCTGCACTCGTCAAGCTTTGCCTTCTCCTCGGCAGGAAGCTCGGGATATTCTGGCTTGCAGGACTTCAGAGCATCAAGAAGTATCTCAGTAATAAGGTATCTTGTATACCACCTTTGGTCTCCGGGGAGAACATACCACGGCGACTCCTTTGTGGATGTCTTGTTTATTACATCATTGAAGCATTTAAGATATGCATCGTACTTATCTCTTACTTTAAGGTCATCTGCACGGAATTTCCAGTTTTTCTCCGGAAGCTCAATACGCTCAAGAAGCTGAGCGGTCTGCTCCTCCTTGGAAACATGAAGGAATATCTTTACAACACGGTAGCTGTTCTCATAAAGGTACTTCTCATAATTGTTCACCTGCTCATAACGCTTCTCAAAGAAATCCTTCTTCGAGTCATCGAGAACTCTGTCGGCCATATGATAGCCCTTCCATATATCCTCAGCCTGTACGGTAACAAGATCCTCGTAATGGCTTCTGTTGAATACGGCTATCTCTCCTCTGCGGGGGATATTCTGATGGATCCTCCACAGATAGTCATGGGCAAGTTCATCTGAGGTAGGAGCCTTGTAATAATGCACCTTTACTCCCTGCGGATTTATACCGCTGAAAACATTTTTTATGGCAGAGTCCTTTCCCGAAGCGTCCAACGCCTGTATAACAACGATAAGACCTTCTCTTGCATCGGCATAGAACTTATCCTGGAGCAAGGCGAGTTCTGCCTTGTTTTCCTCGTATTTCCTGATGATCTCTTCCTTATCCACATTATCCTCTTTGCTGTTGGTAGGAAGCTTACGAATATCAGTTTTTTTGCCTCCGATGATGTACTTATCCGCCTTCATTTTTGAAAAACCTCCGTTCATTTATGAGATAATTACGTTTTTATACTGCATATATTATAATTCAGGCACTACAGGGGTAACGGTCATCATATTGTATACCATAAAGGAGTACAATGCCGCCTGACCTGCCGCCATCAGTACACGTTTTTTCAGTTCGTCTTTTATATCGAGATCTCTTGCATAAGCAGTGGTAAGGAGCATGAAAGCATGGCAGACAGGCTCATCGCCGTCAAAGCCGGAAAGATCGAATACAGCCTTATGCTGAGACAGAAAAGCTTCAACATCACTGACATCACCTATTATCTCACTGCTGTCAAAATCGGCTATGGACATTGCCGCCAGCATCGCCAGCTCATAACGCTTGCCGTATTTCTTTCCCTTTTTGAGCATACTGTCGTAAAGCTCCTTGAACTTTGCGCACTTTTCTCCGGGCTCACCGTCTGACATGGCAAGCACATGGGATACGGACTGCATACTGTTCTTGGCATCGCTGTGCTTTAAGAGCTTATAGCTCGCCTCCATATCCTCAATGAGACTGTCATCTGACTTCTCCGAAAAGGCAAGCATAACAGCAAAAGCAATGTTTTCCTTCGTGGTAAGGATACGGTGCTCTCTCTTCATCCTGTCGTAGATCTGCCTTCCGCGCCTTATGTATTCCTCAGCCCTTTCAACAGGGACTATTTTGGTGAAAAGCATCGACAGCAAGGCAAGATGCTCGGAATTGGTGAAATATTTTCTCATTATCTCATAACACTCAAGATACTGAGCCATTTCTCCCTTCGGGTCACTGCTTACGGACATAAGCGAAGCTATAAGCGGACGCACCGTACTGCGGAAACTTGAAAGCATCTTAGGATTTGTCTTTATAAGGTCAAGGCTGTATTTGAATTTTGCAAGGTCAAATTCCGCATCTGCCGCACAGAAAACGCTTGCGCATACAGGATACAGTATATCGCGCTCAAGAGGACAAAGGTCAGTAAACAGCCCCAAATTGAGCAGGTACTTGTCACAAAGTTTCGTAAGAAGCTCCTTCATGGCACACCTCCTTAACTTTTCATCTCAGAATTAATATATCAGAATATAATAAAAGTGTCAAACCACTTTTTCACACCTATGATGTATAACAGCCTCGGATCATGTCGTTTTTTGCCGTTGCAGAAAAATCACCTGATATTGGCATTTACGGCTCATTCACTGCCCGGCTTTTTGTCCATTATAAAACCTAATATCATCCATATGAAAATATTATACCACATTTCTAAAACAATTTCAACCAAAATTTCATAAAATACAGTTTTTTTTCGTATAAAAGCTACGATGAGCGAAAAGAAAAAGCTGTACCCCAACAGTACAGCTCCTTCTGATTTGGCCCTTACAGCTATTTTCTATCTCTTTGCGGAGTGCAGTTCCGCATAAAAAGCAGTCTCGCAAAACGTATCAAGTGCTGAAATACGCAGCTCCCGCTTTCTATAATGACAATTATATTATCAGCTCCCCCGCAAATCAAGACTTTTATTGCTAAAGGTAGCTTTTATCTGTTCAAATAATGCGATACTAAGCCTTATCAAGCTCAATATACCACCGCATTTTCTGCACATTCAGCCCGAAATACGCATCAGGTCCACGAAATATCCGAAATAGTCACCGTATGTGCCCCTATTGCAGCGGCATCGTCTATGTTTCCAAGCTGGAACTTTATATCTGCCTTCATATCGGCAGGAAATACTACATCGAAGCTGTAATGCTTCTTTTCGGGAGTAAGTATCAGTTTTTCGTCAAGATACCGCGTATATGCGCTGTCCTCGGCTGTCAGCACCATGCTGCGCTGTGCAGTAGAGCTTATATCAAAGCTTATGGTGTGCTTCTCCCCTGCCTTTACCTCGCGTCCGCGGAGAAGCCCCATAACAGCATACTCAAGAGAGCCTGCATTTTTGATATCGACCACTGTGCAGCCTTCCTTATTGGCAACAGTCGCATCCGACCCCTCCATATAGTTATCCAGCGGCAGAGAACTCATCTCTGATGGTGTAAAATCAGAACCCGTTTTTTCGTAAACTCTTACGTAATCTATATCGAAGTGCTTTTCACCGTTTGCAAAAGTGTTGGGCTCTGCATAGATGCCGTCGATACCGTCAAAATGACCGCCGACCGCTAAATTCAGGATAATATAGAAATTCTGGTCAAATGGCGCAGGATAGCTGAAACCGTCGGAATACCATTCAGTCTGAGTGCTGTAAAGATTACCGTCCACATACCAGCGTATCTCACCGCGCTCCCACTCAATGCTGTACGTATGCCAGTTCTGAGTTCCGTCACCGCCTGCGAATTTGTAATCATTGGTCAGGTAGGTGTTATTCGGCCATGCACCGCCGAAATGGATAGTACCGCATATTTTATCGGGAGTGCTTCCCCAGCCCTCCATGATGTCTATTTCGCCTGATGAAGCCCAGCCGCCGTAGGCACTGTCCTCGGGCAGCATCCATATTGCAGGCCACAGCGACTTTCCCGAATCGCATCTTGCTCTTATCTCTATTTTTCCGCCGCATACGGAGAACTTATGAGCGGTATTGATACGCGCTGAGGTATAATCATAAGCTCCCTGCACCTCATCGGTGATGCTTTCTTTTCTTGCGGCTATAGTGAGGATACCGTCCCTGACGGTAGTATTATTGCCGGTATAGAACTCCTGCTCGTTATTTCCCCAGCCGTTGGTGACATAATTTCCGTTGTCGTCCAGCTTCCAGTTGCCAAGCTCGTACGACCACTTGCTCATATCAAGAGATTCTCCGCTGAATTCATCGCTCCATATGAGTTTATATCCGTCCTCGGAAAGCTCTTCAGCACTGTTTCCAAGCAGAAAACCGCCGAGTCTTTTCAGCTCTGCCTGAGAAGCATTGTTTTTTCTTGCACTTACCATATCGAATATATCAACAACGCTGTCGCTGTTATAGTCCATAGCAACTGCACTATCGGCACAGACCGACACAGGCACAGCCGCCGTAAATATCAGCGAAGCCGCCAATGCTTTGATAATCTTCATAAATACCGCCTCCTGTTTTCTCGGATAGTTGCTTTTACGCCATAATTCTATCATTTATAGCAGGCTGTGTCAAGCATTGTGACCGTTTTTTATGTGCAAAAGAAACATTTTTTCTTTCTTGCTGAACGATATTTAATTGCATTTCGGCGACTTTTCAGCATTTTGCTTGCAATACAAAATGCACCATGATATAATGTTCATTGATAAACAACCAAAAAAGCTTATACCGCGTCCGTTCAACTATGAACGCTGCAAATATAAGATAATATTACGGAGGATATGTTTATGAAAAAAATAATTACATCTGTTACAGTCTGCTCACTTGCACTCTGCGCCCTTGCCTCATGCGGAAGCTCAAAGAGCAGCGACAAGTCGGAAAAGGCTTCCAAGAAAGCTGATATAACAGGTAAATGGTCTATTGATAATCTTGATAACGAGAGCATCAAGAACGGCGGCATCATTTTTGCTGACGGAAAGGGCTCTGTTTATGCAGACAGCTCACAGATACTTCACTTTGAGGACGACGGCTTCAATGTAAGCGGAACTGTTCTTTCAAAGGAATACTACAAGGAAGATGGAAAGAAGTTCACACTTGACGTAATGGATCAGGAAATGCTTGTAATGACAAAGCTTGACGATACTGAAGGCTATGACGGAAAATATTCACTTGACGGCGGACTTCTTTATGACGGTATCGTACAGGGTCTGAATAAGAACGGTGACGAAGAACTGCCCGAAACAATAGATATCACTCTCGTATTTGACGGAGATTACAGCGAAGTAGTTTTCAATGACATGTTTGATTACGAGACAAAGGGCAACAAGCTTACAATTACAGGCTATTCCGGTATGATGGATTTCTCAAGCGACGGCGGTACAGCCGATTTCAAGGTCGAAGGCGATAAGCTCACGATCACAAGTTCAAAGAGATCTGAAACATTTACAAGAGTTAAATAAAACAACAGTCATTAAAAGCTGCCGCACAGGGCAGCTTTTCTTGATTTTGCACCAAGGAGGAACTATGGCAAATATCATCGAAATATCAGACCTCTCCGCACCGGAGCTCATTCCCTACACCGACACCTCCGAAAAGGAGCTTGCCGCTTCGGGAATATTCGTAGCCGAAAGCCCGAATGTTATCAGGACCGCATTAAATTCGGGATATACCCCGATTTCTGTACTTTGTGAACGTAAATATATTAATATACGACCTGACAATATCATTGAACTATGTGGAAAAATTCCTGTACATACTGCATCATCACAAGTTCTTGCAAAGCTGACAGGCTACAAGCTTACTCAGGGGGTACTTTGTGCCATGTGCCGCAGGGCTCTGCCCTCACCTGCGAGCATACTCGCAGGTGCCGAGCGGATCGCGGTGCTTGAGGATATAATGAACCAAACCAACATCGGCGCGATATTCCGCTCGGCTGCGGCACTCGGCTTCGATGCTGTACTGCTCACTCCCTCATGCAGCGACCCTCTTTTCCGCCGATCCATACGTGTGAGCATGGGAACTGTATTTCAGATACCGTGGACATATCTCGAAAACAAGCCGCCATACTATATAGAAGAACTGAAAGGCTGCGGCTTTGCAGCAGCTGCTATGGCTCTGAGAAATGACACGGTAAGGATAGACGACCCGAAACTCGCCTCCGAAAAAAAGCTTGCAGTCATTTTAGGAACAGAGGGCAGCGGACTGAAGGCGGAAACTATTTCCGCCTGTGACTACACCATAAAGATACCTATGCAGAACGGTGTAGACTCATTAAACGTTGCAGCAGCCGGTGCTGTTGCCTTCTGGCAGCTAAGCAAAAAGTGATAATCTTCACATTCTGGAAAAAAAATTGAAATAATTTGTACAAAAACTATTGAATTTTTCTATTACTTGTGGTATAATATGGTTGTAAGTTTATCGGAGAACGGTAAACGCCTCCCCGTTTTCCGCGAAAAAAGGAGGAATTCAAATGGTCTTTAAAAGGCTGCTGGCTGCGGCTGCTTCCTTCCTTTTGTTCGGAAGCGCTGTAAAGTTCCCAAGCACCACAGTTGTAGCGGCGGGAGGAGAAGACGAGTATCTGTGCCGGGATTACCACGACTTCTCAGGCGACCAGCACTACATGGACAAGTACAACACAGCAACATCCCTACATTTCCAGATCATCTGGGGCAATAACGATCAGACAGGCCTCATCAATGACACCTTCATTAAGCTCAATCTTGATCAGCTTGAAAAATACTACGATATCTATACAAAAGAGCTTGGCATGAAGGACTCCTCTGAATCCGTTTTTACCCCTGACGGAAAAAAGTACAAGACCAATATCTATCTTACAAGAACGGGGCTTCCCGATTTCGAGGACGGCTGGGCATACATGAGTGCCGAACCATTCACAGGATTTGCCTACATATTCTGTGATCCTGCTGCAATGCTTCAGGAGGACGGCAGTGACTCAGCATCTCTCCCCCACGAATACGGACACGTTCTTACGTATCACCAGAAGGGCTGGACCGACCAGGCTATCACAGGACCTTGGTGGGAAGCAGTCGCCAACTGGTTCAAGGAACAGTATTTTGATTCCCTTGAAACTCCTACAACGCATTTTTTCCTTCCCTATCTCAGAAATATGAATCTAACGATCCCCCACGGAAGAATGTACTATGAGGCGTGGATATTCCTCCAGTATCTTTATGAAAATCCCGATAATTTCAACGTTCTGGGCAAGGATTTCATCATGAAGCTTCAGACCGAAGCCGAACCCAATGAATACCCCTTCGATACTATCGAAAGACTTTCTGGCTGTGATATGAAAGATCTTATCGGCAGTTTCGCAAAGCACATGGCTACCCTCGATTTCAAGCACAAGGAGCTGTATAACGAAGCCCTCAGCAAATCCCTCGAAGACCCCTTCGTATGGCAGCTTATCTACACTCAGCCCGAACCTGCTCCCGATAAGGAGAATTGCTACATAGTTCCCGAAGAAAAAGCTCCTATGCAGACAGGTCTGAATGTAATCCCCCTCAATATCGAAGGAAAACGTGTGTCAGTAACGCTGCGCGGCATCTCAGATGCTGAAGAAGCCGACTGGCGAGCTTGTCTCGTTACGGAAAAAGCAGACGGAACAACATGGTATTCGCCCCTTTTCTCAGAAGGTACAAAGACTATAGGCCTTGACGGCACTGAAAAAGGTCTTTATCTTACTGTAGCAGCAACACCTGATAATATAATTCCCAACAGCTTTTACGACAAGGAAGAACAGGGTGAAGAATACTCTTACACCAAAAGCGACTATAAACGCCGCTATCCATACGAATTCGACATAAAGGGAGCTTCTCCCATGTACCGTGACATCAAGAAAAGTGTTGAAGGTCACACACACCCCAACGGCGGCGGCTTTGTTGCCGAGACTGTCGAGATTGACGACTCTGTATACGTCGGACAGGACGCAATGGTGCTCGGAAACTCGGTCATCAGGGACAATGCCGTGATCACAGATCACGCCGTAGTAAATAACGCCACCGTAACCGATAACGCAAGAATAAGCGATTATGCCTGTGTTTACGGCTTCTGGTGGGCAACACCAACGATCAGCGGAAACGCTAAGGTCGGCGAGAACGCCGTTGTTACCGCAGGTGCTTCTGTTTCGGGGAATGCCCGTATAATGGGCAATGCCTACCTCCTCGATGAATACTCCGTAACCGATGACGCTACCGTAAAGGGTACTGCTTATTGCTACGGAAAGGGAGTTGCCTCAGGTCAGGCTATACTCGACGGTGATTTTTATAATGAATGCTCTGTTTCTCAAGGTGCAGCCTTCGGCTGGCAGGAATCAGAGGAATACACCGAAAATCTTCCCTACACTGACAGTCTCTATGCAGGCTATGAGTTTGATCGCAAGAGCACTGTATTTGCCTACGATACATACGGTGCTACCAACGGCATACTCAGAAATGTGCCACTCTGGCAGGAGACACGTGCAAGCGCAAACGGAGTTATAACATTCAACGGAAAAAACCAGTACATAATCTGCGATAAAACTCTTGTGGACTACAAGAATATGGAGATATGCACTTCTATCCTATGGCGCGGCGGCAATGCAGAACAGCGCGTATTTGATTTCGGAAGCGGTACTTCTATGTACTTCACACCGTCGAACAAGAGCGGCAATCCCGAATTCGGCATCGGCAGTTCAAAAATAGTCGGAAAGTCCGGGCTTGAAGAGGGAAAATGGTACATAGTCCGCGTTATAATCAATAATAATACCGCAAAGCTTCTGATAAACGGACAGGTCATCGGAAGCACAAAGATAACCACTCTCCCCGAGCAGACCTTCAGTCCGCTCACACGCTGCTACATAGCACGCGACCATTCGGGCAACTACTTCAACGGCTCTATGGATTATTTCCGCGTATATTTCCGTGAAGCCGAGGAACCCGAATACTACTACACGGGAAAAGAGATAATACTTTCCGAGCCTACACTTCTAGGTGACGCAAACTGCGACGGTATCGTAGACGATGAAGATGTAAGCCTTATTATGAAGGCTGTTGCATTTCCGTCAAGCTACGGCGTAAACGGCAGCAATTCCTTACATATAACTGTACAGGGACTTTCAAATGCCGATGTTTACGAACCTGGCGGCGGACTTACCAATCAGGACGCTCGTTCCATAAGCAGGTATATTGAGGGTGTTATCAAATCACTTCCCGAAAGCTAAAGCATACTAAAAACAACTTATAGAGGTATTATATAAAAACAAGGGAGACCTTCTTTAAAGGGGTCTCCCTTGTTTTTTACAGCTTTATTGCTGCTGTGAATTTTTTGTCCTTACAGCTCAGCTTCAGGGTGAAGCCGTTCTGCACTGCGGCTGCCTCTGCGATAGAAAGCCCCAGACCGCTGCTGCTCTTGTCGCTGCGAGCCTTATCACCCTTGACAAATGGCATTTTCAGCTCCTTTGTATCCACATTTTCTGCGACCTCGTTCTCAATGACGAACTCCTTATTGCTTACGTTTATACGTATCGCTCCGTCATTGCGGGTATACTTCACCGCATTTGAGATAAGGTTATCAATTGCAAGAGAAAGAGAGTCCTCATCGGCATTTACCGTACCTTCGCCCTTTATGCCGAGTCCCAATCCACGCTCTTCAAGAGCTGTTCTGTACCTTTCTGCGCATTTCTCCGCAAGTGCTTTTATATCGACTTTCGTTTTGTTCAGTTTCTTTGTCTGTTCTGTTTCGCTGAGTTTCAGTGTTTTAGCAATGATATCATCAGTATAGGACACGTTGTTCATAATAGAACTGAGGTATTTCAGTTCCTTTTCGTCACCGCTGTCCCTGCGCATCTCCAGAAGGTTCTCGGCATAACCGCCTATTACCGCAAGAGGAGTTTTCAGATCGTGAGCAAGGTTATTTGTGAGAGCGCGCTGATAGTCCTCAAAGGCGTACTGAGCCTTGTTTTTCGCGTTTCTGATAAGACATATCACAAGTGCTATAAGAGTTGAGATGATAAATACAACAGCAATAATAAGCCAGTATTTTATTACAGCGTGCTTGTTCATAACATTGATACGTGTCACGCTTACACAGCCTTTTGCACCGAATTTATTTTCGTTTAGCTTATTATTAATCGAATAAAAGTCATAGACATTATCTCCTCTTCCCGTCATTCCACCATTGACTTCACTTTTTGGATTTTTTACTTTGTAGATATCATATATTTCATCAAATCTTTCGGGATTTACGCCCCATAAGCCTAAAAAACTGCCTCTCGGATAGGAGTCGGGCTCATTCTTGTCAGCAAATGTCAAAAGCTCATAGCCTTTTTCGTCTGCATTTATAACTACGTTTTTTGTCCCGATAGCTGTCTCGTTTTCCTCATATTCATTATCAGAAATCCTTGTAATGACGCTGTATTTATACTTCTTTATGGTCATTTCGTGAGGTATTATCCGGTTGGTCTCTCTGTTAAGATACAGGCTTTTCATATAGAACTCATAGCCGATATCATTTTCCTCAACGTCCTTGAAGAACTGAGAAAAAAGCTCGTTCATTTCGGGGATATCATGCTCCTGTGGGTCATAACAGCAATATCTCCTTACATCGGGATCGTCACTTTCTCTTATAACTATCCACAGTCTTGCCCTGTTTGAGAAAATAATATCGCCATTTTCGTCATAAGCCCACCTTGCACTTGCACTTTTAGGGTCATCATAGGTGGTTGCCATTACAGCACCTGTACGGAAGAATAACCCGTCTGTGGAAATGCCCCTATGAGCACTTAAACAAAGCCCGAATTCAACAGGTCTGTTCATTTCATCATCAGTTTTTGAGCCGTATTCTATTCTTCGGACCAAGTTGTTGTAATCGGTATTGTTCTGTTTTTCAACCTGTGCCTGTATATAGCCTTTTCCAAGGGGGAAGATATTAAATCCCACGAACATAGTAATAAGTACAGGCAGTATCATAGCCACTGCAAACATTTTCCAGAAATTTGTCCGTTTTGGCTTGCCCTTGAATATCCTTTTCCTCATTTCGTTCACTCCTTTGTAAGCTTATACCCCCGTCCCACAAGTGTCTTTATCTGCGAGCCTGCGTTTCCGAGAGCTTTTCTCAGCTTTTTTATATGATTATCCACTACGCGGTCGCTGCCGAAATAATCATAGCCCCATATCCTGTCAAGAAGGGTATCACGGGTAACAGCCCAGTTCTCATGCTCCAAAAGATAGCGGAGTATAGCGAATTCTTTAGGCGGAAGCTCCACCTCATTACCGTCCGCAAAGCATCGGAGAGTCCTTGTGTCAAGGCTTATGCCGCCGCAGCTAAGCACCTTATCGCTGTCACCGTTTCCCACACGGCGGACAAGTGCTTCACATTTGCTGTACAGAGCCGACAGCAGGAAGGGCTTGACGATATAATCATCACAGCCAAGATCGTAGCCGTAGAGGATATCCTCCTCCCTGCCCCTTGCGGTTATGAATATAACAGGGACATCGCTCCTCATGCGGAGCTGTCTGCACAGCGTAAAACCGTCAGTTTCGGGAAGCATTATATCAAGAAGTATAAGCTCATATCCGCTGATATCCTCGTTTCTGATGATATCAAGGGCTTCACCGCCGCTGTTGACAGCGATAACCTCCGTCCCCTTATTATTGAAGTAGTTTCCGATGACCTCGCATATTTCGGTATCGTCTTCGATTAGCAGAATTTTTTTCATAAGATGCGCGCTCCTCTTATTACTTTAACTGTATTATAAAATCTCAATGTGTCTTTTGTATATCCTTTTCGTAGCTTTTATGTATTCCTCTTTCATTATATACGCACCATACAAAACTGTCAAATCCTGCTCATCTCTGCTCCTCGTTGTGTCCATAAAGAGCAAAAAACGACAAGCGCATAACATTTCGGGCAAAAAATGTCTTGTATTAGCCATTTATTTGTAATATAATAATGTCAGAAAGCTAAAGAAGCTTTCTGTACGCGGATATTGCAGGACATAAAAGTGGGAACATTTATGTCCTACAGAACGGGACCGCGTTACAAAACAGCTGTCGGTTCTTCAGCTGTCCATGTGGAGATACCGAAAGCTGGCAAGCGTAAAACTCAGTTATAAGCTCTCCGGCAGAGAAGCATATGACCTCAGCGGTAAATCAGACCTGAAAAACATTCAGTTGAATGGGAGCGCGCAGGTCTGTATTTCGGCACTTTTTACCGCGCATTATTCGAGGTCGGGACATACAGCTTATGAAACCTTCCTGCAATATACGTTATTATCAATAATTACAGCAATATCTTTTTTACACACCCTTCCCTAAATCCACCCTATTCCGTACTAAAAAACATACAAAAAGACCGCTGAGCTTCAGGTGACGGCATCACTTACGATGCATACTGTATGCTTGATGCTTTCAGCGATCAGGGAATAGGCTGTCTGTGCTGTATGCTAAGCAGGAATACTTACGGAGATAATATTCTGTTTCGCGGCAGGTATTCTCCGAATTGCCCGATGTCATTTTAATAAACCACTATCAACAGTTACAGGACATGATATAAAAGGTGACATAGATGATCACGGCAGTTTTGATGTATTCAATATGATCTCTGAAAGAAAGCTTTGATAAATGCCGCATACGTAATATCAGAAATAAGGCATCTGATATCTGCGGCTATAGAAAGACCGCGATACTGTTCTCGTGATGCTTTCTATACTTCGTACACGGAAGATATATTATCTTCCTATTAATACACGCTTGACCCACCTCTCTGAATAATAGATAAGAAAGCCCCTATATGACCGAGGGGGCTTTCTTATTTATGCAGTTTCCTCTAAGAGGGAGCTGTTTTTTATCCTATGTACTTTATATACATCTCCGAAGGTCGGATATCGGTATCAACGGTTATAACATTTCTGCCGCTGTATGTAGGTATAAAAGTATGAGTATCTGCAAATGATATGGTATCCTCTGCTCCGAGGAAGGACTCTCCGAGGTCAACAGCTACAGTCTGCGAGCTGCTTCCGCCAGTTATCCTTACAGGAAGGGTAACATTGTATTTCTCCCATGCGGAATAGCCTGACATATTTGCAGGAGAAACTCCTGTTGTAGCAAACTGTTCAGCCTCCGTGTCCGAGTCCACTATCATAAAGCGATAATAAGGCGGATAAGAATAAACCGTAGAATTATAATAGGCTCTGTGGAACAGTCCGACCTTCATTTCTTTTTCCAGTGTAAAGGTATATTCCTTATGATAAAAGTTCGGATACGGTGCCCCTGAATCTATCCTCTTTCTTCTATGATCCTGATTGTTGTCATCAAATAAATATGTCCTGGGTATTATCGCAGTATTGTCCTCACCGATAAGTGTGAACCATTCAGGGCTGTCAGGACTGTCACCGCTGTAATTATCATAGGCACAGCCAGTGTATGGCTGACAGCCTATAAATATACCGTTCATGTTATTGTTTGCCCAGATATCCGCCATAAGCTTATACGTTCCCGCTTTGAGCTCAGCATAGGACTCGCAGTAGTCATATTTAACAGGACGCACATCTACAGGTATCTGAGGTCTGTATTCCCGTGTCTGACAATGCGAATAGTTCAACTGTCCCCATTGCTCATCATTTGTTACAAAAGTACCGTTTCCCGGTATCGACTTTCCGCCGACATTAGTATAAGATTGTGTGATAGAACCCGAGTCGGTCATTAGAATGATCATTAAGACGATATCGTTATAGCCTGAATTGAAAAGCCTGACGGAATAATCTGTGTTTTGCTTAACGGGAAAAGAATAGGTCTTGCAGTGTGTATCATTCCAGCTCTGAGCCTGACCATAATTGTTTGTACCACCGCCGCCGTCATCTCCCGAATATAGGAACTGCGCCCCCTCTGTCCATGACTCAGGCGCACAAGAACGGAACGAACCCTGCATTATATCCTCTTTATACAGGTTAGTATCGGCATCATACGTGGTCGGGATAATTGAGCCTTCGACTAACATGATATCCCCGACATTTGCTTTGGGTAGATTTAACTCCCCTACACGTTCAAGAAAGACGGCTGCTCTTGTGGCATTACCTGTATTAAATGTGTAACCATCGGCAGCATAATCCATGTCAGAAAATGCGTTAGTCCTACTTAAATATGAGCCTGCTGCACCGTTGGGTATCGGCGTTGTCTTATTTTTAAGGTAGTTCCTGCCAAGCTTTCCGACTCCGCCTGCTGAGCCTGTTATGCTCCAGTCAAGCATTGATGTGCCGTCGGAACGGAAGCGAAGCGGAAGAACAGCTGTAAGACTGCGTTCGCCGAAATTGATCTTCCTTGACTGCATAAGAATATTAAGATCCTTTGGAATTGATCTTCTGTTCGCAAATAATAATTCATGCAGTATCATATCATTCTCCGTCCTCAGGGTCGTATACCTCCCCTGTTGCCTGATTTACCCATTTGCCGTCACCGCCGAAGCCGTAAAGGTCACCTGTACTTATCTCCCATGCGATAGTACCGTGAGATATAACCCTTCCTTCAACCCCCTCTGATGTGGGAAGCTCGGTCTTTGTGTCAACTGCAAGCTCTGCAATAACAAGTGATCTTTCACCGTCAAAGCTTCTGAATTTTTCCTTTAAAATAGTAAGCATGTCTTACCTCCTGAATTAGTTTTCTGAAAGGTCCTTTCATAAGGGGGCTGAAAAAGGGTGAAATTCAATGAAAAACCATTGATTATCAGAAAAAAATTTTTTTGAAAAAAATACGGTTAGCATAATATAACGGCATTTTTCCTATTCTACGCCTTTTTTTATCACGGATATGTTTATGCATGGCAACAAAAAAGCTACGGTTATTGATTTTATCTATTATAAGTGGTATAATCAATAAAGCAATATTTTTCTTATGAATAATCCCACAGGCTTATTTTTGCCTTATTATAAAGAATGGAGTATCAAAAATGCTTGAATTGAAAAACATTTCCTTCACTGCTGAAGACAATGGCTCAAATATTGAAATTATCAGAGATATTTCCCATACTATCAGCGACAATAAATTCGTTGTCATAACAGGTCCTAACGGCGGCGGTAAATCTACTCTCGCAAAAATAATAGCAGGTATCCAGAAAAACACAGGCGGTCAGATAATCCTTGACGGCGTTGATATAACCGATAAAAGCATAACCGAGCGTGCTCGCCTCGGCATAGGCTTCGCTTTTCAGCAGCCTGTACGCTTCAAGGGACTGACTGTTATAGACCTGCTCAGAATAGCCGCAGGCAAGTCTCTTTCCGTTTCAGATGCCTGCACCTATCTGTCAGAGGTGGGACTCTGCGCAAAAGACTATATCGACCGTGAGATAAATGCTTCTCTTTCCGGCGGTGAGCTTAAACGTATCGAAATAGCTACTGTCCTCGCACGTGATGTAAAGCTTGCTATCTTTGATGAACCCGAGGCAGGAATAGACCTCTGGAGCTTCAACAACCTTATCCGTATCTTCGAGAAAATGCGTCAGGAACGCCACGGCAGAACTATCCTCGTTATCTCGCATCAGGAACGTATCCTCAATATTGCCGATGAGATAATTGTCATCTCAGACGGCAATATCATCAAGCACGGTGACAGGGATACTATACTCCCCGAGATCACAGGCACGGAAAACGCAACAAACATCTGTCACAAAATGGCGTAAGGAGGCATGGATATGGTTCAGATGGATGCAGTTCAGAAAAGACTTTTTGAGGAAGTAGCCGATCTTCACGGTATACCGGAGGGCGCATATAACCTCCGGGCAAACGGTAAGGCATTACTGAGAAATACGACCGCAAATATCGATATACAGTCAAAGACAGATGTCAGCGGTATTGATATACGCATAAAATCAGGTACTAAGAACGAAAGCATTCACATTCCTGTTGTGCTCAGCGAAAGCGGTATAAAGGAAGATGTTTACAATGATTTCTTTGTCGGTGATGACTGCGATGTGCTTATCGTAGCAGGCTGCGGTATTGATAACTGCGGCTCACAGGACTCCGAGCATGATGGTATCCACCGTTTCTTTATCGGTAAGAATTCAAAGGTTCGCTATGTTGAAAAGCATTACGGCTCAGGAGACGGCAAGGGCAAGCGTATCCTCAATCCTGTTACAGAGGTACACATGGACGAGGGCAGCACCATGGAAATGGAAATGGTGCAGATAAAGGGCGTTGACTCAACTAAACGCACTACTATCGCAGAGCTCAAGGGTGATGCAAAGCTTCTGGTACGTGAGAGACTTATGACTCACGGTGAACAGCAGGCTTTCAGCATTTATAAGGTTGACCTTAACGGTGACGGTTCAAGTGCAGATGTGGTATCACGTTCAGTTGCACGTGACAGCTCCTATCAGAAGCTCGACCTTTGCATAAACGGTAATTCAGCTTGCAGCGGTCATACCGAATGTGACTCTATTATCATGGATAACGGACGTATACTTGCAGTTCCCTCTCTCGAGGCTAACAGCGTAGATGCAGCTCTTGTTCATGAGGCTGCTATAGGTAAGATCGCAGGAGAACAGCTCATAAAGCTTATGACTCTCGGTCTTACAGAGGCTGAAGCTGAGGAGCAGATCATAAACGGATTCTTAAAGTAAATATCAAAAAAGGCTTCACATTTTTGTGAAGCCTTCTTTTCATATTAAACTATTTATGCCAAATCTATATTCCAAAAAATACCATCTTCATAGTACTCAGTTGAATCATATCTCCATCTGCTAACACCATCACTGTCAAGATAAAGAACGTATTTATTGATCTTGCAAACATTGACATTTCTTCCCATATACATTCCTCCAAATGCTTCGTACTTGTATCCTGTATATCTGTCACCGCTGCTAAAATATTTACAGCCGCCCTTATGGTAAAGAGTTGCAGAATAAAAACTGAATCCATATCTCCAATTTGATACAGGCTGAAGAGCACTTGCAACAATAGCATTGTCAAACTTTGGATTAATGTTTTTTGCGATTGCTGTGCTGCCACTGATAAGTGTAAGAGCTAAAGCAAAAGCTGAGACTTTTTTTAAGACGTTTTTCATTTTTTACTTCCTTTACTTTAATATTAGTTGATTTTTAATGCTAATTATTTATTATGCCCAAGTTATATGCCAAAAATTACATTCCTCATAGTACTCAGTTGAATCATATCTCCATCTGCTAACACCATCACTGTCAAGATAAAGGACGTATTTTATAATCCTTGCAACATCGACATTTTTTCCCATATGCATTCCCCAATATACTTCATACTTGTATCCTGTATATCTGTCACCGTCGCTAAAATATTTACAGCCGCCCTTATGGTAAAGAGTTGCAGAAAAAAAACTGAATCCATATCTCCAATATGATACAGGCTTAATTGCGCTTGCAACAATAGCGTTGTCAAACTTTGGATCGATGTTTTTTGCGATTGCTGTGCTGCCACCGATAAGTGTAAGAGCTAAAGCAAAAGCTGAGACTTTTTTTAAGATGTTTTTCATTTTTTACTTCCTTTACTTTAATATTAGTTGATTTTTAATGCTAATTATTTATTATACCCAGTCGATATTATAAAAATAATGAACATCATGGTATTCCGTTGATACAGCCTGCCAACTATTGGCTTCAAAACGATATTTAACTATCTTACAAGTGTTGATACTTTTTCCTCTATACACTCCCCAAAAAACTCTATATTTATAAAGAGTATTATTAGCACCATAATGGCTAAAGTGTTTAGAACTTCCATCTTGTAACCAAACACTTGCCGAATAAAAACTGAATGTATTACTTGTTGACCAGTAATCTACCCGATGAATCGCGTTTGCAACAATAGTGTTGTTAAACTTTGGATTAATGTTTTTTGCGATTGCTGTGCTGCCACTGATAAGTGTAAGAGCTAAAGCAAAAGCTGAGACTTTTTTTAAGATGTTTTTCATTTTTTTACTTCCTTTACTTTAATATTAGGTGATTTTTAATGCTAATTATTTATTACGCTCTGGTTACGCTAAAAAAAGAACTAACATCATAGTATTCCGTTGATACAGCCTGCCAACCATTGGCTGTAAAAAGGTATTTAGTGACCTTACAGGTATTGACGCTTTTTCCTTTTCTCACTCCCCAAAGCACTCTATATTTGTAAATATTATTCCTATTATTATAATCATAGCTGCTAAAGTATTTATAGCTGCCATCCTTTAACCAAGCACTTGCTGAATAAAAATTAAGCGAATTACGTGTTGTCCAGTAATCTACCGGTTGAATTGCACTTGCAACAATAGTGTTGTCATACTTTGGATTAATGTTTTTTGCGATTGCTGTGCTGCCACTGATAAGTGTAAGAGCTAAAGCAAAAGCTGAGACTTTTTTTAAGATGTTTTTCATTTTTTTACTTCCTTTACTATAATATTATCAGGTTTTTGTTAAACCTGATAATATTATATAACATTTTGCGTAAAAAGTCAATATAATGAAAAAAATATAGCATTTCTGCTATATTTTTCCTGTATAAATAAGAAAAGGGCGGATATTTCCGCCCTCGCTGTTTAAGTTATGCACGGCACTTGTGTCCCGATGCAGCCTCAAAGTTGTATTTTACTATACCAAGGTCGATCTTTGTCATCATGCCCTTCTTTGCTGTAATTACAGCCTCATCATTTTCAAGGGTAACAAAGAACTTCTGCTGATTAAGTGCGGTAGGTGCCATCATTGCTGCTACCATGCCATTCCTGAACCATGGCTGCATCTCATCACCTCTGATATCACAGAGCTTCTCTATAGGCTTTGAACGATGTTTAGTGCCCTCATTTGCTCCATAGCCCACTGCTATAACGCATACGCGCTTTTCATCCTCGGAAATTTCTACTTTGCACTTGCTCTTGCCGTATGTGCCGGCTACCCAACAGGTATTGAGCCCCATTTGCTGTGCTGCAAGAACTATTCGCTGACCGTAGTAGCCGCAGCGTTCATCGAGGTCGTCTATTGTTTTCTTGCCTGCAAGAACTATATAGTTGCGTGCATTCTCGAACTTTCCAACATGAGCAAGGAAGGTGTTAAAGCACTCAGGATCGTCATATACTATCTGAAAAGCAAGTCCGCCCTCTTCGTTGCACTCCTTGATAAGCTTGTCAAGTTCTTGTCTAAGGTCATCTGCTATTGGTTTATTGATAAATTGTCTTACACTGTGTCGTGATTTTATTGCTTCTTTAATATCCATAATGCACCTCGTTCCTGCAATAATGCAGTTTTTTATTATTCTACCACATTTATATAAAAAATGCAATAGATTTTAGATGATATTACGGAAATAAATGCAATTTTTTCGCAAAAAATCGCCTTACAGCACCTGATATATCATATTCAGGGTATAATCATACCTGTCATCATCGTTATTACAGCCCATCACTACACATATATATGTATCCTCATCACCTTCAAAAGCTGATATAAGACAACTGCCTGCATTCTGAGTAGTTCCTGTCTTTACACCTATCGCTTCTTCGCAGTAATGGTTTCCGTTCGGGTCAAGAAGCTGATTTGAATTCTGCCATTTGAAAACCTTTCCATCTGTGGAATATACGGTCTTTTGAGGCATTGCCACGATATCGCGCAACTCGGGTACTGACATAACGTAATCCGCAAGCTTGATAAGGTCAGATACTGTTGTATACTGGTCATAGGTATCCCAGCCGTCAGGACTTACAAAATTGCTGTTTTCCATGCCTATGCTCTCGGCAAACTGTTCCATAAGTCCGCAGAAGCAGTTTACAGCCTCAACATCGTTAAGGTCTGCATCAGGGAATTGCATTCTTGCCACATTTACTGCCACTGTATGTGCGGCATCATTTCCCGAGGCAAGAAACATACCTGTTATCAGGTCGCGGAGCGTAAGACTGTCGCCTACAGCAAGTCCTGCAAGACTTGAATTTTCGTTTACGTATGCAAGCTCTGAGCCTGCTGTAAATACATCGTCTGCATCTGCGTACTTCAGTGCCACCGATGCTGTAAGCAGCTTTGTAAGGCTTGCGGGAGCTGTTTCCTCGTATATATTATTGCTGTACAGAAGCTCGCCCTTATTCACGGAATATATGGCAGCCCCCTTACAGTAGGGCAGATAATCCGTATCAAAACCGCCTTTATTTTCGGATATGTTCTTTAGATCTGTTTTTATACCGTCTTCGGCAGGCTGAGACACCTCAGCAACACTTGTGAGCTCGGTCATCTCCGCAGAAGCCCTGTATTCCTTTTCTGAGTTCTTGTCCCTTTTTTCGCCTGAAAAGATCACAATGAACAATATATCCGCAAAAAGTATCAAAAAAAGTGTTATCAGCAGTCCCCTTCTGTGTTCCCTTATCCAGTCGGTTATTTTTGTCAAAAAGATCCGCCTTTCTCTTATATAATATGCTCCGTTAGAAATAATCGTTTTCTTACACGATAAACAGACACTTAACACTGTATGTCCATATATATATTTGAAATATCGTGCGTGATATTTCAGCTTTTCGGCATAAAAACAGAGCCTTTTATTTTATATGGGGCTGTTCAATAAAAAACATCAGCTGTGTATCCTGAAGGTCCTGGGTGCAAATTTATATACCAGCAGGCAGGCTACTGCGATATAAAGCAAGCAGAACACTATTGTAAGAGCACCGAAAAGAAGCGCAGGTACCTCCACGTATATCATCCAGTAGCACACAAGATAAGTAACAGTCGTTATGATGCGGTATGTTCCGTTCTTAACCTCCGTGCCTGCATTGTAGGGCTGGAGAAGATAGTATATAGTAAGATAATGTACCGAAAAGAATACGCTCAGGGCACACATGGAAACGAATATGACTCCGTAGGTAACGGGATTATCCGTACCGCCCGAGAAAAACAGCAGAGCTGCAAGACCTATACCGCCAACTGACGCAGGAAGAAGGTTTACCTTGATTATCTCGCGGAGCCTTATGCGGAAAAGGCTGAGTATGGACTTTGGCTCCTTATAAAAGGGATAGGTGAGCAGACTGTGGTCGCAGTTTACGAAAAGTGCCTGTGTGAATTGCATACCGCGGTTGACGGCATACATTATGAATACGAAATACGGAAGCGATCTTCCGATATAATCGTTCAGTTCCTTTGCTTCCTTTGGAATAAAGCAGCATATGATGCACAGGCCTGTAAGGATTACAGCCAGTGCCACAGTTATCTTCACAGAGCTTCCCCAGAGTATCTTCTTATGACGCTTTACAAAAAGCTCGTTGAGATACTCAAATCCGCTCTTATCGCTGGTGATATCAGCATCTGCACTGATATTCTTCTGGGTATTGTTACGGAAATTCTGTCTTTTCAATGCCTTTGGATCCATCTGAGATACGAACTCGGCATTGAGTATCTCCTTGTTAAGCGCGCGGTATTGGTTGAATTTCAGTATATACGGCAGGGCGAAAACTGCTGCTGCTATGACTGCCGCCATTACAGCATAGGATACCGCAAGAGGTATCATATAGCCGAATACAGGCAGAACATAAAGTCCCACTATCACCCCAGATCCGAGAAAAAGTGAAACTACATTAAGCTTGGTCTTTGTCGCAAGCTTTTTGCCATTTTTGAAGCGTATCATCTCTATTGGACATACTACTGTCTTAGCCGCGACACCAAATACCGCAACCATCAGACATTCCCACAGAGCCATACCGTGATCGAGCCCGATAAAAAGTGCAACAACAGTAAAGCCGATAAAATGCCTTGCGAGATTGAAGAAGTAATTGACAAGAGTGAAGCTCTTTGCTTCCATACCAAGCTGCATCATCGCATAATACTTATGCTTCTCGGGAGTGAACATATAGTTATTCACAAACGCCCCCACAATGGTCAGCGGTACAAGCAAATGCAGGAAAAACTTCGGTGAGTCCGCCCTGCTTATCTCAAACATGCCGCACCAGACCGTAACTGCAAAAAAGAAATAAGCGATCTTGAATGCAAACATTGTAAAAAGCTGCCAGAGAACAGATATGATATAGGCAAATACCTTGAAACCTGTCATGCTGTAAACATCAGGCGGAAAAAGCTTGCCTATGAGCGGTATCTGCCTGCAAGCGTGAAGTATGGAATTTACGCGATAGGTATTTTTCAGTCTGAAGGATATAAGAATTGTTTTAAGCATTGCTGTCCTCCCTCAGTGCTGCGATTATCTTGTCCTTGAACTCGTTATTGTCAAGGTCTGACTTATATACAGGCTCAAGTACACCGTGATTGAGAAGCACTATCTCATCACACAGATCAAGTGCAAGATCCATTATATGTGTGGAAAGAATAGTTATCTTATTGCCTTTGAGTGAGCGGAGGAGCTGCTTCATCTCCTCGGCTACCACTACGTCAAGAGAGGTCAGCGGCTCGTCGAGAAGTAATAAATTGGGCTGTGCTATGAAGTTAATGAGCATCTGCATCTTGTTTTTCATACCGTGAGAATAATCCTTCAGCAGCTTGTCACGATCTATGCGGTCAATGCCCATATAATCGAAATATACATCAAGAGGCTTCAGGTCCTGTATCTTATCGGAATGTATCTCGGTAAAGAATTTGAGGAATTCCCTTCCTGTAAGAAATTCGGGAACTGTAGGTGTGGAAAGCACATAGCCTATATCCTCGGGAACAAGGTCTCTTCCGCCTGTATCCGTAAGAAGTGTATATTTACCCGAATCAGATGAGATATCACCGTTTATGCAGTTGAAAAGAGTAGTCTTTCCTGCTCCGTTCCTGCCAAGGAGTCCGTATATCTTGCCTGAGTCAAAAGAAAATGTTATGTCTCTTAGTACCTGTTTATCGTCATATTTTTTAGATAGTCCTTCAATGGAAAAACGCATATTAAATCCTCCCTGTTATCATAGTCTGTAAAGACTCTCAATATAGATTATAGCAGTTTAAGGCACATTAGTCAAGGATTTGCAGACTCAAAATAATGACAAATGTCACTGAAAAAGTTACGTTTGTCATCTTGAAAAATTACGTCCGATAATGTAAAATATAATCAGCGAAAGTCAAAGGGGGACTTAAAATGCTGATACACTTTTATGAGGTCAAAAATTGTACATATGATATGGTTCAGGGCATACCTGCCATAATCGCTCCCGATGGAGTTGATGAAGAGGTATTGCAGAGACATTTCTTTATAAGGACCATGGACGGAAAATGGTTCCATTATCTTACCCGAGAGGAATACTATTATCTGATGTCATTCAGCGGAAGCGATGAGGTGGTATTCAGCTTCGATAAGCCCGTCATCAACTATTATCCGCAAACCCCGCCTCTTGACAGAGAGAGCGAGAACAAGGCAAATACCATGTGCGGTATCTCCTTAGGTCTCTTAGGTGTAGGCTTCATGATGTCAAGCCTCGGCGGAGCATTCCTCACACTTCCCTGCTGGATAGCTGCATTGGTACTTATGATAATAGTCCGCGTAAATTACCCGCAGAACACCTTCGGAAAGGTACTGATGATACTCTACATAATATTCGGCGTATTAATGCTGATCGGCGTCATAATGTTAATTTTAGCCTGCAATATGATGGCTGAAGAATTTCTGTCATGCTGTGACAGTATGCCAAAATAAGCCTTGGAGATAAAAAATGACTTTACATATTGATACCGACTGGGGCAGGATAACACCATATCCCATAATGATAATCCTTTCCTTTGCAGCAGGGATAGGGGCGATGTACCTGCTTAACATAAAAAGCGGAGTCAGGAAAAGAATAGCTGCATATCTTTCACTGCTTGCTCCATTTATGAGTATATTCGGCGGTATGCTGCTCACATATATAACTACTCTCGGCAAGGGCATGGGGCTCTCGTCTGTCGGCGGACTTGTTGGAATGTACGCTGCCGTTATCACTATAGCACTTATCGGAAGAGACCGCAGCGAGTGCAGGAATATGCTAACAAGCTGCACTCTTACATTGCCGCTGATGTACAGCATCTCAAAGATAGGCTGTCTGACGGCAGGCTGCTGCCGCGGCGTGGCTTATAAGGGGCTGTTCTGCATCGAATACACAGGCAAAATGACGGGACATATATGCGTATTCCCTGTCCAGCTTGCGGAAACTCTTGTTTTTCTTGCTATATTTATCACAGGTATGGTATTATTTACGAAGAAAAGCAGATACGCCGAGCTTTTCATAATCATTGCATCTGTGCTCGGCAAAATCGGACTCGACTTCCAACGCGCTTCTCATACAGGAAAGATCATTTCGATTAACCAATCACTTTGTCTTGTTATCGCAGCCGCAGGCATAGCTTACTATAAACTTTCAAAGCGTTCAGAGACAGTCAATGAAAAAATATAAACAGAAAGTCCCTTCTGTCAGAAGGGACTTTTTATTCGTATCATCTGCGCTTTCGCTCGGGATATTTGCCGTAATACCGCTTTTTATCCTCATACATTCTCTCATCTGCCGTTCTCATGGCAATACGGATATCCTTACCGTTCTCATCACAGTCAAGACCAAGTGCAAAGCTGATGTTCTTTGGATCCTCCGAAGCCTTTCTCAGCTTTTCCACGCGCCTGGAAAGAGAATCTTCACTTACATCAATGGCGATAAGCATGAATTCATCGCCGCCTGCACGGTATATCTCACATTCGGGGAAGGTCTCCTTCAATACAGCAGCAGCAGCCTTCAGGAGCTTATCTCCTTCCACATGACCCTCTTCATCATTTTTCTGCTTCAGACCATTCAGATCGGCAAAGATTATGCCGAAGCGTTCAGGTACAGGATCCTTTCCCGATGTAAACCTGAAAATACGGTTATTCATGGCATTACGGTTGTATATGCCTGTCAGGAGATCAACAGAGCTTAGTATCTCAAGCTTGTTGAGAAGCTGATAATTGGCTATCTCCGAGGCTATAAAATAAGATGTTATTTCAAGCGTGTCCTTTATTTTAGAAGTCTGAGAGGTATCGAAATCTACTGCCCATATATATCCAAGAATCTCATTATTGTGCTTTAACGGGAACAATACCACACTTTTGATATCGGCTTCAATAAGCGAAACGTGCCATACAGGATTTCTCTCCTTCAATACCTGCATATCCTTCTCGCTCTGAACAATAAGACATGAACTGCCTGCGATAGTATCACTCCACGACTCAACTATCTCGAAAAAGCCTTCATTAATGTAATAATCCATGTGCTTTGCTCTGGTGTTGTCAAGATAAGCCTCAGCAAGAACCGAGCAAGTCCTTTCTTTGAAATCAGCAAGAAGAATACAGCACTGATCCGCACCGCAAAGCTCTCTGATATCGGCAATGACCTCATTTATGGTCTTCGGAAAATTCTCGGTGCTTCTCAGCTTTATACAGGTCTTGATAACAGCAGAGGCGGTTTCAGCCGATGTATTTGCCATCATATCAGCATCACTCGTTATCGTCAGCTCCTGAGAATACGAGCAGTATCCCATATTCGGATCATCCGATGCAAGAGGCATCATTACCATATTTATCCAGAAATCATATCTCTCGGGGTGGATATATGTATGCATGATCTTCTTTCTGACAGCAGCATTATATACCGAGTCCTCGAAATTCAGATCCTTCGGGATATACTTTTCATACAGGCTGTTCGGAATAAACTTGTTGTCAAGCATGGAGGACGCTGAAACATGATGCGGATCCTCTATTGACTGCACATAAGCCTTATTTCCTGCAACTATCCTTATGTCGCCGTACCCGCCGTCCTTTAGCTTCTCAATAGAGATTATGCAGGTCATTGGTTCAAATCTATCAACATATTCCTGAAAGTCCATAGTAACTCCTTTCTTAAATATTATTAAGATAAAGATACTTTTTCATGTTATATTATATCACATTTATAACAATATTACAAGTTAATTTTATATGAATACGCCAAAATGTCAAGACAAAAAGCAAAACATATAGCTATAATCAAATAAACTTTATCAAGTACACAGAAATACTATTATTTTTTATGCATTATTCTGTTATTGTTTTTTCTGTAAAATGACAGCTCTGAACTTAATTGTAGTATATGCACAATGATAGCTGTGAAAATTCGGCGTATTTACAGTTGAAGGCATAATATGAATATGGTATAATTTAAGTAACATATTACAGGAAGTCAAATTCACTTAAAAAGGAGGGATCGAAATGCAGCCGATACTTATAGTCGGAATAGTTCTTGTCGTTATGCTGCTTCTGACCGCAATGTTCTTTATCCATAAGAGCAAGCAGAAAGCCGATGATGCTTATTTCAGTGAGCAGATCAGAAGAAATAAAGAACGTCAGAGACAGGCTCAGGAGGCTGAACGCCAAAGACGCATGATGCAGCGTGAGCGTGTAAGCAAAAACTGATATTATGTGATCATACCGAAAAAGGCCGCTTTTTATAGCGGTCTTTACGTTTTTATACATCATATACTTCGTCAAAAATGCCGCTCTCCATACGGAGAGCGGCAAGATTTTTATTCTGACAGGATATTGATTATTTCCTGCGCAACATTCGGGTCACTGCATGAGAAATTATAGCTTTTTAATATGAAATCATAATCCTGAACATTATTATCCAAAATATAATCTGCATCATATAATATTGATTCAGTATCTTTAATTGATGATTTATCAATATCCTTATAACCGTAACAACTGAAACAAATATTAGTTTTATCGTTGCTTACTATATGCATTTCCACAAAATGATCAGATGTCTGCCCTGTCAAATCAACATATGCGTTATAATCTTCAGGAATTGAAAAACTCTCATATAATATTTCCCATTTCTTACCATCGAGGATAGAAGCTATTCTCTGTCTCTTTTCGGCTGATATATTATTTGTGAAAAGTATAAGCTGTAAAAAGCCTTCGGTAGTTTCACCATACTGATCCTCAAATTTGTCATACAAATCTATTCCATTATACGGAACAGTATGATCTTCATTTATTCTATATCCCCAGCCTCCTTCGTTAAGGAATGAGAAATCAATAGGTATTTCTTTCTGATTTCCACCTGAAATGCATTCACTTATGCGCTTAACTATATTTGCATCATCGCAGTAATAGGATTCCATTACATTGGAATCGTCAGATGTATATTCACCAGACTCCTTGTAGGTATACTCGACATATCCCAAATGAGTAATACCGTCGTAAGTCTTTAAGCTTAGCAGTGCGTGCTCTGAGCCTTTCTCATGGTAAAGCACGATAGAGTCACTCTCATTTCGTTCCTGACTATGGAGTTCAGGCTGTTCTGTTGTCCATTCGCACTTGCTGATAACATCATATACAGATTTTCTTTCATCCTCTGTAAGCACTCTGCCTGTATCATCGACAGTCCAGTTGAATACAGCGAAATTATTATACTCATATGTTTTATCGCTGAATTCATCACCGAGTATCTCTCTTATCTTTGCTGCAAACAGATCATAGTCTATATCGTAAACCTTGATATCCGACTTTAAATGAGATTCCAAACATTTATAATTAGTATCGTCATCAGGATTTTTTACCACTCTGCACGTATCATATGAAAGAGTTCCTTCATCTCGGTCAAGCCATATGAGATTGAATTCATCATCAGTAATGTAAACAAAATAAAGATAGTCCATAGTTTGCAGCCAGAAAGGCTTATTATCACAATATGCTTCTTTATCCGATTTTTTCCATTCCTGACTGTTGAAGAATTCTTCAAGCTCCTTGCGCTTCTCCAAAGGTATTTCCTTGCCGTGCTCCAGACCTAAACTATAACCTGTACCATCAATAAAGAATTCAGGATTATCGGTTTTGGAGATACAGTATTCCTTTTCCGAGAAATTACCGAAAGGAGCTGTTTTCTCATTAACAGCAGACTGTTTAGAAGTATCTCTGAGAGTATAGGCCTCATCGTTGAGTATGGCTGTTATAGTCGACTTAAAGTAGTCATAATCTATTTCCCAGCCTTTCATCTCAACACTGCTATAGTCCTCTAAAACGAAACAACCGTCTTTTTCTTCATATTCCATTTTAAAATAAGCAAGACAGCCTATACCGTCATACTTATATATTGATATCATTCTTATCTCGTTTGAATTATCGCATATAAAGTATGGCGCTTGAGGTTCGACATTTTCACCGACAGACATACCCTCGATCTCCGGCTTCTCAAACTCTATCTTGGAAGGATCCGGATTTTCCAGGATAGCTTTTGCCCACTGATCGGAATAATCCTTGAATTCAGGAGCATCAGACGCCTTATCAGTTCCTTCTTCAATAGCTTTGGTTTCGGGATTAAATATAGTATGTTCTACACACTTATAATCATAGTTATTGAAGAAATCAGCAAGCTTTTCGCGCTTATCCTGAGATATTGGTATACCTCCGGGAAGAGTGATCTGATCTTCAATATATACGTTTAAATCACTGTCATCCCCATCATGTTCCGTTCCTTTATCTAACTCGACTATTTTTACTATCGGCTCTTTACTGTAATCACAGAGCTGATAATCAAGTTTCGCAAAGTCACCGAAGGGAGCGACCTTCTTATCCTGTTCCGTAACAGCCGACTGACCGTTCCTGAACTTTCTGAATGCGAATGTCCCACCTGCTGCACCGCCGACTACTATTGCAAAGGCAGCAGCTATACTGAGAAATCTCTGCCACATCGGACGCTTGTACACCTCAACGCCGCTGACAGTCTGCTCCTCATTTCTTGTTATATTGCCTGATCTATTTTTGAATTTTCTTTCGCTCATACTGAATATCTTCTCCTTTTCCTTTTCATCACGGGGAGGATATTCGGCTGTGAGTCTTTCTATCACGCTCTGCTCTGCATTTTCCAGAACATCAAGCTCGTTTTTTTCTTTCATTAACTCACCTTCCTTCATGTATATCCGAAAGCACTTCTCTCAGCCGCTTCAATACACGGCTGAGTCTTTTTCTTACTGCATCTGCTTTCATTCCGACCATATCTGCTATTTCATTGGAAGATCTTCCGTAATAATATTTCTGCATGACTATAGTCGAATCAGGTTCACCGAGGGATGCTACCGCATCAAGTACCTCATGAGCTGTTTCAGATCTTTCTGCAAGCTCATCAACTCTCTCCGAGGACGCAAGCTGTATGACTTCATCGCCGTCAATAGACACCGTATCTGCGTTCCTTGCATTAAGCCTGCGGAACATATCTATTGACCGCCTTTGCGAGATCATCGCAACAAAGCCCTTGATATCACCGCTGTATTCACTTTCAGGATCATACTTCATAAAAATATCAGAGAAAGCATCACTGATACATTCATCTATGTCCTCCATCGAAGCAATACTTCGCAGGCGGTTGAAAATTATCGTGTAAACATAATTGTAGTATTCATCGAATATAAGCCTGTGTGCCTTATCAGGACTGCTTTCAAGAAGCTTGCGCAGTTTTTCATCGGTCATCTGATCCCTCCCCGCTTGTTGGATTTATTGTAAAAGCTATTCAAATGCATTTGTCACGCTCTGTAATATATACTCGCAGATCAAAAATCCAATGTGACACACATCAAAAAATATTTGAAACAAGTTTTATTTTATCACAGATCACGGGATAAAGCAACATTCTATGCATATAACAGCTATCACCGCCGCAAGGTGTGTAAAATATTATGATTTTATGACGGTTGGTATAATACAACTTCATATTGTATGATACAAGTTGATTTTTTGCAGATTTTTCGCGGTGAATATTGCCTATACAGCACAATCGTGATATAATTAGTACAGTAACAACATAGGTTACAGGAGGATATTAAAATGAAAATTGGATTTATTGGCGCAGGCAAAGTCGGCTATTCACTTGGCAGATATTTTGCCGAGAACGGACTGACGGTGTCAGGATATTACAGCCGTAATATCCAGTCCCGTACAGAAGCCGCAAGATTTACGAGGAGCAAGGCATATGATGATCTTGCTTCACTTCTCAGCAGCTGTGATACGGTATTCATAACCGTACCCGACAATGCTATAAGAGAGGTATATGAACAGATAAGAGATATCGGCATTACAGGAAAGCAGATATGTCATTGCAGCGGTGCAATGTCAGCACTTGAGGCTTTTCCCGATATCGCAAGATACGGTGCGAGCGGCTGTTCGATACACCCGCTTTTCCCCGTCAGCAGCAAATACGACTCATTCAAGGAGCTTCGTCACGCCTTTTTCTGCATAGAGGGCAGTGAAGCTCATGTAATGCAGTGGAAAAAGCTGTTTGATGATATGGGAAATACCGTAAGAGTCATTTCAGGCAACCACAAGTGCGAATATCATGCAGCTTGTGCTGTAGCAAGCAATCTTATATGCGCTCTTGCTGAAGAGAGTATAGAGCTCATGAAAAAATGCGGCTTCAGCGAGAATGAAGCCCTTGAAGCTCTGCAGCCCCTTGTAATGAGCAATATCCGTCATATCTTCAAGGTAGGACCTTCCAATGCTCTTACAGGACCTATCGAGCGCAATGATGTCCAGACAGTACAGAAGCATATCGAATGTCTCAACATGGAAAACGATAAGTCAATGTACAAAGCAGTCTCCCGCAAGCTTGTCGAGGTAGCTCAGAAAAGGCACCCTGACAGCGATTACAGAAAGATGAGCAGAGTTCTTATGTAAAAGCAAAGCCCTGAAACAGCTTTATAAGCTGCTTCAGGGCTTTTTTCAGTCTATTTTAAGAGTTCGCGCGGTAAGTCCTACCGCAACTCCCTGTGTATTCGTTCCTATATGACAGGCGATACTGCACGAAAGCGGACGATAAGTCACCTTATATCCTGTAAACTCAGCCTTTACCTTGTCCACCCACTGCTTTGCAGCACGTTTGTCCTCCATAGTACCTGCCGCACCTATACTGAGCTTGTTCTTAGGTATACCTGCGTACTTGCTTTCAAGGTCGCTGTGAACAGCTTCAAACATTTTCTGCTCTGCACTCGCCATTCCTCTTACCCTTGCATATGCATCAAGCTTGCCGCCCTGTATTTTAAGTATGGGCTTCAGATTGAGCACAGTCGCTATAGCCGCGCCTGCCGCGGTTATTCTTCCTGTTTTGGTTATGCGCTTCAAACTTTGCAGTGTGATATATATATCGTTCTGGTAAGCATTCTTTTCAAGGACTTCCTTTATCTCTGCTGCATTTCTGCCGTTGTTTGCAAGATACTTTGCATCGTATACAGAATCAAGCAGAGTTATGGAAATACGGTGATTGTCGATAACTGCCACCTTGCCGCCATATTCCCCGGCAAGTGCCTTAGCCGTACCGCACGAACCGCTCAGACCGCTTGACATCGGAATATAGACCAGCTCGTCATATCCCTCGGAGAGTATCCTGTCCCACATTTCCGTAAGTGCCCCCGGGGACGGTTGTGATGATACAATATCCCTGTTTTCGTTCAGAGCCTTATACAGCTCGTCATGGGTCAGTGTGAGTTCCTCAAGATAGTCCTTTCCGTCTATAATAACTGGCATCGGCAAAACATATATCCCGTACCTGTGTCCTTCCTCAAGCGATATACCGCTGTTAGTGTCAGTCATGACCGCAGTTTTCATTCAGTTTTCCCTCGTTTTCATAAGCTTTCATACATCTCTCTGCATGAGCAGAGCAAATTTCCCATAGGAGATTATACCATTATACGCTGTTTTTGTCAATATGAAGGTATATATAAAAAACTTCGGATAAAAATCTTATCCGAAGCTTTTTCCACAGAATTACATTACCACGAAAGCTTATTATCCTCTATTTGGGCATTTATGAGCTGACAGTATGTGTTTACGCCCTCCTTATAGTAATTGAACTCACCGGATACGGTTATCTCTGTTTCAAGTGCAGGGTAATCCTCCGGATATTTATGATCGCCGTCAAGAACAAACTCTATTCCCTGTGAGCAGCAAGCTGTAGCGTCACTTATAAGCACGGCAAAATATTCATTTCCTGTCTGTTCGTCCTTGAAGTATGAAAAAGGTCCCTTCGCACGAACACGCTGTCCCATGTAATTATCGGGATTTGCCACCATATCATAGACCTGAGCATACACCATTGATGAATTGAGCTGTGTCAGATCAACATCAAATCCGCTTTTAGCAGCCGTTTCTTCATTTGCAGCCGCAGCATTATCTGTTGATCCTTTATTCTCCTGTGCTCCGCATGAACAAAGACTTGCAGCAATGAGCAGCGATATAAATGCACATCTTTTAAAAGACATTTTCTCCTCTCCTTTTTAAAATGATAATCAATTTCATTTTCACTTTATCTATTATAGCACATTCATATTAAAAAAGCAACTGCTGAGGTAAATTTTTTCAAGAGAAAAGGCTGCCTTAAACAGCAGCCTTCATATTATTTTGCTATCTTCCCAAAGAAAGTGTCTATGATCTCTATAAGTTCATCGTTTGTACCGTTATAAATCTCCTTGTCGATCATATCATTCAATCTGATTTCCTCCTCATCGGGGATATCCTCACCGTATTTCTTCTGCAGCTCCTCAAGCTTTGGAATAATAAATTCTTCCTTATACTTCTTATACTCGGGAGTATAGAAATAGGTGTTATGACCGTTGCGTCCCTCCTCGTCAAATACCTTGTATTCAACATTGGGATTTGTTATCTCGTCCTTATGAGCGATTATTCCCGCGCCATTATAATCTATGACCTCATCCTTGTCGGAATGTATCACAAGCACGGGTATATCCGTCTTATTAATTCCGTCTACTGCCGATATGGAAGAATTGCTGCCGAATTCCACCTTGTTGTACAGCCATACCACGGGATCAAGCAGTATACTCCAGCCTCCGAACCTTGCCTCGCAGGTCTCCGCAAGCTCCTCATATGGTGTATTATAGCCGGACATAGTAATGCAGGCTTTTACATCGTGGTCAAAATTCAGTACAGCAGCTGCTGCATATCCGCCCCAGCTGTGTCCAAGCACATATGTATCGAATATGTTCAGACGGGCATCACTTTCCACATAGGTAAGAGCGTTGTCAAGATCGATGACCGACTGTGCAAGTCCTTTGGTGCCCTCGCCCTCACTGTAACCGCTGCCTGTGCAGTCATATGCGAACACACGCCAGCCGCAGTCTATAAGCCTTGTGAGAAGCGACAGATAGACCTCATGTCCGCTGCCTATACCGTGAGCGAACACTATAAGTCCCTTGTCATTGTCCATACCGTATATGAAGCCTTTAAGCGTATTGTCGCCTGACCTGAAGCTTACCTCCTCACGGGGATATTCTTCTTCATAATGGTCATACAACCACCCCGCACTTTTTCTTGTGTCAGGATAATCGCCTCGCCCGAAGCTCTTTGACATTTCATTTGATGTTACCACATATGCTATTATAAATGATGCAATGACAAAGATAACAAATATTAAAGCTGCCCTTTTTATGATTTTTTTCATTTTCTGCCTGCCCCCAGACCTTTTTGTTAATTATACCATTTTGGTTTTTAGCTGTCAACAACGCATAATCGCAAAACACACAATAAAGCATTGACATTATATGCTTATTCTGCTAAAATAAATGTAAATAAACTATTAACGGAGGTATACCATGAAAAAAAATATGCTAAAAATAGTCTGCACTGCAATTTCTGCATCTGTGATGCTGATATCATCGGTTTCTCAGGCATTTGCAGCCTTTACTCTCGGCGATGTAAATAACAACGGGTTTATTGATGCAGTCGATGCTTCGCTTATCCTAGCAGAATATGCTGCCAGCTCCACTGAAAAGGGTGGAAGCTTCACAGCCGAACAGAAAAAAGCAGGTGATGTCAACCACGACGATCAGGTCGATGCGGTTGATGCTTCAAAGATACTTTCATACTATGCATACAAATCAACAAGCGGAACACTTGACCTTGAAACCTTTATAAACGATCCTCCGGCAACTACGACCACAACTGCTGTTAAAACTACGACTTCAACAACAACAACTACTACTGCTATTACTACTACAACTACTTATAATCCCCCAAAAATAGATTACAGCAAGGATATAATCGGCTTCTGGGAAATGCAGGACGAAGATGAAGAGGATACCGATAAGCTCGGATTGTTCTTTTTAAAGGACGGAACAGGCGGTATTTACGACATTACCTCCGACCTTTTCCACTTCAGCGGAAATGATTTCGTCGTATCAGGCACTGTTATCCCCTCTCCGCTCTATCAGGAGAAAGACGGTACTATAATAGTTGACAACGGAGAAGAAAAGCTTCTCGAAATGTCAAGGATAGAAAGCACAGATGGTAAACTGGGCACATATCATCTCTATGACGGTATGTACTATAACATTATCCTTAACGGCTTCAAGTCCGACCGTAATACAGATGTTGATCCGTTATACGCAGTAGTTGACTTTTATGAGGACGGCAAAAGCAGAATAGTCTACAAAAACTTTTTCACCTATAAACTTGACGGAAACATTTTGTCTGTAACTACA
>Ga0310786_10001079_pt1 | contig 43913 bp, 29 predicted proteins | sample AusTroGonzalo_MG_FD_203881 | JGI IMG/M metagenome (GOLD analysis project Ga0310786, IMG submission 203881) | Bovine rumen microbial communities from tropical cattle in Woodstock, Queensland, Australia - Gonzalo_03 (v2) (version 2) | ecosystem: Host-associated > Mammals > Digestive system >...
TCAACCCCAAGCTATTTTTCGCCGTCATGGCAATAGAAGGGCTCCTTGGCGGTTGGCTCCTGAACGAGAATCACATTCACTTGCCGCTTGGCATCGAGCGCGACCTTACCATCCTATTCTTCTTCGGCTGCGGATATCTTTGCAAGGAACCCATCAAAAAAATTCACAGCGCCATTTCTACAGGCACAATTCACGCCTCGAGAAATACGGCCATCGTCGTCGCCATCGGAATCGCAAGCTTTATCGCATACGCTTTTTTGGAATCACCGAGTCCGAATTTCAGCATCATGAACAACGACTTGGGTAAGAGCCTCCCGAAATTTGTCGCAAGTTCCATTACAGGCATTATCGGCCTCATCGCCACGTTCCTGCTCGCAAGCAAAATTCCAGACATTGCCCTCATCCGCATTTTCAAGGGAATCCTCCGCAACATCTCCCGCAATGCGCTTGTGATTCTAGCGGTACATTGGTGGATTGTCCTAATGTTGCGACTCTTTGTCAGACCACAAATTAACCAGCCGGGAATTGCCTACATCGCTATTCCAATTGTCGCATTGGGCACCATCGCCGCCATCCCGCTTTTCCGTTGCCGCCTCTACAAGCTCCTCGGCAAAGAACGCATTACCGTAAAAGAAAGTTTGAGCATTAGGGAATAAAAATCCCTACAAATAGTTCTTGAAAGCCGGGCGTTGTTCTTCAACCGGCTTTTTCTTGGGCACGTAAATCTTGATGGCGTACACATTGAAGTCCGTTTCGGCAACGATATCGCCTTCTTGCAAATCTTCATAAACGTCGATTTCTATTTCGACGCCATCGCGTGCAATGCAGCGGATAGAACGCGCTGTCAGTTCCTCGCGCAAAAGAGGAACGTCAACGACTTTCTTGTAAGTGCCGTGATGCGTAGTACCAAGAATACGATTGCAAAACATGGAGGGTAATATAGAAAATTTGAGCTTTGAGCAATGAGGTCGGTGCAAAGCACCTCTGAGGTCGCTGCGCTTTGAGAATTTACGATTTTACCTCACAACCTCAAAGCACCGAAGGTGCGACCTCATACCTCACCACCTTTTTACTATCTTATCTCATTGCTCAAAGCCCGCCATGCTTAGCCACAACAAGAATTAACTGGATCCTTCGACTTCGGGCTAAGCCCTTCGCTCAGGATGACAAGCGCATTTTCACTTACTATCTTTCGTCTATCGTCCATAGCCCGCGAAGCGGGCGACCTCATACCTCACTACTTCTATGGCACGCGCACGTAAGACAATCACACCCGACCCGTATGCGAAACCGATAGCGAAACCGCTACCGCCTTCCAAGAGCTTGCCCGGAAAACTCAAGCAGTTCCAGGCGCCCATACGTGCGGATTTCGATCTCGTGAGCCCTTACGGTGCCGCCGGCGACCAGCCGAAGGCCATTGAAGAGTTGACCGAAGGTTTCAAGAACGGAGAACAGTTCCAGACGCTCCTCGGCGTGACAGGTTCCGGCAAAACGTTCACAATGGCAAACGTCATCAAGAACGTCGGCAAACCAACGCTCATTCTTACGCACAACAAGACGCTCGCCGCCCAGCTTTATCAGGAATTCAAATCGTTCTTCCCGAACAACGCGGTCGAATACTTCGTGAGCTATTACGATTACTTCCAGCCCGAAGCTTACATCCCGCACACGGACACGTTCATCGAAAAAGACGCGAGCATCAACGACGAAATCGACAAGCTCCGCTTGCGCGCCACAGCAAACCTCCTCACGCGCCGCGACGTGATTATCGTCGCTTCCGTGAGCTGCATTTACGGTTTGGGTAGCCCGAGCGAATACTTCGACTTGATGGTCCGCATCAAGAAGGGCGACATTTACGACCGCGACAAGATTCTCCGCGACCTTGTCCACATTCAATATTCACGCAACGACTTTAGCCTCGACCGTGGCACGTTCCGCGTCCGTGGCGACGTCATTGAAGTCCACCCGAGTTACGACGAAGACGGACTCCGCATTGAACTTTTCGGCGACGAAGTCGATCGCCTTTGCCGCTTCAACATTGTCACAGGCGAAGTCATCAAGGAAGTCGAAGAACTGACGATTGCCCCGGCCAAGCACTTTGTGACCAAAGAAGAAAACCGCGCAGGCATGTTGCAACGTATCCAGCTGGAACTGACCGAACGCCTCGCCGAACTCGACAAAGAAGGCAAAGTGCTGGAATCAGCCCGCCTTTCGAGCCGCACCCGCTACGACATGGAAATGCTCCGTGAAACCGGCATGTGCAACGGCATCGAAAACTACTCCCGCATCATCGAAGACCGCGCCCCGGGTACCCGCCCCTTTACGCTCATCGACTACTTTGGCGACGATTGGCTTTTGATGATCGACGAATCGCATGTGAGCATTCCGCAAGTGGGCGGCATGGCCGAAGGCGACAAATCCCGCAAGACCACGCTTGTGCAATACGGGTTCCGCCTCCCCTGCGCTCTCGACAACCGCCCGATGAACTTTGCCGAATTCGAGTACATGTACCCGAAGCAAGTGCTCTTTGTGAGCGCTACGCCCGGAGATTACGAACTCAAGAAAACTAGCGGTGTCGTAACCGAACAAATCAACCGTCCGACCGGGCTTTTGGATCCGAAAATCGAACTGTTCCCAATCCAAGGGCAAATGGACGTTCTCCTGTACCGCATCGAAGAAGTCGTCAAAAACGGCGACCGCGTGCTCGTCACGACGCTAACCAAGAAGATGGCCCAGGACCTCACGGAATTTTTCATCGAAGCAAACATCCGCGCGAAATACCTCCATTCGGATATCAAGACGCTCGAACGTCATGAACTTATCCGTGGGCTACGCAGTGGCGAATTTGACGTGCTCGTGGGCATCAACCTCTTGCGCGAAGGCCTCGACCTCCCCGAAGTGAGCATGGTCGCGATTCTCGACGCTGACAAGGAAGGCTTTTTGCGTAATTACCGCAGCCTTATCCAGACGATGGGCCGCGCAAGCCGCAACGTGAACGGCACCGTCCTTCTGTTCGCGGACAACATGACCGAAAGTCTGCAAAAGGCCATCGACGAAACAAACCGCCGCCGCGGTCTCCAAGAAGAATTCAACAAGGAACACGGAATCACCCCGAAGTCCGTCACCCGCAAGATCGAAGAAGACCTGAGAATCGTGGACCCGCTGGGTCTAGACGAGAGTGGAGAGACGAGAGACGAGAGAGAGGACTGGGAAGACAACGATTTGAGTCATCCTGAGCGTAGCGAAGGATCCAGTGACAATTCCTCCGGTTTCACCCCGGGTATTCGCCCAATGGAACCGCTGCAACCGTCGAATTACAGGAAAAAGTCTGCAACAGGCAAGAAGAAGGCACCCGCATCTCGTCATCCTGACCCTGAAATGCGTAGCATGATAGGGGAAGGATCCAGTCAAAGTTCTTCCAAGCTCGCGGCCCTCGAAAAGCAAATGAAGGAGGCTGCCGCCCGCCTCGACTTCGAAGAAGCTGCCCGAATCCGCGATATTATACGCTCTATAGCCGACTAATGTTTAAAATTGTTTACAAATTCGTTTCAATTTTAATTTCACAATCATAAAAGCTATTGTCACTTCGTAACCGAAATTTTGTATTATTATAAAAAGAAAAAATCTTAGTGCTTTTTTTCCATATTTTGTTTATTTTAAACTAAAGATTACATAGAAAGGGTATTACAATGAGTTCTAAATTCACAACGCCTCTTATTTTTAGTACAGCGCTCGCTTTGAGTGCATTAAGTTTCATTGCCTGCGGTGAAGACAGCAACCCAAATGTACCGGGACCAGTTGGCAACTCGTCTTCTTCCTATGTTCCTACTTCGGCTCCGACGCCAGTTGTAGGCACGGCTAATATCGAATTCAGCGGTGTGGGCGTAGGCACATCCCTCGTCACACAAGTCTACTTTACAGGTAGCATCAAGTTGGACTTCAGCGACACGAACATGGTTGCAGAAAACAGCACCGTGCGTTTTACGGATCTCAAATTTATTGTCGAAAGCGCTTCGAAAACAAGCACAGGCTCCATCAAAACCGGCCTTTCGGAATCCGGCGCTATTCCGGCAGACTACTTTACAACGAACTCGGTTACCACGATTAACCTTGACCAAATAGGCCTCTATGCCGATCTCACGGACGGCTACACGGAATGCGGCAACTTCAACCTCACCATTTCTGCAACCGCAACGGACATGGATGACCCAACCAAGCAAACCGTGGCCAATCAGGTGATTCCGTTTGTCCGTGACGAACAAAACTGCAGAATTCCAGAAAGCTCCTCTTCAAGCGCCGCAATTGTTGCAGCACCTCTCGTTGCAGCAACAGCCACGATTAGCACCAAGGACAACAAGTGCTTCGTCTTCGCAACAGGCACAGCAACAAGCGATGCAACTGTCGGTGACATTTGCGTCACTCGTGTCACCAAGGAATCTTTTAGACTTTCTAGCGGTACGGGCCTCAAGTTCTCTTACTTCGAAAACCCGAAGGATTCTGACAGAAAGAATGACTGGGCAAGCGACTACCTGCCGGAAAATCCGACCACAGCAGACTTCTTCTACAAAGAATCTGCTCTGTCAGAAACAATTTCGAACGTATTGAATGAACTCGAAGTCTTCGTTGTAGGCATTGCTCCAACATTTGATCCGCAAGCGGGTTCCGCAGCAGGTTTCTATGCATTCGTCTTTAGCGACACGTCTCTTCCGGACGGAAACGGCGACGTTTCTATCAGCTTGACTTACCTGAAGGCTGCACAGTAATCTAAAACAGAAACGATATTAAAAAGACCCTCTTTGCGAGGGCCTTTTTTTATACCCATATCATACCCAACTTGACCGGGAATCTCCTTAAATAAAGCACTTCGTGCGTCTTTTGCTGGGCTCAAAAGTGGGGCTACAAGCAGCCCCGTTTCACTCGCCCTACGCAAAAGTTTCTATCTTTGGCTCGTAAACATTATAAATGGAGTAAATATGCTCAAGAAGCTTTCCAATTTCCCCGGCATCAAGGGACCCGTTGTCACGATCGTGATGGACGGTTTCGGCATCACTGACAAGGTCGAAGGCAACGCCATCAAGGCTGCCCGCACCCCGACACTCGACAACCTCTTCAAGATGTACCCGAACGTGCTCCTGAAGGCCCACGGCCGCGCCGTCGGTATGCCCACCAACGAAGACATGGGTAACTCCGAAGTGGGTCACAATGCTATCGGTGCTGGCCAGGTTTACAACCAGGGTGCCGCCCTCGTGCAGGATTCCATCGTCTCTGGCGAAATCTTCGGCCGCGACGCTTGGAAGGAAATTGCAGGCAACGCCCGCGAAAAGAACACCGTCCTCCACTTCATCGGCCTCTTCAGCGACGGAAACGTCCACTCCAACATTTCTCACCTCAAGGCCATGGTCGCCCAGGCCAAGAAGGAAGGCCTCAAGAAGGTCCGCGTGCACATCCTCCTCGACGGTCGTGACGTTCCGGAAACTTCCGCTCTCGATTACGTTGGCCCGTTCGAAAAGTTCCTCGACGAACTCCGCAGCCCGGAATTCGATGTTTGCATTGCTAGCGGCGGTGGCCGTATGCAGATTACCATGGACCGTTACAACGCTAACTGGAAGATGGTGGAACTCGGCTGGAAGACCCACGTGCTCGGCGAAGGCCGCATGTTCGACAATGCCACTCAGGCTATCGAAACTCTCCGTGGCGAAACCAAGGCCATTGACCAGGATCTCCCGCCGTTCGTGATCGCGAAGGACGGTGCTCCGGTCGGAACCATCAACGACGGCGACTCCGTGGTGTTCTTTAACTTCCGTGGCGACCGTGCCATCGAAATCACCCGCGCCTTCGAAGAAGAATCCTTCAACGAATTTGACCGCAAGCGCTTCCCGCACGTCTGCTACGCTGGCATGCTCCAGTACGACGGCGACCTCAAGCTCCCGAACCGCTTCCTCGTTCCGCCTCCGGCAATCAAGGAAACCAGCGGCGAATGGCTCGCTGAAACCGGCGTGAAGCAGTTCGCTTGCTCCGAAACTCAGAAGTACGGCCACGTGACTTACTTCTGGAACGGTAACCGTTCCAGCAAGTTCGACGGCGAAACCTACCTCGAAATCGAATCTGACGTCGTTCCGTTCGAACAGCGCCCGTGGATGAAGGCTGCCGAAATCACTGACGCCATGATCGAAGCTTTGAAGAGTGGCAAGTACCAGACGCTCCGCTGCAACTTCCCGAACGGCGACATGGTGGGCCATACCGGTTCCTTCCGCGCTGCCACGATGGCTATCGAAGCTGTGGACATCGGCCTTGCACGACTCCTCCCGGTGATTGACGCCCTCGGTGGTGTTGCTATCATCACGGCTGACCACGGTAACGCCGACGAAATGTACGAAATCGACAAGAAGACCGGCATGCCGAAGGTCAACAAGGACGGTTCCTTCAAGGCCAAGACCAGCCACACGCTCAACAAGGTGCCCTGCATCCTGTACGATAACGTGACCGGCGGCAAGCTCGGCCTCAAAGAAGGCGACTGGGGTCTCTCCAACATCGCCGCTACGACTGCGAACCTCCTCGGCCTCGAAAAGCACGAAGCCTGGGACGACAGCATGTTGATCGTCAAGTAAACTGGATTGCCGCGCCACTTCGTGGCTCGCAATGACGTTACAAAAGGGAACCCGCAAGGGTTCCTTTTTTTATCATGAATAACAAAAGATGTATATTGAAGATGTAACGCGAAAATGAGCCTAGGGGAAAACTAAAAACAAATGCTCACAAAAAAAATCTTTTCTGCATTAACATTTTTGGCAATTGCATACGCAACGGTTGCAGGCCAACAATTTACGCCACAATATGTCAATTTAGGATTGCCCTCGGGCACACTATGGGCAACCAGTAACGTTGGAGCCGACACGCCCGAAGGACTTGGTGATTATTTCGCTTGGGGCGAGACCAAGCCTAAAACCGTCTATGAATGGTCGTCGTACGCATTTATGAACAATGTCAAAATGGACGGCAAGGACGGAATGAAAAAAGACGCCGGCTGGTTCAACGTCAACAAATACACTTTCAACGATCAACTGAAAGGCGGTATATGGTATTCGGGCACAACATTTGTTGGCGACAACAAGAAAGCCCTCGAAGCTGCCGACGATGCCGCAGCGGTCAACTGGGGCGGTAACTGGACTATGCCTACTGCCGACGATTGGAAAGAGTTGATAGCCAACAGCTACTTTGCATATACAGACAACTACAGCGGCAAAAGTGGCTGGATTGTGTATAAAGCCAAAGCCGAAGCCGACAAAGGCAAAACCGACGGCACACCATCGGCCTCCTATTCTACGGCCGACACTCACATTTTCCTTCCTGCTACAGGCTATAGGAACGCTTCCGTCGATATTCAAAATGCATCGGAAAGCCATTATTGGTCATCATCTCTGTCGGAATACCTCACTCAGAATGCACAATCTTTTAAAATCGACAGTAGAAACGGAGCACGTGTAGAAAGAACCTTTGGCCGTGATAACGGAATGACGGTTCGTCCGATTTGTCCGCGTTCGTGCAATGCCAATGGCCACGCGGTTGTCGATTTGGGCTTGCCAAGCGGTAAGATGTGGGCTACGAGCAATGTTGGAGCAAATGCACCGCAAGCTGCAGGTAACTACTATATGTGGGGCATGACCACAACAACTAAAAAATTTGGTTTTGACGCCTACAAGCTCATGCTATCTGGCTGGGAAAAGATTACGCGCAAAGAATTTGTTAATCAATACCAAAAGTACATATTCATAAATAAGTACCAAATCCCGGATGAAAACTGCGGCGGAACCTGGTTCAAATGGAAGGGCAATTCATGGGAGTTTCTTGGCGACGGCAAGAAAGTTCTCGATGCCGCCGACGATGCCGCAACCGCCAACTGGGGCGGTAAATGGCGTATGCCGACACAAAAAGAGTGGGAGGAACTATATAAAAACTGCTACGGCGTATGGACTGAAAACTATAACGGAACAGGCGTGAACGGCTGGGTGTTTTACAAGGCAAAAGCAGCCGCCAACAAGAACAAGAGAGTATTTAAAGGTCAAACGCCATTAGCATCATATTCTCTGTCCGACACGCATATTTTCCTGCCCGCTTCAGGCGAGTGGCAGGGAGACATCATCGATAGAGGCGAAAAATGCTACTACTGGTTGTCTTCTATCAGCCAAACCGAAACCCGTAATGCGCTGGGTATCTCAATCGGCGCCAAGTCGACTAGTTTTGCAGGCCAAGGCGGTGGCTCACGCTTTATGGGCTATACGGTTCGTCCCGTGCTCGACAAGAAAAACGCCAAATCGCCCATACCGCAGGTTAATTCGCCAAAGTATTATAAGATAACCATAGTTCAACCTGAACATGGTACCATTGAATCGAAGAACAAGAATCTAGATCTTTCGAAACCGGTGAAAGAAGGTACAAAGTTGGTATTCTGGAGCCGTCCCGCTAGTGGATACCTAAACTATTCCGAAACTTGGGCAGGCACCCCCTGCGATGAAAATGGAGTCCTTATTGTAACTAGCGATGCCACAGTGACTTGCAAATTTAAACCGAAAAACGCGCAGGCTCAGACTAAGACTAGCACAAAAGCTCAACTTCGTTGAATTCTACCGAACACCCCCAAAAATTCGCTTTTTTGGGGGATTTTTTGGGTGATACTCACCACGTTGCAAAAATATTTTTTCATTTCTTGTTCAAAAAACGTATTTTTTATAGTAAAAACGTCGTGGTGTTGAGGAAATGAAATGAATTTTTGTGAAAATGAGAAAAAAACAGCTACAACCAAACCGCAAAAAAGCAAAAGCGGTTTTGGAATTGTCGAAGTGCTGATTGCATCAGTAGTTCTCGGCTTTTTGTACATGGCAGTAATGAACATGCAGGGTGGCAACCACGATGCGTTGCTCCGCATCCGTGCACGCGATGGCGCTACCGAAGTTGCCCAGAATCTTATCGATTCGCTAGGAGCTCTTGGGCTTGCAAGCCTCTCCGATGACAAACTTAAAGACGCCTCAGGCAACTTCAAGCCTTTAATAATCGACCCCATCGTACGTTCTTGGGCAGGCCAACCTGGAACCGTCACCAACACAATAACAGTGAACTACAGAGCCGAAATCACAGTTTCAAACGATAACGAATACAAGGCAAAAGCATCATCCATGCTTTTAGGCACCGATAGCGTTGAGCACGTGTATGCCAAAAGACTTGATGTCAAAGTCAGTTGGCAGTTCAAAAGTTCCACGCAATCCATAACCGTCTCAGGAGTAATTAGATGATTCTTTTTGGACGAAAGGCGAAAGAAGGCTTCACTTTGATGGAGCTCATGGTCTACATCGCCATTGCAGGCATTGTAGCGTTAATTGCTGGACAAGCTTTTAGCAACTCCACCAATTTCCGCATACGCATCGACAACATGGTAAAGGCAAACCAAGAGGCCGAAAACATAGCAACCATCTTTAAAGATGACGTAGAACAACTGGGAACCAAAAGCGCTCAAGGAGCCGGCAATTCATTCGTTACCGTAAGCAATAAAATTTACATGGATCCCGCAAACGCTGACAATAGCAAGAAAGATTCATCTTCTTTTTCGATAACACAAGACGCAGACGGATTCAGCGATTTGACCTTCAGACGCACCCGCTATGATGACGAAGGCCACTACCAAGCAATCGAATCCATCCATTGGTACGTAGAAGACCACATACTCAAACGCAGCTGCTCGATTCTAGAAAGAGCTGACGGTTACACTTTGCCAAACGACGATCCCTGCGCAGGCAGCGGCGAGAATAACGAGCCTACACCTGTGGATATGGCAACCGGAGTTTTCGAGTTTAACGTAGAAGCAGCCCGCCCAGGAACAACGGAAGACGCAGCAATAATGTTCCCGAAAGACGGATCTGATCGCTTTTTACTATATCCGCGCACCGATGCTAGCGTTGAATATGGCAAAAATTTTACCGGTTTCCATTTGGATATCCTCGACGAAGGTTCTTCCATTATGCTTTCGCAATTCTGGGCCAACTACGAAAACAAAGAAGACAATCTTGACGATGCAATTCTCACCGCAGGTTTGCAAAAGGTAAATCAGGGCATCGCCTTAGGCTGGACAGAAACATTAGAATCCAACTGGGAAGAGAACTGTCTAAAGTATGGCGCCCTAACATTCAAGCCAGATACGGTCTATGAACTGTCTTTCGAAATAACATCACAGGCATCCAAGGACCGGAGCTCTAACTTTGTTCCTGGCAAAGACCATATGTCCGTAGGCTTCAGACAATCCACTACAAAAGACTACGCCAAAAAAGGCACAACTATCATCTTGCCCGACTTTTTGTTCTATCCCCCGCTTGACAACAACATGGGAGACGGTGCTGGAAAACGCGTCATGCGCTTTACGGTTCCAGAAAAAGTTGAAAACGTATGCATCGCATTCACGTTCGCGTTCTATTCGCCATTGGCCGCATTAGGCCAAGTCACTATAAAAGACTTGAAAGTAAAACAAGTGGCAACAGCCAACTACAAATTTGATCATTTCAATACAGAAGACGCTAGTAACATAAGAGAGAAGAAAAACGTAAAAGCACTGAAACTCAAGTTGCAGGTAAGCCGAGGAGTCAAGAACGGAGGCAAAGGCGAAACCGGTGACATAAACATGGTAATCCCCATTCCTAGCAACGGAACAGGCGACTAAATTTGTGTGAGAAGAGAGGTTTTGATATGAGAAAACAATATTTAAGCAACAAGGCCGGTGTATCCTTAATCACCGTACTTATGTTTATGCTCATCGCAACCATTGCGGCAACCGCCACTTGGAAGTTTATTTCAAGCGAAGGTTTTTCGAGCGCAAGCCGAATGCTCAAACGTGAGGCCTACCAGAGCGCCCAAGCAGGTATCGAGAACGCCCGTAGCTGGATGACGTTCAACGCCAATGAAGTGGGTGCCCTCATCAGGCAATTTAAGGATGACGGGAAACCCATTAATCTCGACGACCAGTTACGCCATCTTCAAAAATACGGACAAAACTACCATGTATGGCTTACTGGAGTCAACACAGAAGGAACAACATACAAATTAAAGGTTGTTTCTTCCGGTGAAGCTCGTAACAACACGCATCATACAGAAGCTGCTATTTTCAGGGTTGACGGATTGTACCGAGTAAGACTCCCCGTGACCCAATCATCACATAGTTTTGCGGAAGCATTCCACGGAGACTTGAGATCCATTGACAGGCTTAACATCGACAAAGCGGTCATCACGCAGACTCCGGCAGTCAAAAATAGCGGTGGACAAGCTTTAAACGACATTACCGTAACAGAATATCTTATTTTGGACGGTTCTTTTTACGCCAACAACACCAATTCCATCAAAGACCTGTATGCAAGTGGCGGCGTAGGGTCTTGCTCTGGAATCAATGTATCGGGCAATATGTATGTCGGTGGAGTCTTTTACACTGGCAACGTAGAATCAAAAATCGAGGGTTCTCTTTACACCGAAGGTGGCATCAACCTGAGAGACACCTATCCCTATACCGCAGTTACCGGGGGGTGCTATAGTAAGACTGTCGGAAGTGCTACGGTTAAAGGCAACATTACATCGAACGGTCCCTTCATTTATTACGATGCCAATGGATCAAATACCTTTACCGCCAAAGGCCATGTGGTTATCAACGATTCCATAAGATTTCCTGTAAATTACCCAGGGCACCAGGTACAAGATCGCGTTCGATTCGAACACAATGTTTACGTCAAAAGCGACTCTAAAGGAAAAATGGGCGACCCTTCTATCAAAAAATTTTGCGCTGATTGGAATCAGGACTGTGTCGATGGCCGTGATGCCGTTCCAAGAACAAAGATGGGATCTGGCCCCAATGATAAAATTTGGTTGAAAGGATTTGAAGCCTATCAAAAAGGTGCTGCCGCAGCATCATTTTCAACTTGCAACAATGCCGCTACAACAAAATGCGAAAAAGAAGGTTTTACCTGTGCAAGATCACTTGGCCGTACAAAATGGATTGGCTTCAAGGGTACTTTCCTATCAACAGAGCCCTCTGCTGATGACATGGCTGATTGGAACGCCAACAAATTGGATAAATACAGACAAAAGATAGAAGACCGAGACGAAAATTGCGATAAGGCAAGAACCCCCATTCAGATAAACAAGAAAATTTTTGACCTCGGACTCACCCATAGCAAAACCAAAGCAATGGATTGCGATTCAAGGATTTGGTCAGAATGGGATAACACGTCTGCCATGATGAACGCCTGCTACCAAACGGCAAAAGAAAAGCATCAATTGTACAATAACAGTTGGCTAATTATGGAATTCGACTCTCCTGTCGGATGGCAAAAAGGAAACATGAGCGAAGATTTGAAAGGCAACTTTATTTTCAAATTTAATACAAAATCAGGTTCGGTAAACCAAATCAATCTCCCAATAACTGGGGGCAACTCCAAAGTTCTGCTCTATTTGCCAGATGGCTGGCCAGGCAAAGACCAAGACATCGAATTTGTCAGCAAGGATGGCATATATCGTTACTTTGTTTATGGCGAAGGCGATGTAAAACGATTTGACATGGCAGGTCTCGAAACTCCCATGAGCGGTTCTGTAGTTATGGCAAACTGCGCTAGTTTCAGTACGGATGGCAACAACTCTCTAATCGCCCGTTTTGACCAGGAATTGACTGATGACCTCGCCGACGCAGCCATTATTTGCGACAACGATGGTTCAAACACTTGCTCTGGCATGGCAGGTGGCGGAAGTTCCTCAAGCAGTGCTGACGAAGATGAAGGCTATGATCGTTATTATATATCGATGGCACCGCAAATTGGCGTTTCTCTTGAATCGCAAAGTAAGAGTTTCGAAAATGTAGAGAAATTGCAAGCCGCAAACGGGAGCAACAAGCTCGACTCCTCATTTATCATCTTACCTCGCGTTATTTCTCTGCCAAGTGACCCTTACGGAACACTCGGGGACTATATTAATGTCATCGCCTTGAACAGCAAATCGCCTCTAACCAAGGCCCAGCTAAGTCTTGCAAGCCCGTGTACCAAGGTAAACGGATATACGACTTTAGACATAGCCTCTCTAAGCTCTAAAATGTTCTCTCCCGAAGGCAGCAAACTCCCCAAGGGGAACTTCAGATGCGAAATTGAAGCCGAAGGCTATAACAAAAAGGTCCCTATTTTTGTATCAGTGGACAACAATGAATTGCGTAACCTGCACCAGGTTTCTTTTGTCGAGGCGGCCCAAGAAATGCGTCCTAACAGCACCAGGGACATATATGTGCGTTTAAGCCCAAATATGACAAATATCGATTTAAAGGTAACTTGCCCAGCAGCGCCCAGCAACTGGGAATACACTTCTATTTTAGATGACGTTACTCCTGGTGGAACATGTACTTTTAAAGTATCTAACACCTATAGTACAGATAAGCTCATCAAGCTTTTCACAATCAAAACCGTAGCCGCCGAAAGTGGAACCATGACATTCCAGATTCTTGACGGTAACGATTACATTGTTTCCAATCCGTCAATTTCTACTGCATTTATATCTTACGTGGCATCGCTTTCACGCGAATCTATTTTCTCCACACAAGTTGATTCTATTTGTAATGTGACCCCAGACATCTGCCCCTCCGAAGACGAACGCGCGAACTGGCTTGACTGTAGTATTGGAGATGACACAAAATGGGTTGAACCCGATGGTACTGGATTCAAGACAGAAATCCTCAATGATTCTTGGCTGATTACCACAGGCATGAATACAACTGTAAAACTCATTGACGTTTCAAAAGAACCTGGCTGTGTCATCCTCGTTCCAAAAGAACAATGCACCTTTACAGAAAATCAAACAGATTGCGTATTACACGCCTCCGCCAAGCAAAAAGTACATAAGGTTAAATTCAAGTTCGAAAACGTCGAATCAGGCAAAAACCCGTTCTTCAAAGTCAATAGAAGTATCGACATACAAACCTGCAACTACGAAGACAACGAGGAGCACGAATGCATTGTAAACGTTTATCATGATGCAAATCAACTTACAGCAACACTGCTTTCGATGGAAATCGATAAGTCCTACAGCGATAACAAGAATTTCAAATATTGGAAATGCAAAGGACCAAGCTGTCCAGACACCGCTGCAGCTACATCAGATTCCTATGATCCTTTTGCAATAAACGATAACGAAACAGTCATCACCGTGATGTTCAACGAAGTCGACAAGCACTGTTTCTTCGACAAGTTCCAAAGTGATGCCGCCGCCTGTAAGGATTTTCCTGCAGATGAAAGAAAAGAATACTGCATCGACTACTGCGACCCCGATGATCATTGTTCTACTGCATCTGCGACAAAAAGCAAATACCCCGACTCCAAGTGGCATCTGGTCCGAGGAACAATGGACATGATTGATTATGGTAATGGTATCATAACAGTCTACAAAAATAGCGATGTCACCATCATGAGCACCGTCAATGCCGATGCAGGCACACACGGTACATTGAAAGCCTTGGTACGCTTGCCTAAGGATAGCAAGGAATCTGGATTCTTGCTCGGTTCAGATGCCGACGCGATAAATTATATCATGCTCAATGCGTACATCGACAATTACGGCTACGCCAATGTACGAATATGCAATGAGAGTTCCAATACTTGCAAAAACGAAACACTCCCGCTCCATGTCACCGAAGATGACATGGTCATGATTGAAGCCGAAATTTCCTCTAATGACATAACAATCCAGCTCTTCAAAGATAACGAAAGCACCAAGGCAAACGTCAAATTCGATCTCGGCCCTTGGAGCGACGACTTAAAAGGCCCTCATGTAGGCTTCCGTATAGCAAGCCCCAAATTTAAAGTTTACGGTATCGGTTGGAAGAGTAAAAATTACGATTGTATCGACACGTACCCCACAATTAAATGTTCATTCTCAGCCGTTTCCCAATACGGAGTAATCCCGACATTAATATATATCAAGCCATGGGTCGGCTATTCTGGATGGTCGGGCTGGAACAAGAACGATTGCACCGAATTATACCACTATAAAGGAGATGACGCTTGTAACGCAGACAACTTTAGTTACACCACATGCGATAACAAGGGCTTTAGGTTTGATGCAAACAGCAGCGGAAAACACGGTTACACCGATAATAACGGAAACGAAGTATATACCGCCAAAGTAAGCCTTGATTGCGGAGGCAGTTCTAATACCGAAGCAAACATGTGGGCAAACGACAGTGCTCATTGCGGTGTGTTCTGGACCGGACCGCAAGATGTCTGCTCAACAGTAGAATCACTTAAAGGCGAAGTGACTCTTGCTCCTTCGGGCGAACAATCCGTTACATTCAGTAGAGCTATAAACATGCGTACTGCCAAAATTAAGGTGGATGTAGAGAATCCCGACGGAAGCGAATTATGGGGATGGTTATATAGCGAGGGTAAAAATGATGAACTTTACCCCAGCGAACACGTATTCATGACAGAAGAATCAAAAACTTTTGACATCACCGAGTTCGATACAGAAACAACAGGATTTGACGTTTCCAAAGTGAAGAAGGTCCACTTCGAAAATAAAGGAAACAGCACCGTAACAGTAAAAGGCGTCTCGTCCATATGCGAAACAGCAGTTCGTGTCAAGAACTGCAAGGCAGAAGAAAAAGAAAAAGGAGGAACCGGATTCCCTTGGCCATTCTTTGGCAATTGGGGCGGCGGTCAAACCACCTCGTATGTTGAAATCACCGCAAATATCAACAACAGAGACGGTGTAGACGGATTCTTGATTACAGCTCAAAGAGGCTTTGAACAAAAGACCTATGAAATCAGTCGCAGCGAAATCTCTGTATACGGTAATGAAACAGCAGTTATGACCATACCTAAAGGGATGAATGACATCAATGGTCTCTTGAACCAATGGAATTTCAGTATTAAAGTGAAATCTGATGGATCCGACTATTTCGATGCCGTGGACTGTGCAACATCATCTACAGGATTAAACACTGCCGTTTGCAACATTGAAAAACCCGGCGCCAATCTAGAAATCCCCCAGAATTCTATCGAATTCAAGTCAACATTAGATAACTGTGCGAATTGCAATTATACCGTTGAAATAGAAGGTTTAGAGGAACCGCTTAAAAGTGGAACCTGCACTAACGGCATAAACCCAATTACCCCTCCTAACCTAACGCCGCAACAAATGCAGCAGGGCATACTTCACAGATGTAATATCAACATTCCAATTATAGAGATGCCCACTTTGGAAGTTGGAAAAACCTATAAAATAAAACTATATAGCCCCGATAGTAAATTTGAAGAATGTCAAAGCACATTTACAGTTGCAGAAGGTTCAGGTTTAATTAATGATCTGGAAATCACTTCTTGCACAGTAGACAAAGTAGATGGTTCTACTGTTACCATAAAAACAAAAGCCAAAGGATGCCCGAAAAAAGAAGATTGCACGTATAGTATCTATCCTGCAATTGACGGAAGTGGATATTACAAAGGCAATGATGCAGTCCAGTTCTCCTATGGCGGAGAAGGTACTGTTCCACATTCGATAACTATAACCAACAAGAACAACAAGACCTCTACTTGTAACTTTAGCGTAACATACGGTACCAGCAGTAGCTCTGAAAGCAGTAGCAGTTCTGTAGCAAGCAGCAGCTCTGTAAGCAGCAGCAGCTCCGTAAGTAGCAGTAGCTCTGCAAAGAGCAGCAGCAGTTCTGCAAAGAGTAGCAGTAGTTCTGTAAGCAGCAGTAGCTCTGCAAAGAGCAGTAGTAGCAACGCGTTTGAATGTAATGATGCAAACTCGACTGTATTTACTCTAGATAATTTCCATGAAACAGAAGCAGGAGAATGCGCCAAATATACGATGACAAAATCATCATTGTTAAGAATAGGATGTTGGTGGGCCGTCGCCACCCCAGTTACCATTAAGCTAACAAACTGTGACGGAACAATAACAACCATAACGCATCAATGTAAAGACTGGGTCAACGTACTACCTAATGGAATGTGTACAATTTATCTAAAACCAGATAAAAAGCTAAACTGGAAATTCAACGATGAAAATTGGGGTCAATAACAATTAAAAACACCCCATAAACTCCAAAAAGCTCCCCCACCGGGGAGCTTTTTTCATGTGCGAATAGTCACTTTTTACCCCTCTTAAAACAACCAAAACACTTACAATTCTGTGAAAAACATGCACTATTTCACACGGCATCTTGACTTCAATTTTATCAAATCTATTTTTTTATTAACGATATCTAGGATGTTTGGGGGTGTGGACATTTTCCAGTGTTTTGTCAACACTCAAAAGTCGGGATAGTGCCTATTTCATCGTTATTTATCTAGTTTCAATGAAAAACAAGGATATGCCATGAATAGCTTCAAGACTTTAATAGCCGCTTCGCTCATCGGAACAGCGGCTTTTGCTGCACCGGGTCTCACCGTGAGTGGAACTGATTTACAATACAACGGCAAGAAGATTTTCTTCTCGGGTACAAACCTCGCCTGGAGCGACTACAACTCCGATGTGGGCGCAAGTCCACTCGACGAAAACGCATGGCGCAAGGCTGTCGAAGGCACACGTGCTGCAGGCGGTAATGCCATCCGTTGGTGGCTTTTCAATAACATGAGCCAGAGCCCGACTATTGACGAAACGACGCACTTGGTCACCGGCCCCAAAGAAAACACCATTGCCAACATGAAGAAGGCTTTGGACATCGCCGAAGAATATGGCGTGATGGTTTCGATGTGCCTATTTAGCCACAACTTGATGGAATCGAACCAGTGGGGCATTTACAACGAAAAACTCGACATCACGGCAAACGAATTGCTGTTCGAAGACGAAGGCACTAAGGCTTTTATTGATAACGTATTGATTCCGGTCGTGAAAGCCATTGGCAACCACAAGGCACTCATGACTTGGGAAGTCTTTAACGAACCCGAAGGCATGACAAGCGAATGCAGCGGCTGGACGCTAAAGAAGATGGCACTCGCCAAAATCCAGAAGTTTACGAACAAGGTTGCAGCAGCCATTCACACAACAAACCCGGAACTCCTCGTTTCGACGGGTAGCGTGAACATCAAGTATCAAAAATACTGGAATGACGCAGCGCTCATCGAAGCAGGTGGCGAAGCCAAGGGTACGCTCGACTTTTTCCAGACGCACTATTATCCGTACTGGCAAGACGACGCCGTGAGCCCGTTCGTAAATACCGCAGCCCAGATGGCCACGAAATATGGCTATGACAGCAAGCCAATGATCATTGGCGAATTCCCGGCAAGCGGCTGGAAGGGCGATACCTACAGATCCAATTTTGCGGCCAAGACCGAGATTTCTACAGAAGAATGCTACCGCAAGGCTTTTGACGGAGGCTATGCAGGCGCTCTTGCTTGGCAGTACATTGGCGACAAGACCGAAGCGAACTTCGGCGGTTACAGCTACACGATTGATCCGGCTCTCGATGCCATGAAGAAGCTCGCCACAACTGAAGAAGCAAGCATAAAAATTAAGGATGTGACCATTGAAGGCGGCAATGGCGGAAACGGCATGATGGCTGTGACTTACGGCGCTGACAACGGTCAGGTCGAATACCAGAACAAGGGCGGTTGGGATTTGTCCAAGGCTACAACTTTTACCTGGACGGCAAAGAACAATGGCACTTCGACCGCAGACATTTACCTTATCTTCAAGCTCACTGATGCTTGGACATGGACGGAAACCGATGGCAGCTGCAAAGTTCCGGCAGGCGAAAAGGTCACTTGCTCTATCGACATTTCTAGCTTTGCCGACCGCAACAAGACTTTGAGTGTCACGCTCGCAAACTATGCCGCAGGCTACACCGGCACGGTCATCTACGATGATATCAAGGCAGGCGACTTGACGCTCTTTGACTTCAACACAGACAAGTACGATGCCTTCAAGCGCGGCTACGAGAACACCGAAGAAATGATTCCAGAAATCAAGATCGTGTTCGACGAAAACTACGTTTATGGTCAGCAAACCAACTATTGTTTCAAGGCCAAGCCGAGAACGACTGCAAAATTCAGCATCAACGGCGACAAAATTATGCTCACCACCAAGTCAAAGGGCAATGTGAGCGTTGACGTATTCGGCATGAATGGTCGCATCGTAGCCACACTCTTCAGCGGAAAACTCGATGCCGGCAACTACATGTTCAGTCTCAACGAAATGCCCAAAGGTCAGTACATCGTACGCATGAAAGGAGCCGGAATTACAACCACACAGCCGGTTGTGATTAAGTAAAAAATGACTGGATCCTTCGGATGACGAAGCTAAGAGTCCCGCGAAATCGGGACTTTTTTTATCGTCATTCCAGCCAGAGCCTGCCCTGAGTATCGTCGAAGGGAGCCGGAATCACCTTTACATTCCTTCTAAAAATCCTTTGAATTTTAAACCCAAAAATATATTTTTATGAGAAAAGTTAAGAGTTTCAAGTTACCAGCTATTTCTAGAGAAAAAGCATCTTGTATTTAAACTTTTCTAGTAACTATTGACTAAGAACTAGTAACTTTATAAAACGGAGTGTTTATGAGATGTCTTAATTTTGCAAATGTGTCTGTTGCAGCAACGGTCGCAACACTTGCCACATCAGCATATGCAGCAACCCCCACCCGTTTAGAAGCAGAAGACGCAGTCCTCAAGGACGACCATAAAGTCGTTGTAACCGAAGACGCCAAAGCCTCTGGCGGAAAATACGTTGCCATGAAAGATGGCAATTTGGAATTCAAGGTAACGCTCCCTGCCGCGGGCTATTACACACTTTGGGCGCATTACCAATTGCCAACGGAATCCGGCAGCAAAATCCAGAACTTGACCGTCAACGGCACTTCCGCAGGTCAAATTTCTTTCGGCACCTCAGACGAATTCAAGACCATCAAGGGCGCCGGGAAAATCAAGTTGAAAGCTGGCGAAAACACCATCGGCATTGTTCACAGCTGGGGCTGGGTGAATCTCGACTACATCGAGCTCACGGAATACGAAGCATCCCCGTGGAGTCTCTCCCCGACTCCTGTCACGCCAGAACCGACCGAAAGCGCACAAAAACTCTACAACTTCTTGCTCACTAATTTCGGCAAGCGCGTGATTAGCGGCGTCATGACAAATCGCGCCATGGAAAACGATGGCAAGTACACGCCGCAAACCTACGAAACGCAAGAAGAACTCAAGTACATCCACGATGCAAGCGGCAAGAACGTTGTGCTTGTGGGTTTTGATTTTTTGCATGCTTCGGGTAAAAATTCCGAGCAACAGTGGTACACCGGCTACACGCACGCTGCACTCGAAATGGCAAAATACGTTTGGAAACAAGGTGGCATTCCGCAAATCAACTGGCATTGGAAAGACCCGATGCACGATGTCGAAGCGTTCTACACGCAATCCAGCGGGAACGACCCCTACACCGAATTCAGCATTGGCAAGGCTTACGACGAAGCAACTGGCAAGTGGAAGACAGAAAGCGACGAATATAAAGCCATTATGCGTGATATGGAAATGATTGCAGACTCGCTTTTGACATTGCAAAAAGAAGGGGTTGCCGTTCTTTGGCGCCCGCTCCATGAAGCCAGTGGAAAATGGTTCTGGTGGGGTACAGACGGAGCAAAGCCATGCGTAGCTTTGTACAAACTCATGTTCGATACGTTTGTCAACAAAAAGGGTTTGCACAACTTAATTTGGGTATGGACCACCGATGAAGCGACTGATGCCCTCGACTGGTATCCGGGCGATGAATACGTGGACGTTGTTGGACGCGACTACTATTACTATCCGCGTGAATCAAACCACTCAAGTCTTGTCGGCAGTTTTGAAACGGTGAAGGAAATTTTCGGAGGCAAGAAAATCGTGACGCTTAGCGAAAACGGTTCCGTGCCTTACCCTGATGAAATGAAGGCCGATGGCGCCAACTGGAGTTGGTTCATGCCCTGGTATGGCGACTATGCCATGGAAAGCTGGGCAAACGACAACAATGTCGAAAGCTGGAAAAAAGTCATGAACAACGAATACACGATAACGCTCGAAGACATGCCCGGCTGGGACAAATATAAGATTGTCGAACCGCCAACTACGGGAATCAAAAACACGCTCCAGCCGAGCACATTCACACCAAACATTTCTATTGCCGGCAAGAAATTGCAAATCATTCTCGGTGGAGCAAATAACGCAACAGTCACCATTTTCGACATGCAAGGCCATCAAGTTTTAAGCCGCGCAGTTAATGGAACAAATGCAAGTATAAGCTTGAATAACATTGCCGTCGGTCAATACATCATCAAAGCAAGTGCCAACAATCACAATACCATGCAAATTTTGCGCGTAAAATAGTGAGCGATGCAACATGTATTTTAAAAAAAAGGTTCATTTTTGAACCTTTTTTCTATTTTTAAAGCATGACCGAAAAGAACCCCCTTTATTTTACCATTCACGGACATTTTTATCAACCACCTCGCGAAAACCCCTGGACTGGCGTCATTGAAAACCAGCCGAGCGCACGCCCGTTCCACGACTGGAACGAACGCATTGCAAGCGAGTGCTACAGCCCGAACTCCGCTAGCCGTATTTTGAATTCCAATGGCAAGATTGTCGACATTGTCAATAACTACGATTTCATGAGTTTCAACATCGGCCCGACCCTCATGGGTTGGATCCGCACGAATACGCCTGACACCTATAAACGCATTCAGGAAGCCGACAAACGCAGCCAAGAACGTATGCACGGTCATGGCAACGCCATTGCCCAAGTTTATAACCATATCATCATGCCGCTTGCAAGCGAACAAGATAAGCGCACGCAAATTCGCTGGGGCATTGAAGATTTCAAATTCCATTTTGGTCGCATGCCCGAGGCCATGTGGCTTGCCGAAACAGCAATCAACTTTGAAACCGTTGTCGAGCTCATCAAGGCTGGCATCAAGTACACCATACTCTCGCCCACGCAAGCAAACGCGTTCCGCAAACTTGGCGACAAGAAGTGGATTGATTGCAGCAACACAAACATTGATACGACTCGTCCATACCGCATTTATCCACGCGACAAAGAAGGTAACCTTGTCTGCGATGGCTACCTCGACGTATTTTTCTACAATCCGTGGCTCTCTAGCGCGGTCGGATTCGAGCATTTGCTCCGCGATGCAGGGACATTTGGACACCGCATCGAAAGCGCTTGGGATTCGAACCGTAACGAACCACAACTCGTAAGCATCGGCACAGATGGAGAATCCTACGGTCACCACGAACCGTTTGGCGACATGTGCGCCGCATGGCTTTACAACAAGTTCGCACCAGAAAACAACATGGTTCCCGTGAACTACGGCTGGTTCCTCGAAAAATTCCCGCCCAAGCACGAAGTCGAACTCAAAAACTTCTATGGCGAAGGTTGCGCCTGGAGCTGCGCTCACGGCGTAGGCCGCTGGTACAGGGATTGCGGTTGTTCCACCGGCGGTGGCGCCGACTGGAACCAAAAATGGAGAGGCCCGCTCCGCGACGCGTTCAACCACCTCAAGGAAATCGCCGACAGCATCTTCGTTCGCGAATTTGAAAAGATTTCAAAAATCGATCCATGGGAAGCCCGCAACAATTACATCCAGGTGATTGTAGCTCCCGAAGACGAATCCCGCAAAGAGGAGTTCCTTAAGGCAACTCTTAATGAACCCGAAAAGCAAGAAGACCGCTCCAAGGCCATTAGACTTTTGGAAATTCAGAAATTCTGCTTGTTCAGTTTCACGAGCTGCGGCTGGTTCTTCAACGACATCGAAGGTTTGGAACCGGTGCAGAACATGCGTTACGCACTCCGTGCCATGCAGCTCTTAAAACCGTTCCTCCCGATGGGCGACAATCTCAAGAGCGAAATTCTCTACATTCTCGCACGCGCCACAAGTAACGAACACAAGTGGAACGGCGCCGAAGTATTTACAAAGTACGCCGAAGAAAACGTCCCGTCCGTCATCAAGCAAATGGCAGAACGTGCCGCCATTTACCATCTTGAACTCGAAGACGATTACCTAAACAAAGACTCCCGCATCACGGCTACAAAGATTGCTTCCCGCCGTCGCCAGACATTGGTTCGCACATCTTACGAAGACAACGATCTTAACGAAACCTGCGTCACGACAAATTTGGTTGTCACGGACCAACTGAGCCGCGTAAACATCATCGTCATGATGGGCGAAGAAAAGGACTGCGGACTTACATTCGTTACCGACCCGAACATGACTACGGAACAGCTCCACGAACTCTACCCGACTGCATATGTTGTCCGCATGAGCAATCTCGCGAGCGATTCCCTGAAACGCATCAACCAACTTGCAACGCAAAAGCATCTCGAAAATGTAACGAAATCGTTCTCTGGATTTGCATTGAATCACGGCATTTCCATCGACAGCTTGGCAGACCCGGACCATACCTTGCCGGATACCATGCGTAAGATTCTCACTGTGGAAATCAACGCTCGAATTCATCACGCGGCATTGCTGCTTTTGAACGAGCATAACAAGGCGAACATAGAGGAAATTCACGAGCTCATTACCGAAGCAACTGCGCTCAACACGCACTTCAGTTTCGGTGGACTCGGTCATATGTTCTTCCACAAGCTCACGTTGCTTATCGACGAAGTCTCAAAGAAGTTCGATGAAAATACTCTCACCTACATCACCGATCTCATTACGGTCGCAGACTGGCTGAAGATTTTCATCAACAAAACGACTCTCGAAAACCACGTCTTTGGAATCTACAAGAAGTACAAGGCAGAACCTGAAGGAAAATTTGCGGCACTCAAACCCATGTTCCAATGGTTGAACTTCGAGGTCATTTAATGTACCAATTGTCAAAAGCACCGCTACTAAACGCGCAGCAAATTGACAAGCGTCTGGAATCACTCGCCCAAGAACTTAAGGCGTGTGATTTCGACATTATTTTATCCGTTCTCACTGGAAGTTATATTTTCACAGCCGACATTTCCCGCCGCATCGCATGCCCCAATTTGCAAATTGCATTTATCAAGGCATCAAGCTACGGCAATTCCACTGAATCGCAGGGGAAAGTTCAAATTAGTGGAATCGAAAAAATCGAAATCAAGAACAAACGCGTTCTGTTAATCGATGACATCCTGGACACCGGCAATACGATGTGTGCGCTCGTGAAAACCCTTACAGAACTAAACCCCGCCTCCATCAAGACTTGTGTACTGTTGAATAAGGAATCAAGACGAACCGTTGACTACCATGCGGATTTCGTTGGTTTTGATATAGAAAATAAATTTGTGGTCGGTTACGGTCTCGACTATGCAAACGATTACCGTACCCTGCCCGAAATATGGACTCTTGAAGAAGTATGACAGACAACGAAAACACAAATGAAACCGAAAATGATGACTTGAACGAAGTCAAAAAACATGCAACCATGACGTTTGCTGCCATCGAGCGCAGTTTGCACAGGATGTCATATCGCAAGAGAAATGCCATCCGCATCATCGTCTGCCTGCTGTTTTTCATTGCGGGTTACCAAGCGAACAACATTTTCAGCAGCAAGATTCCGACTGAAAAAATCATCGAGAAAATCGCGGCTCAGCCGGATCTTCCAAACAAATGCAAATACCGCTACGATCGTTCCATGGAATACGCCATCATGCACGAATGCGTATTCTCTCACGACATTCCGACCGACGAAGTGAAACTAATCCAGCGCATCAATTACTGCTCTTGCGCCTTGGAACGCGTACAAAAGAAAAAGCCCTTCCAGAAGATGTTCGAAAACAATCTGGAGGACTTCACATTTAAGATTCGCGAAGAAATCCTGTGCAAGGATGAAAAGATTCCTCCTGCACTTGAAATGGATTCCTCATCGACTACAAAATAAGCATTCCGTCGCCGTAGCTGAACAGTTTTAGTTTGTTCTCTACGGCCATTTTGTATGCGGCAAGCGTGTTTTCGCGGCCATAGAATGCAGACACCAACAAGATAAGCGAGCTCTTTGGCCAATGGAAATTGGTCAAGAGGCCATCCACCAACTTATACTTATATCCCGGATAGAAGAACGCATAGGTCACACCCTTTTGCGGTTTCAAGAATCCGTTCGCATCGGCAATAGTCTCTACGACGCGCGTACTCGTTGTACCGACAGTCACGACACGACCGCCTTCGCGCTTGGCCTTGTTGATAATGTCGGCGTTTTCCTTGGTGAGTTCGTAATGTTCACCATGCATTTTATGCTGCGAGAAGTCTTCGACAGAAATATTCTGGAACGTGCCCGGCCCCACATGGAGCGTCACTTCAGCAACATAAACGCCTTTCGCTTTCAAGTCTTCGAGCATTTGTTCACTAAAGTGCAAGCTTGCGGTCGGAGCAGCAACGGCGCCAGCATACTTTGCAAAAATAGTCTGATACGCTTTTTTGTCATCTTCGTCATCAGGACGGTCAATGTAAGGCGGCAGCGGAACATGCCCTTCCTTATTCATAACCTCTTCCATTTCTGCAGGCGTCTTTGCAAAACGGAGAACGCGGTTACCGTCTTCTTCATGAACTTCTTCAACGAACGTGGGCACTCCAGCAAGCTTCAGTTCACGCCCGACTTGGAAAGCCTTGCCTGGATGCACTTTAGCTTCAAAGCGGGCCTCGCCTGCTTCTGACGGGTTCAACGCCTGAACCAAAAGCACCTCAACTTGACCGCCAAACTGCGTTTCACCATAAAGGCGAGCAGGAATGACTTTCGTGTTATTCACCACGAGGCAATCGCCCGGACGGAACAAGTCGACAATTTCCGGAGCCTTCATGATGCGGCGCTCGCCGCCATCCTTCGGGCAGTAAAGGATATGTGTTTTACCTTTTCCTGCCGTACGGGATGCAATCAGTTCTTTCGGAAATTCAAAGTTATAATCAGAAAGACGGCAATCCATGACTATGCCTTCATATCCTTCAAAGTAGATTTTAATTTTTCAATCATCTCTGTTTTCAGAGATTCCGGCTTCAAGATTTTCACGTCAGCAAGTACACCGAACAGCCATGTTTTAAAGTCTGGAGTCAAACGGAGCTTCATGCTCACGATCATATTCTTGTCCTTATCCTCAGTGATTTCTGCAGGCGGAGAGAAACGGGACTTCAAGAACTGCGTTTTAAGCCAACCCGTCTTGATGAGAAGCGAGACCGTTTGCGGGTCTTCTGAAGAAACGTACTTGCCGAACAAATACTTGTAATGTTCATCCACGTCAAACGGAGTTTTCAGAGAAATCGCAGAGACATTTGTCTGTACCACGTTCTGGATATTTTCTACAAGATAATTCTTGAAGATATGTGTTTCGGCATAAGAGTCATCAGCGGCAATCAAGTAAAGCGTATCTACACGCATTACAAGCTTGATCGGGCTGACTTCAACTGTTTTCTTTTCGCCATCTTCATTCGTGCTAGTGTACGTTATACGGATCTTGAATCCATCGCGAATGGCCATCAAAAGCTTTGAAACTTTAGTTTCTTGAGCCTTGTGATCGCAGAACGGGCCGTAATCCATGATGTAATTCGGGTCTAGCGTAATCGCTTCAGCCTTGAAGCCATCCGGATCCGTCGTCTGCATGGACGAAATAACACTATCAATGAGTTTTCTATTCTTCAAGTCCAGCGGAGTCGTGTCGCTCATGGTCTTTTTAAGTTTTTCAAGCTGCTTCACGATTTTCTGGTTGAAGTCCACCTTTTGTTCAGTTTGAATAACATAAAAAGTTTCGCCATCTTTTTTGAACTTATGGAGACCGCAATTTTCCTGTTCCAAAGCATTCAAATGGCGGAAAATCGTTCTCGGCCCGCAATCCATAGCGTCAGCAAGCATTGAGACCGTCATCGGCACACGAAGTTTACTCTTTATCTTATTTATTTTCTCATATCCAGTAGCCATTACTACTCCTCTTTTTCCTAAGTCTTTAAAATTCTTAGTCGGTTACCCACCGCCACTGACCGTGCAAAACCAGCAACAGCCAATAGCGCAAACTCTCTCTGTACAATATTCGTCACACGCCCCTCGACCAAGAATCGCTTGCCCACATACGTAACATGAACAAACGAATTTTTCAAGAAACGGTATGACGCTAACCTATCCATAATTTTTTTGCAAAGGTCTTGCTTCCCGAGATTCTTTTTTAGAATCGCAGTACCATGCATATTCAAAGAGACAATGCCAGGAATACATTCAATACGAGACCTTAATTCACTGGGATAAACTTCATCCTCGTAATAAAAAGTCACCTTAGCAACGCCAGACTTTACCTTGACACTATACTTAAAAATCGGATGGGCGACATCATCCAAAACATCCCAAATTTGACGTTCCAAATCCGCATCGGACACCTTAGAACTTTTACGGACTCGGACCATGTTCACGCAACCGCGGAGACCGGCAATTTCACAGACTTTTGTCTGTAGCGCCCGTCTCGTTGCAAGGCTTTCTACAAAACCCCGCAAATAGACAATTCCCTGTCCAGCTTCAACAGAGATATCTTCGCTAAGGCCATTCGACAAAAGATCCAACTGTTTACGCACAACAGAAACAACTTGGTCGTTTGGCGCATTTTCTGCATAACGCGGATAGCTCATGAAGATAACCAGTCCATCATCCATTCTCACCACAAGTTTGTCCTTGGTTTCATCCTTGACGACACCAATGGCAATTCCAAACTGTTTGCGGATGACATGGTAAACATGGTCACCGAGCAAAGTATTTACACACTGAGCAGGCAAAAGCCTGTAGCCTTCCGGGGACTCCTCATGGTCTATCGAAATTTTCGGTCCCTCGAACTTTGCATCAGTTAACCCGTTTTTATAAACAATAACTTCCTTGTCCCTAGACTGGAAAAAACTCTTCACAACGCAAGGGCGATTTGCCCCTTCAAAGTAAAGCCAGTCCCCCGGGAATATGCGATTGTGTCCGTAAACCTTCGCATATTCTGCCTGCGGATCATCCTTGTGGCAAAACGCAAATTCCTGCGAAAATGCCACATGGAAAGTCCCACAGTGCGTACAAACGCAAAGCAAAGGAATCCCGCGTTCAATACCGCCATACGTCGAATACTCTTCCATGGCGCAGACGTCATGGCGAACTGCCTGCTGGCATTGCCGGCAGTACAGTAGCTGCGAGTATAAACGATACGGAAAATATTGACGCATGTTTGAGGTATGAGGTTTGAGCACGGGGCTTCGCCCCTTTGAGGTCTGAGACAACTAAACCAAAAGTTCAGCCACCTCAAAGTGCAACGACCTCAAAGCGAGTTTACGAGCGTCCCCATTGCTCATAGCTATTTCATCAGCGGGAGAGCCACGTCGATTCGACGGAGAACTTCGTCCTTGCCAATGAGTTCGAACATTTCCCAAAGGCCAGGGCCTGCGGTAACACCAGACACGGCAAGGCGCGGAGCACCAACGAGTTCACCGACCTTGTGGCCGCAACGTTCAGCAAGTTCGTAGAAGCCCTTTTCGATGACCGGAGTCTTGAAGTCGTCGATTGCGGCAAGCATGTCGCGAACGAGCGATGCAAGTTCCTTGGAGCCTTCACCGAAATGTTTCTTCGCACCCTTCTCATCGTATTCCGTCGGAGCGACAAAGAAATACTTTGCCATCGTGGCGAGGTCCTGCACAAAGTGCGCACGCGGTTTGAGCTGCTTCACGATTTCCAGAAGACGTTCGTTCGGTTCCGCACTCGTATCAACGTCCATTGCCTTAAGGCCTTCGACCATGATATCCTTGAGGAACGCGTCGTCGCACAGGTGGATGTGCTGACCGTTCATCCACTGCAACTTCTTTTCGTCGAAGCTAGCGGACTTCGGGTTGATGCGTTCGAGCGTAAAGCTATCAACCATTTCCTTGATGGTCATGACTTCACGGTCGTCACCCGGGTTCCAGCCGAGGAGTGCCAAGTAGTTCACGAGCGTTTCGGGCAAGTAGCCGAGGTCGCGGAAGTCGCCCACAGAGGCGGCACCCTTACGCTTAGAAAGCTTGCCACCATTCTTGTCGAGAATCACCGGCAAGTGGCACCACACAGGCGGCTGCCAGCCGAATGCCTTGTAAAGGAGTTCGTGCTTCGGCGTAGAGCTGATCCATTCATCGCCGCGGAGCACGTGCGTTGTACCCATGAGGTGGTCATCGACAACGCTTGCAAAATGATAAGTCGGGTAACCGTCGCGCTTGATAAGCACGAGGTCGTCCAAGAGTTCGTTCTGGTAGCTGATGTGGCCACGAATCATGTCGTCAAATTCGGTGACGCCTGATTCCGGAACCTTGAAGCGGATGACAGCCTTTTCACCAGCAGCGATACGGGCTTCGGCTTCTTCGCGAGAAATATTGCGGCAATGGCGGTCATAACCGGTAACCGGCACATGGGACTTTTCCTGTTCGGCGCGAACTTCTTGCAGGCGTTCTTCGGAGCAGAAGCAGTAGTAGGCATAGCCAGCGTCCAAGAGCTTCTTGATTTCGCGGTGGTAAATGTCCAAGCGTTCGCTCTGGAAGTACGGACCGCAATCACCTTCGCAACCCGGACCTTCATCCCACTGGAGTCCAAGCCACTTGAGATCGCGCATCAAATCGTGCAATGCTGTTTCGTTGTAGCGCTTACGGTCTGTATCTTCAATGCGCAGGTAGAACGTGCCACCCATGTGCTTTGCAAAGAAGTAGTTGTAAATTGCCGTGCGAGCTCCACCAACATGCAAATAACCCGTGGGGCTCGGAGCAAAGCGTACACGAACTGGACTTTTTTCAGTCATAAATTCCTCTTTAAAACTATTTTATTTTATGACAAAAACTAGCAAAATCAATTGCACATAATCGAATCGAACAATTGCTTCTAGCGACAAACAGGAATACTTTCTCGTAAACAACGCTTACAAACTTTCAAAACCATTGTAATTATATTACGAAATACTTTTGCCGGTGTAATTTTAAAAATGAAAGCCAAGGCCACACCATTTTAATTTCTAACTTGCGGGCGCAATAAATTCTATGGAGTCAAAATGATCATCAATCCAATGATCCGCAGCAACATGTGCATCAACGCTCACCCCAAGGGATGCGCCACCGACGTTAAACACCAAATCGAATTCATCGAGAAAAAATTCGCCGAACGCGGCATTCTGAACAACTTGCCCAAGAGCGCCCCCAAAACAGTTCTCATTCTCGGATGCTCAACCGGATATGGACTCGCCAGTCGCATCACCGCCGCATTTGGCTACAAGGCAACGACCATCGGTGTATCATTTGAAAAAGAAGGCTCCGACGGAAATAACGGTTCGCGCGAAAAAACAGGTACACCAGGTTGGTACAACAACATGGCTTTTGACAAATTCGCCAAAGAAGCTGGGCTCGAAGCCGTGACATTCAATGGTGATGCGTTCTCGCACGAAATGCGTAAGAACGTTATCGACACACTCAAAAAGACGGGCCGTAAAGTAGACCTGTTAGTTTATAGTGTCGCAAGTTCAGTCCGCGTCGATCCGGACAACGGAACAATCTACCGTAGCGTGCTAAAGCCAATCGGTAAAGTATTCTCAGGCGCCACCATCGATTGCCTGACCGGGAAAATAAGCACAATCAGTGCAGAGCCCGCCACCGCAGAAGAGGCCGCAAATACGGTAAAAGTGATGGGCGGCGAGGACTGGGCGCTCTGGGTCCGACAACTCAAAACTGCAGGCGTTCTCGCCGAAGGTGTTAAGACAGTCGCTTATTCATACATCGGTCCAAAGCTTTCCCATGCCATTTACCGCGACGGCACCATCGGAGGCGCCAAAAAGCACCTCGAAGCAACGGCTCTCGAACTCAACAAGGAACTGCAAAACGATTTGCACGGCGAAGCCTACGTCTCTGAGAACAAAGGACTCGTCACACGTTCCAGCGCCGTCATTCCCATTATCCCGATGTACATTTCCGTGCTCTTCAAGGTCATGAAAGAAATGGGAAATCACGAAGGATGTATCGAGCAAATGGAGCGCCTCATGACCGAAAGACTTTATACGGATTCCGGCGTCCCGACGGATGAAAATCACCTTATCCGCATTGACGATTACGAATTGGACCCGAAAGTTCAAGCAGAAGTGGACAAGCGCATGGCGACCGTCACGCAAGAAAATCTCGCTGAAGTCGGAGACCTCGAAGGCTACCGCCACGATTTTCTCGCCACAAACGGATTCGATATCGAAGGTGTCGATTACACTCAAGATGTCGCCACACTGACAAGCATCTAATTTCTACCTTTAAGGCAAAACCCCTTAACATCAAGGATTACTTATGGAAACACTCAATTCCATTCTCGATGCTATCGATGGGTACGTCTGGGGCGTTCCCCTCATTGTCATCATTCTCTTTGTAGGCTTCCTCCTAACAATTCGTCTCGGATGCTTGCAAGTCATCAACCTGCCGAATGCACTCCGTTACATGCTGCATAACGAAAAGGGTGGCGAAGGCGAAGTCTCGAGCTTTGGCGCCCTTTGCACAGCACTTGCAGCAACTATTGGCACCGGAAACATCGTCGGTGTTGCAACCGCTATCGGTACAGGCGGTCCAGGCGCTCTCTTCTGGATGGAAGTTGCCGCATTCCTCGGCATGGCCACTAAATACGCCGAAGGCGTGCTCGCGGTCAAGTACCGCACCGTCGGTAAGGACGGCAAGGTTCTTGGCGGACCGTTCTATTACATTGAAACAGGCATCAAGGAACGCTTCGGCTGGAACATGAAATGGCTCGCCGTCATGTTCGCTGTTTTCGGTGTTCTAGCAGGTCTCCTCGGCATCGGCACTATTACACAGGTCAACGGCATCACAAGTGCCATGGCCCGCCTCACTCCAAACGCTGGTGAATTTATCAATCTCGGCGGAAACTCCGTGAGCATCACGACAGCCATCACAGGATTCCTGGTCACCGCATTTGCCGCAACCGTCATCATTGGTGGACTCAAGCGCATCGCGAAGGTTTCGACTTACATCGTTCCCATCATGGCGATTGTCTATATCCTCGCCTGCGTACTCCTATTGCTCCTGAACTTCGCACAAATTCCACAAGCCATCCAAACCATCGTGCAGGCAGCATTCAATCCTAGCGCCATCACAGGCGGTGCCGTGGGTACAATTTTCATCGCCATGCAAAAGGGTATCGCACGAGGCATATTCAGTAACGAAGCAGGTCTCGGTTCTGCACCGATTGCAGCGGCCGCAGCAAAGACAAAGGAACCTGTTCGTCAAGGCCTTGTTTGCATGACAGGAACCTTCTTTGATACGATTATCATTTGTACAATGACCGGCCTTGCGATTGTCGTCTCCGGCGCTTGGGACCCGAAACTCGGACTCGAAGGTGTAAACATCACCATGGAAGCATTCTCCAGAGGACTCGCCATCGTTCCGGCCGGCGCTACCATCGCTCCGTTCTTCCTTGCCATTGCACTTGTGTTCTTTGCATTCACGACCATTCTCGGTTGGGCCTACTACTCCGAAAAATGCTTGCAGTACCTGATGGGCGGCAAGAATGCAAAGGCAACACTCATCTACCGTTGGGTCTATATTGCGGCCATCTTTATCGGTCCTTACCTCACGGTGAGCGCCGTGTGGACAAGCGCCGACATTTTCAACGGACTGATGGCATTCCCGAACTTGATTGCCCTGATTCTCTTAAGCGGCATCGTAGCGAAGGAAACAAGGGACTTCCTCGACAGACTCCACAACGGACACGTCGGAGACTAAATTCCATAACGCGTAACGCGCAAAAACCTTATAGCAAAAAAGACCTCCCGATTGGGAGGTCTTTTAAATTGGTTTAAACTATTGGATTACTGAACGCCACAAGTTGCAGGACCATCAAGTTCAAATGTCAACGTAGCACCTTTAACAAGTGTACCTGCAGGCATTTTGACAGCGATATAATCAGATCCATCAATTTCAACCGAATTAACACTTCCCTTAAGCGCACCCGACGGAACATCTGCACGAGCAACTTGGCAGAACACCGTACTATTGTAGGCATCAACCTCTAAGGAAACAAGTGTCGAACCGGCAGGAAGCTTAATTGCGCCATCACCCTGAGTAGCCTTAATCGTGTATTCCGGACCTTCGGTCACCTTGATTGCCGGGCAAGTCACATTTATAACGGTATTGTCGCTATTTGCAACTCTAAGCGTCGGAGCATAAGATGGAGTTGCAGCGGTTAACGTTTTTGTGAATGTAGCTTCACCAAGAGTGCCCTCCCATTCATACGAGAAGGTCAGGCCAGGACCCGAAGTGCAACCAGCAACAGACCAAGAAACTTCCGGAGTTGCAGTAAAGTCTACAGAAGTGGCTTCGGTCGAGCACTCGCAACCTTTGATTTCATCACCGTTCTTCTGGACCGGAGCACATTCAACCGTATAAGCTGCGGCACCCATGTTAACGACAACAGTTGCTGTATGGACACCAGAAGTTGCGTATTGCACCTTTTGAGAAAGGCCATTAGCACCCGTAGCCGAAGCCGTTGCAGGCGTTGCACCAGGCATAGACCAGTTAAAAGTCGCTCCCATCAACTGCTGAGCGCTAACGGACGAATCACGAGTAAATTTCCACACGACGGCAGAATCCTTGTCGACAATCGCTTTAGCTGGAGCGCAGGTTCCAATTACGCCTTTACCAGGATTCGTACCACCATTTGAAGAGGACATCGGGACTGCAGCCGAAGACGAAGAGCCAGGGAACGGGAACGGACTGAAAGAAGAACTCGAAACTGTAGACGAAGAATACCTGACCGTACGAGACGAAGAAGACTGACCCGGCGGCGGGACAACAGCGCTAGAAGATTGCGGCTGAGGAGGCGGTGTCACAGAAGAGCTTGACGGAACCTGTCCTGCAAAACATTCCGGACATTTTACAGCATTCAGAATATCGTTAACACCACCCATAGCGTTAGGATCATCTTGAACCTGAGAAGCCATTAATTCATCGTATTGATCCGGCTTGATTATGTCTCCACTACCACAAGCCCAAAATCCAGTGGCAACACCAAAAGCCATTAATCCATAAATCTTTTTATTCATAAAAAACCTCTAAAGCGAAAAATAAATTAAATCTCGCCAATATGCAAACTCTGTAAGTGTTTTTTATTGTGTAAGTTACGAAAAATACGTCCTGAACTAAGTTACAGGACATTTTTGTAAACAAAACAATACAAAAACTCACACGAGAGAGGTCTTTTACGTCGCTTATACTACAAGGTTAATAACCAACTTGACACTTTGCGGCCTTATCAAGTTTAATAACGAGAGAGGTTTTGTTGATTGTCTGAGAAACAGGCAATGACAACGTTGCCGAATTATCCGGTTTGGAAGAATTTCTTCCAACAGTAATCGTGACCGGCCCATCCGCCTCACCACATCTAAGTGTACAAGTACCAGTAGTCCCACCATGCCATGACGCAGGCAAGTCAAAGACAACATTAGACTCGCCGGCCGGCAAAGCAATAGGCTTATCTTTAGCTGTAAACGTGTATTCCGGACCTTTAGTCACCTTGACTGCCGGGCAAGTCACTTCTATAACCGTATTGTCAGTATTAGCCACTTTGAGCGTCGGCGCATAAGATGCCGTAGCAGCTACAAACGTCTTTGTGTAAGTTGCGCCACCTGGAGTGCCATCCCATACATAAGAGAAGTTCGGGCCAGCGGCAGAAGTACAACCACCCACAGTCCAAGAAATATCCGGAGTTGCAGTATAGTCTACGGAAGTCGCTGCAGTCGAGCACTTGCAATTCTTGATTACTTCACCATTCTGCTGTACCGGAGTACATTGAACCGTATAAGAAGCGGCCCCCATGGAAACCACTACAGTAGCTTCATGAACACCCGAAGTTGCGTATTGCACCTTTTGAGAAATGCCATTAGCACCCGTAGCCGTAGCAGTCTCAGGCGTTGCACCTGGCATCGACCAGTTGAATGTAGCTCCCATCAACTGCTGAGCGCTAACGGACGGATCACGAGTAAATTTCCACACGACGTCTTCATCCTTCTCGACAATCGCTTTATTTGGAGCGCAAGTTCCGACGACACCGTCACCAGGAGTCGTTGCCGAGCTACTTGAAGAACGCCCAAAGCCACCATGCGACGAAGATCGAGGATAGTACGGAGAATAAGAAGAACTCGACTGCACCGACGAAGAAGACCTGACCCTACGAGCCGAGGAAGAAGAAGATTCTGTAGGCGGTTGGTAAACAGAACTAGACGAAATAGGCGGAGGTGGCGGCGCCACAGAAGAGCTGGATAAATCCACCCCACCAGCATAGCATTCTGGACATTTGACCGGACTCAAGATATCGTTCACACCGCCCATAGCGGTAGAATCATCTTGAACCTTAGAAGCCATCAATTCATCATATTGATCTGGCTTGATTATGTCACCACTACCACAAGCCCAAAAGCCTGCAGCAACCCCTAACACCACCAATCCATATTTTTTTTTCATAAAAAATCCCTCGGTTTAAAAATAAATTAAACGTTTTCAAAACGCAACGAACGTAAGGATTTTTTTTCACTAATATTGTAAAAAAAACGTCCCGGTTTCGATTCCGGAACGTTTCATAAATTTTAACCTATCAATTTTGTCAGGTTAATGCCATTAAAAGATACATGATTCAGGGTCTTTTATACACGGATCTTCAGCATCAGAAGAGCTTGATCTCGGCTCTACAGCCGAAGAGGAACTTTCTTCAAGTTCTTCAGAAGAGGAAGAGGAACTTTCAGGTTTGGCTTTAACATTTAAGAAAGGTTCCCCATCGACTTTATCACACATGAGCGATTTCTGCTTAATCGGGAATTGACCTTGAAGTTCCTTTTCACCCGGTATAGAATACACGATGGTAATCTTTGTGGAACCATCATCGCTCTTCTGCACACCTGCCTTCAATTCAGCACCAGAGCCCAAATCCCTCCAGTTGTATTTGCCTTTAACCACATTTCCATCCGGGTCAGCAATATACACATCAACAGGTTCGCCGACCTCAACTTCGTGCTTGCTAGCCTCGCAGTGTCCCACAGGAGCTACACTGGACGAAGACGGCGGAACCGAGGACGAGGATTCGAGAACCTTAGAAGACGAAGACGCGACGACAGACGAAGAGCTCACTTTAGTATCAGCTTCGACAACCTTTAAATTTTCGCAGTCAAATTCCTTGCCCGCAAAGGTAAGCGTCGGTCCATATTTCGTACCCGTTTTCGTGAATTTCACAACAATCTGAGGAAGGCCAGTTCCCGTGAGATCACCACTGACAATGCTCTTCCCGACTTCGGCATTCACTTCCCATTCATACGAAGCCGATTCAATTGAATTTTCATCCGGCAGGTAACTCCAAATCACATCGTCGCCCACATGAACGACTTCAGGCTTAATCAAATTGCATTTGCCCGAAACAGGTATAACCGGAGCGGCGCTGCTCGAAGAACCATTCCCCTTCGACGAGCTAGAAGTCTTTGTCGAGCTACTGGACCCCTTTCCAGAACTCGAAGATTTTGCAGAGCTGCTAGAACCTTTTCCAGAACTCGAAGACTTAGCAGAACTGCTAGACTTGTTTTTCGAAGAGCTGCTCTTGGCAACAGAACTGCTACTAATATATTCAATTTTGCAGTCTTTCTGCTTTTTGCAGTAAGCCTCGTAATATTCCAAGAACTCTTTATCGCTCATATCGGCGATTTTCTTGGCGTTCACTTCGTCTTTGTCTGTAACAGCGGAAATATCGCCTTCGCCGCACGCCCAAAGAACTGCCATAGCGGACGTTAAAAATAAAGTTATTAATTTCTTCTTCCTATCCATAAGCCACTCTCTTTAAAAAATTATTCCTGATTTTCACCATCCACCGAAATTTTACGTTGTCCTGTAATAAACTGATGCACATACGGATTACTCGTATTCTTGATTTCATCGACAGTCCCCACTTCGATGATTCGACCATTCAAAAGCATCGCAATGCGGTCCGCCACCTTGAAGGCGCTCACCATGTCATGCGTCACCACGACCGATGTCACACCGAGCTTGCTCTGCATATCGAGAATAAGGTCGTTAATCACGTCACTCGTAATCGGGTCAAGGCCTGTTGTCGGTTCATCGTACAAAAGAATTTCTGGATTTAGAGCAATCGCTCTTGCAAGCGCAACACGCTTACGCATACCGCCCGAAAGTTCAGATGGCATCTTTGTACGGAATGACGGCACCAGGTTAATCATCTGGAGTTTTTCCGTGACGACATTCTGGATTTCCGCTTCTGACATTTCCGGGTGATGTTCGCGCAATGCAAAGGCAATGTTCTCGCCAGTGTCCATGGAATCGAACAAAGCGCCCATTTGGAACAACATACCCATCTTACGACGAATCGTACGTGTATCAAAGAACTTGGGCGTACTGATGGTCACGCCATCGACAACGACTTCACCGCCATCCGGCTGCAAAAGTCCAATCATGTGCTTTAAGATAACGGACTTACCACCACCGGATTTTCCGATAATCACCATCGTCTCGCCACGACGAATATCGAGGTTCACGTCTTCGAGAACGGTCTGAGGGCCAAAGGACTTTTTCAGCCCCTTGAGTCGAATCGCAATGTCGTTCGGATCGATTTTTACATTCGGCATACTCAACCTCTAGAAGAACATGAAAGCATCAAGAATAAAGTCAGAAACCAAAATCATAAGGCAACTAGAAACCACAACACTCATCGTTGCAAGGCCCACGCCGTGCGCACCCGGCTTGGAATGCGTTCCGTGGTAGTAAGCCAATACAAAGATAATTGTACCAAACACAATCGACTTGATAATCCCAGCCCACAAATCCAAATTTTCAAACAGGTATTGCATTCCCGTCGAATACGTGTAGGTCGTGATATCAAGAGCAAGCACACAAACAATCCAACCACCGATGAGCGCAAGCGCGTTCGAAATCGCGGTCAGGCACGGAATCATCGTCAAGAATGCAAAGAACCTCGGCATCGCAAGGTAGCGGTACGGGTCAAGCCCAAGCACCACGTACGCAGAGAGTTCCTCTTTCTCCTTCATGGAACCGATTTCAGCGGCAACAGCGCTACCCACACGTCCCGAAAGCACAATGGCCGTGAGCAAGGGGCCAAGTTCAATGAGCACCATCTTGCAAGCCGCAGTCCCCACAAACTTGTCGGACACAAGATTGTGGAATTCGAATTCAGCCATGATGGTCGCCACCATGCCTGTAAAGATGGACGTCACAAACAAGAGCGGGAGCGAGGAAACGCCAACAGAAATCATTTCCTTCACAATCAACGCCGGATTCTTATGCACATAGCGGAACTGCTTGATCGTGATAATCAAGATGCAAATGCACTCGCCCACTGCAGAGATTGCATCGACAATTTTTTGTCCAATCCAGTATATCGGTTTCAGAATCAACGGCATTTTCACCTCTTAGAAATCGCTAAAGTCGGCGACCTGAGGTCCACCGCCTTCGTCATCTGAACCATACTGATAATCTTCGTCACCGCCAGCCTGCTGGTCGGTTGCATCGTAGAACGTCGTGTATTCGGGCACGAAGCTCATGTCGATATCCTTCACGGAACCGTTACGGTGCTTGGCCACAATGAGCGTTGCCTTGTAGCGGTCTTCATCTTTATGCGTCTGCACGAACGGGCGTTCCACGAACCACACCATGTCGGCGTCTTGTTCGATAGAACCGGATTCACGCAAGTCCGAAAGCTGCGGGCGTTCACGACCTTTTTCTTCGACCTTACGGCTGAGCTGAGCAAGTGCAATGACCGGAATACTCAGTTCCTTCGCCAGAATCTTGAGACCACGAGAAATCGCACCGATAGCGACAGCGCGGTTTTCTTCTTTACCGGTTTTCATCAACTGCAAGTAGTCGATGATGAGAAGGTCGAGGTGGCCTTTGTGCTTGAGCTGGCGCGCCTTGCTCATGAGTTCCATGATGCCAAGGTCGGCGTTATCATCGACAAACAGCGGAGCCTGGTTAATCGGCGTCACTGCGGCGATAATCTTCTTGATTTCGTCAGAACTGAGTTTGCCGTTACGGAGCCTACTCTGGTCCACCTGCGCCTGCGAGCAGAGCAGACGCTGGGCAAGCTGGATGCCGTCCATTTCCAAGCTGAAGAAAGCGACGTTCTTGCCGTAGCGAATGGCTGCGTTTGCGGCAACCGTCATAGCGAAAGACGTTTTACCCACACCCGGACGGGCCGCAAGAATGATCAAGTCAGAATTCTGGAGACCGTTTGTGAGTTCGTCCAGTTCCGTAATACCTGTAGGCACACCCGTAATGCCGCCATCACGACGGTTATTGATGCGTTCCAGAAGAGGCGCCACAAAGTTGTCGATGGACTTTAAGGTGTTGCGCACCTGGTTATCGGCAATCGCAAAGATATCGCGTTCGGCATCTTGAAGCACATTGTCCGGCGTCGAAGAAGGATCCATCGACTTGCGGATGATTTCGGAAGACGTGCGGATGAGCTTGCGAAGCACAGCCTTGTTGCGGAGGTGTTCCAACTGCCATGGGACATTCGCCGACGAGGCAACGGATTCCATCAGTTCAAAGATATATTCCCTGCCACCGACAATATCGAGCTTGCCCATTTTGACAAGTTCAGCCGAAAGTGTCACAGGATCAATCGGAGTCACCGCCTTGTTCAAACTGCAAAGAGCATTCCATATCAGTTGGTGACGTTCCAAATAGAAAAAATCATCGTCGCTGATGGACATCACAGCTGAGCCCATCACTTCGGGGTCACGCAAAATACCGCCAAGGAGGCAACGTTCCGCCTCGATATCGGCAGGCATTTGGCGTCCATCAAACGACTTGGAAGATTTTTCTTCTGACATATCTATACCATTTATAAATATACAATAAAACTTTACACAAGACTTTTGACGATGGCACAAAAGCGGGATGAAACGTGCCATAAAAAGGAGATGCCCCATCGAGTGGGGCATGACATGCAAGGTTTTGCAACGAGAACGCTTGCGTCCTCATTGGAAAACCGCAGCGGGTATGACAACACGATTGCGAGAAGAATGTCCGCGCTACTTGGCTGCAGCAAAGAGGCCACTGCGCGGGATATGAACTTTCCACGTAAGCCATTTGAGCTGTTTGTCTATAGTCATCGCATAAGCATCGACAAGCGAAACAGTCTTTGTACCGTTAAAGTCAAGTGCAGTACCCGCAAGGTCATTGAAGTTTTTACCCTTGCTGAACACGTCGTAGAAAAGCGGTTCACCAGAGGTTATCATGATTTCGGGTTTGATAAAGGAAAGTTCCTTTGTTAGCATTCGACGGAGTGACGCGAGTAGAATCGGAGATAGTGCTCGCGGAGCATCCTTGTAGAAATACGTGACGCCAAGCGATTCGGGAGCGTAGCCGAGGCTTACGAACAAACGCACAAGCATTTCGCCAGTCGGCGACTGGAAAAAGTTGCCGGTCGGTTCACCGGGCTTGGGCGCGGCGAGCAAAACGAGAAGGCGCGGGTGCTCCGGGCCTTCGTAACGAACAACCGTTGTAGCACGAGCATAGAGCGCATCCGCCTTCAGCGCATCGTAGAAGGCGCCGATGGAATCGGCGAGTTCGTATGCGGCGGTCGTTTTTTTGACGGGACGCGGGGCAATTGTCAAGCCGGCATCGGAGAGCGGCTTGGGAGTTGCCGGGCGTGCAGGAGCCGCCGCAGGAGCGGATTGCGGGAATGCCGACTGCGAGAACGCAGCGGGATTCGCGCCCATAGCGGACTGCGCGGGAGCTCCGAATGCAGGCTGTGCGGAATTCGGGAACGGCGCCGGATTCTTCGGAGCCGAAGGCTGCGAAAATGCAGGTGCAGCCGGGCGCGGCATTGGAGGCATCGGATTTGCGGGGCGCGGAGCGCCTGCAGGAACGGCAGACTTTTTGCGAGTCAATGTCCACGGCTCGTCCAGGAGCAAGTCCTCCTCGCCCATGTCCATTTGGCCTTGCAGATATTTGCGAAGTTCGCTAAAATCAAATTCTTCGGGCATGTCGTTCCTCTAAGCGTTCTTTAACTTATCCAAGCTAAAATCTACTATTTCTTGCGCCAAATCGATTTTCGAGCCCATCTTCATTTCGGGAATTTCGACTTGCTGGACGTTTTCGGCATTCTGGGAGCAATCAACGCGACTACGAGAAGTCGCGCGAATCAAGGTGTAACGCACTTCGTCAAAACCAAAACCGCTATTTGCAGCTACAGGGGCATTGAGGAGGAGCGCATCGGCGCCGCTCTTCTTGAGTTTTTCGACAGCATGTTCCTTGAAATGGTCTGTTTCAAGTGCAAAACCGACAATCACCTGGTCAGCACGTTTTTGCGCAACGCTGTCACGCAAAATGTTCGGATTCGGTTCAAGTTCCAAGATGAGCTGGCTACGGCTATCCTTGATTTTTTCGGTTGCAGCGACTTTGGGGCGGTAATCGGCAACAGCGGCACAATGCACGAGCACATTGGCGTTTTTCATCTGTTCGAGAACAGCTTTGTGCATGTCGCAAGCACTCTTAATTTTCGTGATGTGGACTCCCCCCGGGAATTCCGCTTCCATCGGGCCAGCGACAACGCTGACGTCAAAACCGTTCGCGAGGAATGTCGCAGCAATCGCTACAGCCGTCTTTCCGCTGCTGCGGTTAGAAATGTAGCGCACGGGGTCAATCGCTTCTTCGGTGCGGCCAGCCGTGATAAGGACTTTTTTACCGTAACCCGGGAGCGTCGAGTCTTGCGATGGCGGAATGTCTGTTGCGACAGGAATTGCCGGCGCTACGGGGGCGTTACGGGGGTGTCCCCCGTTCGATGGGGTAGCGGATGATGCGCAAGCAGCAGAAGCGAGGGGCAGGCTTGCCCCTTCCAAATAAGAAACAATTTCTGCGGGATCCATCAAGCGGCCTTGTCCGACTTCACCACAGGCAAGTACTCCGGCGGGAGATTCGAGCACGACGGTATTTTCGAATTCACGCAAAACGGCCAAATTGCGTTTGACGGCAGGGCTGTTGTACATCGCCACATTCATCGCAGGGGCAATCACACGCGGGCAGGTGCAACTCATGAAGCAGAGGCTCACCGGATCGTCGGCGATTCCGCAGGCGAATTTTCCAATGACATTTGCAGTCGCGGGCACGACCAAGTAAAGGTCCGCCCAACGCGGGAAATCTATGTGCTGGAAAGGGCGAGCTTCCATCACGCCGTTTTTCAGGTAGACGGGGCATTTGGAGAGGCTTGCAAACGTAAGCGGCGCCACGAACTGCGTTGCGGCTTCGGTCATGCACACGCGCACTTCGGCACCTTTCTTTTGCAACAGGCGCAAGAGTTCACAAGACTTGTAGGCGGCAATTCCGCCCGAGACTCCAAGGAGAATTTTCTTTCCAGCGAGATTCATGGAATGCAAGATAGAAAATTAGACGAAAGAACGGCGCTACGCGCCTACAGACGAAAGACGACAGAGCGGCTTCGCCGCAGTTATAGAACTAAGAGTTTAGTAATTAGGGTTTTGCAATTCGAGATTTACCTGCGAGCCAGGGGACGAATCGGTTGATGAACTGGATTACAGGAACGAGTGCAAGGAGCGTCACGGCGGTCATCGCAAGGCCTGCGATAAGCGACGATTCCAGCATTTCTGGCGCCACATGAAAAACCTTGAAGAGAATTCCACGCAAGAGGCTTTGAACCATGATGTGCAACGCCAAAATCGTGAGCGTATTCTGACCGATAAAATTCAGAACAACATTATTCTTTTGATTTTTGACAATGGCGACAAATGCTAGTAGCCCTGTATAACACATCACCGCCTGCATAGAAAAAAACACCAACGGCGAAGTCGTCTTTTCTCGAGCCACAAAAGCAAGCGCAAACACAAGTGCGGATGCAACAACTACAAACAAGTTTCGTTTCAATGAGCAAAGATAATTTTCAGCAAGATTCTTTTTCGAGGTCACAAATCCGATAGCAAGGAAAGTAAGGTAAAAACATGCCTGATCGAGATTCCAGAAAATATGAGGCAAGTGCAGTATATCCATATAAGTCCAGTAAATAAGGCCCGGGATAAACAACAACGCTATCAGAAAAATCCGCATTTTTTTCTTCAACCGGAGAAGCCCCCAAAAGAGGATTTCCGTCATGAAAAGGCACGTCAAGAACCAAAGGGGCGTCACAAAGAAGGTACTGTTCGTTCCGCATAAAATCTGCCACAAGACGTCAGTGACTGTAGCATCGGTCTGATACGAGAGGCCAAAATTGCGGCGGACAAAAAACCAAAACGCAAAGAGAATCGCGGAAAACCCAATGTACGGGATAATAAGGCTGCGGCATTTTTTGCGGAGGAGCGTTGCAAAGGGAGCGTTTGCGGAACGTTCAAAAGTGTACCCCGAAAGGAAAAAGAACGCGGGCATCGCAAACGCAAAAATAATTTCATTGACAAGATAAATGGATTGCACATGGCCAAGTGCAACCAAACTAATTGCGAGAGCTTTGCAGTTGTCTATCCAGGGGATACGTTTTGCAGTGTGGGATTCATGAAATTCCATACCGCAATAATATAAAATTTATCTGCATTCCATGAACAACAAGAGCCGATTCTGGGACAGAGGCCGCACGGCAAGACTTCATTGGGCCCATTCGACTTCGCCCTACGGGGTACGCTCAGGGTGACGCAAGGCGAGAAATGACTGGATCCTTCGCGTTGCTCTGGATGACACAAAAAAACTCCCACGGTTTTACCCATGGGAGCTCTTCGCAAATCAGTGTCTAGCTGAGGCCTCAAAGCCCGCCGAGGCGGGCGACCTCATAGCTCATACCTAATTAAGCTTCAGCTTCTTCAGACTTTTCAGCCTTCTTCTTGGAAGCCTTCTTCTTCGGAGCAACAGCTTCGCCAATCGTGGTGCCGTTTTCGCCCGGCTTGTGGGAGTCCATCCAAGCCTTGAGTT
>Ga0310786_10001081_pt1 | contig 43767 bp, 33 predicted proteins | sample AusTroGonzalo_MG_FD_203881 | JGI IMG/M metagenome (GOLD analysis project Ga0310786, IMG submission 203881) | Bovine rumen microbial communities from tropical cattle in Woodstock, Queensland, Australia - Gonzalo_03 (v2) (version 2) | ecosystem: Host-associated > Mammals > Digestive system >...
TTTGCACATTAAATATCACACGAAAAAAACTAAAATCATCATGACAAAAAAATAATGTTGTTTATCGCTGCACTCCTCCTTTGCGGAACGATGCAAGCACAAAACTATCACTGGTCCTATAATTACCATGATTATGAAAGCAACTTCCCTTTGATTGGTGAAGTGTATATCAATGACGAAGTCGTGGCATCCAGCGACTTTGAAATTGCCGCTTTTGTCGGTGATCAGGTAAGGGCTACAGAATTGCTTTTCGAAGCCGATCCCGTCAATTTCCCTGGACATTACTATGCTTGGTTGGGTGTTGCCTATAACAATGCTGGTGAAACCGTTATTTTCAAGCTTTATGACCATTCTACGGGTACCGAGTATGACAACTGCTCCACCACCGTGGTGACTAATGCTAATGGATACGGTGAGATGGACGATCCCGTCATCATCGAGTTTACTGTGGAAGAGCCTATTAGTTACGGTCCTGAATATCCTTGGGTGGTCTCTGGAGGCTTTGAAAACTACATGTATCTCGAAGCCCAAATCCAAATCAATGGAGTTCCCGTAACGAACACCAATTGGGAAGTGGGTGCCTTCTGCGGCGAAGAGTGCCGTGGACTTGGCGATGCAGACAATTGGTGGGTATCACCCCTTGACCAAAGTAATATTTTGGAAATTGTGGTAGGCGGTGCCACTGGAGATCTCATCAACTTCTATCTTTATGATGTGACCAACCAAGAAGTGTATCCTGCCATTTGCACGGTTTCCCTCGACTGGGTGGACGATGACATTGGCGACATGTTCGACCTTTTTGTCCTCAACTTCGTGACCATGCAAACCTTCACCATGGCAAATGATGCCACTGACAACGCTGCGATAATTGAAGCTAACCACGGTAAACCGGCCAATGTCACCCTTAGTGGTCGCACACTTTACAAGGACGGTGCTTGGAACACGCTCACTCTGCCGTTCGACATGACTGAGGAGCAGGTGGCTGCTCAGCTGGATCCCTTAGAACTGATGGAACTCAGCAATGACGTGACGGAGACGTTTAACGACCATCCGACAGGCGTTACCGATGATGGCACACTCTATCTGGTCTTCAAGGATGTTACTGAGATTACCGCAGGTAGGCCTTATATTATTAAGTGGGAGGGCGACGGCTCTGACAACCTCGTGGACCCGGTATTCACCGGTGTGACCATCGATAACGCTTCTCTTGAAGACAATGCTGTTGCTTTCAATGGCGGTAAGTTCATAGGCAACTACAGCCCAATCACATTCGAAGCCAATGACAGGAGCATTCTCTTCCTCGGTGCCGCTAATACATTGTACTGGCCAAGTGAAGTCATTACCTTCGGCGCTTTCCGTGCTTACTTCCAGCTGAGCAACAGCAAGCAAGTCCGCGCGTTCAATCTGAAGTTCGGTCAGGATGGTGGCCAGGCTACGGGAATCATTTCCAATGGAAAATTGATAATTGACAATGAGGATGGGTGGTACTCTGTGGACGGCCGCAAGCTCCCGAACCAGCCGAAGCGCAAGGGTCTGTACATTCACAATGGTGAAAAGGTCGTGATTAAATAATATACTAAAGTCTCCCACCCTCAGAAAGTTCCAATAAAATAACGGTTTCTCGAAAATTTGTTGTAATTTTGTATTGGCTAAAAGTACAATATACACAACGAATTACCAAAAACCGTTATGGATGCAAAATTAGACAAGAATCATGGGGACAGGAACTTCTATACGCTGTTCAAAATCACCAGGTTCTCCTTGACCACTTTTTCTCTCAAATATTTTGCCCAATAAGAAAAGATCACCGGGGACGGTTCTCCTTGATTACTTTTTCCATGAAATTCAGAAAGCTACATTGAATGCCATGGTGTTGGTCAAAGCCATTACCAATTATGTATAGGTTCTTGTATATCATAAACAAATGTTTTGATGCTTACCTAATAATCGTTACACTATACATTATCACTTTTATGTGCCCAAAAGAGTCCTTGCAGCGTCCTTATTCTCTTCATCATATCGGCAAAAGTAAGTGACTGACCGTAAATGAAACTCTCCTTCATCTCATTGTAGTCGGCCTCATAAGCGGGCATTAGTTCTTCGCGGGGTACAATTTGAATGTTGGCTGGTAGCTCCTTATCGTAATCCACATAGCCTACATGATAGAACTTGCGTCTATGCTCCACAATCTCATGATAGAGAGTTACGTCATCGAGAGCTTTTTCTGCGTATGGGGTTTGCATCAGTTTCTCCAAGTCGTAGAAGTGACGTGTCATTCTATGCGTCCTCGGTTCATCCTTCTGGAACTCTTCGCACAAAAGAAAGGCTTTTTCCAAGAAAGTCCTGGCAGGACTGACGGTGCGGATTGTTTGAACAAGGTCGGAGTCCACATCTTCATCCTTATATGCTTGTTCAATCAGCGACGAGATTCTTCTCATCTCGTAAGGCTCAGACATCGACAATACACTGATCTCTACTTTTACCGTCGGGATAGCGTATGCCGTTTGGCTATTGTAGAGTGAAGGGTATTGCACGTAAAGCACAGAAGGGTCTTTATCGTGTGGCACCTTTCTTGGCTCGCCATTTTCATTGGTTATGTCATTGTCTGTAAGAACAGTTACTTCAAGCCCCATCTCGGCAAGTTTTGCCGATAACTCGTCCTTGAACTCTCCAAAAAGAAAATCCTGTCCTTTCTCTCGAAGATTATGTATTTGCGTGTTACTGGTACAGTTTGCACAAGGGAGTTTCTTGACATTCAAGAAATAGTCACGGCTCAAAGCCAAGTCTATATCCTCACTGAAGCGATTGATGATGTCCCAGCCTTTGCTCAGGCTTGTGCCACCTTTGAACAACAGATACTCGGACACGCAGGTGTGAAACAGCGCATACAATACTGCTGTTACCCACCAGTCCTTCTCGGCAGCAGCTTCATCAATTTGCCGCGCCTCAACTACACCTTGTATCATGGCTTTTCGCTCTTCGAGCGAGAAATCAATCCATTTGCTCATTGCCTTATTCCTTTCTTTATAATTTGTCGCATCCATACGGGTGCCAGCAATAAATCGTGCTCTATTGTCTCGGTTTCTGGCGTTTCTGTGAATAATTGTCCTATCCTTGCTTCATCTTCCATAGTGATATTGTTTTCGCCAATGCTGCGTAATGCTTGAACCAATTCCGGCATCAGTCGACCACGAAAAGCAAAATTCTTTGGTGCACCATGTTTTAAAGTCACCGTTCGATTTCCCAATTTTAGTTTTCGCCCAGAACCCGTAGTCAGAAAAATGGTGTTCATGGGTACTTGTGTCGAGAATCCTAAACGATTAGCAGCTGTGGCACCTGACGGTATAACTTTTGCCTTATCACGCTTGGCTATCTCTGTCACCAATTCGTAAGCCGAAGGATATAGAATACCAAAACGTGTCTTGCGTGCCTTGACATACACTCCTTTGGCTATACGCGTAATTAATCCTTCTTTCTCGAATATGGCGAGTAACTTTGTGACATACTCAACATCATACCGAGGAAAAGAAGAAACAAAGAATATCTCACCGAATTTACTGCGAGTAATCTTCTTTCTAATCTGCTGTACTACTGCATTATCCATCGAATAATTATATAAATTATGGTCGGAATGATTACAAATATTTCCGACCACAAAGATACTTCTTTTCTCTCAATTGACAAAGCCTAATCCAACAAAATTAAGTTTTCTTTGCTGAAAAATGGTGTTTTCTTGTATTTTAATAGGCATTCCAATGAGATTTTTGGTCGTTTCATCATTTTGGAGTATAATAACATTGTTTGTTATCCTAAGACAATATGACTCACGCGACAACTGCAATGCCATTATTGAAGCAACATTCAACACACTGATAGCCGGTTGCCAAGATACAACTATCCCCAACTGCATGACGAGCATCGGAGACTATGCTTTCTATAATTGTAGCGGCCTTCAGGAAGCATTCCAAGAATGATGCAACAATGCGTTCTCGCAACTCTCATGATGGCAGTTCGTATTTAAAATGATGCCTCCTAAGTAGTCTCGCGCCACGTCTGAGTACTCTCAGACGTGGCGTGAGTGTTCTCGGGAGGCATCGTGAGTGTTATCGGGAGGCATTGTGATAGTTGACGGGACGTGGCATGAGCGGCGGAAAGGAGCGGCACCACAAAATCACGCAGTGTCAAATTGTCAAATTGTCAAATGGGGGGGCCTGTAGGAAATCAGTGTTTTGAGTCCTACGCGCGTACCTATTATATAATTGTCTAAAAAAAGAGCATTTTTGGGGTATTTTCTGGCACTTTGCGGTTTTTGTATTTGACATTTGACAATGTGCTGATTTTTACCCTTTCTTATTGATTTTCAGAATATTACGTGACAACTAAGTAGTCGCGAATTGTCAAATTGTCAAATTTGACAATTTGACAAAATAACATGGGAAATTGAGACAGAAATGCCAGGTATATGCTAAAATATTGCCTGCTTCTGCAGCAGACACTGCGGACATTACTCATATACCCGCACATAGTCAATGTAGTAGTGCAGGGGAAAGCGGCTGTCGTCGGGAATGCCGCCATTACTGCCAATGGCGAGGTTCAGCAGCAAGTAGTGCTTGAAGCCGGGGACATCGTTGACAAAGGGATTCTCTGTATTCCCACTAAAGCCTCCGTTGCGCGTTTTCGAGAGGTCTACCTCGTTCAGCAGTTCATCATCCAAATAGAGACGGATGAAATGGCGGTCCCAGTCCATCCGCCACACATGAAACTTGTCCGTCCATGCAGGGTCGCGGTCGGTGAAGTGTGACAAAGGGGTTACCGATTCGTCCCAAACAGCCCTCCACTGTCTGTCCGATCCCCAGCAGGCATTAGCCAGGATGGACGGACGACCGTTCTTGATATAGTACTCCATCATATCTATCTCGCCGTTCAGCGGCCATTCCCACTTGTTGCCCAGCAGCCAGATGGCAGGCCACGCTCCCCGCTCCACGGGAATCTTCGCCCGCACCTCCACACGGCCATACATGAGCTGCCGACTCAGCCGAGTCGTCAGGCAGCTTGAAGTGTATTCGATAAACTCCCGCTTCGTCCGCCAGTCTCTGCTGCCGGCTCTATAAACAGGGTTAGGCCGATGCTCACGTCGTCCCTCTATCACCAGGCAACCGTCCTTCACACTGGCGTTCTCAGGCTGATACCACTGTAACTCTTCGTTGCGCACGAAGCCGCGTTCATAGCTCCACTCGTGCGACGGACGGCCATCCACGTCAAACTCGTCGCTCCATACCAAGCGGTAGTCCCGCTGAGCCACAACACCTTCCGGAAGCCAGGCCAGCATGCCCGCCAATAGCGCAACTATCCATGTTTGTTTCATACCTGTCTATGTTTGTCCGCTGCAAAGATACGACGATTATTTCAATTCTGCAACAGACGAGACACTTTTCGGCAGCAAAAAGGCGGACAAAAGCATAAAATATCCTAAATAGGATGGCTGGATTTGGAGAATTTGCAGAAATCCCGTACATTTGCACATAGAACAGTAACATCCCTGAAACTTAAGAAACCCGAATATGCGTATGAAAAAGCAACTTTTCGTCATGGCACTGGCCACCATCACCATTGCCTCGCAAGCCCAGACGGCACGCGAACAAATAGACAACAACATCTACCTGTCAGGCAGCAATTACCTCGACTACGACCGGCAGCTGTCAACAACCCCGTTGACACCTGCGCCCAAAGGCTACGAGCCTTTCTACATGAGCCACTATGGCCGTCATGGCTCCCGCTGGCTGATTGGCGAGGGCGACTACACAAACCCCATCAACACCCTCCGCGAAGCCCACGATGCAGGGAAACTAACGCCGTTGGGCGAGGAGACGCTCCGTAAGTTGGAAGCTTTCCAGCCAACCACCGTCAAGCGATTAGGCGAACTGACCACCGTCGGCGAACGTCAGCACCACGGCATAGGTCGGCGCATGGCCCAGAACTTCCCTGAAATATTCAAGACGCCCGGTGTGCCCATCGATGCCCGCTCCACCGTGGTCATCCGCTGCATCCTGTCGATGACTGCCGAGTGTGAGGAGCTGATGGCCGCCAATCCTTCTGCCCGGATTCACAACGACGTGAGCGAGTCGTTCCAGTACTACCTGAACCAGTCATGGTCCAACCGCCTGCGCGATGCCAGCCGCAAGGGCGGCAAGTGGAACAACCAGTACCGCCAGAAGTACAGCCATCCGGAACGACTCATGAAACAGCTCTTCAACGACGAGCAGTATGTCTATAATAATGTACGCGCAAGTTCGTTCATGCGCCAGCTCTTCGAGGTGGCTGCCAACATGCAGAGCCACGATACCGACATAGAACTCTACTCGCTCTTCACCTCCGATGAAGTGTACGACCAGTGGCGCATACGCAACGTCGGCTGGTATTTGGACTACGGTGCCGCGCCACAGACCGACGGCATCATGCCCTACAGCCAGCTGAACCTGCTGAAGAACATCATCGAGACAGCCGACACCGTCACCCGTGTTCAGGCCACCCTGCGCTTCGGGCACGAGGTGTGTGTCATGCCATTGGCCTGCCTGCTGGAACTCGGCACGTGCGGCGTAGCAGTCGAGAACCTCGACACACTCGACCATGTGTGGCGTAACTATCAGATATTCCCCATGGGTTGCAACATCCAGCTCGTGTTCTACCGTCCGAAGAAAGGCAAGGAGGGCGACATCTTGGTGAAGGCGCTGCTCAACGAGCGCGAAATGACCATGCCCGTAGCCACAGACTGCCATCCCTACTACCGCTGGGAGGATCTGAGACGATATTATCTTGACAAAATCCGCCGGTTTGAAGACAAGTAAGGCAACAGAATAAAAATTGTTGCCGAAAAATTTGGTCGAACGGGAAAAAATTCGTACCTTTGCAGCCCGAAAGTAAATTTAAACCAACAATTAATAAAAAAATGAAGAAAGGAATTCATCCAGAAAACTATCGCCCCGTCGTGTTCCGTGACATGTCCAACGGCGATATGTTCCTTACGAAGTCTACAGCAAAGACCAACGACACAGTGGAATTCGAAGGAGAAACTTACCCAGTGGTAAAAGTCGAAATCTCAAGCACCTCTCACCCGTTCTACACCGGTAAGAGCAAGCTGGTTGACACGGCCGGTCGTGTCGATAAGTTCATGAGCCGCTACGGTAAGGCTGCGAAGAAGTAAGAGCATACGAAAGCTTGCTTTCAGTCTGCCGAACTCAAAGCAGGCTCGACTGAAAGTCAAGGCTGCGAAGAAATAAGATATTTCACACTGATAGACAAATAAATGAGAGTGCGTCCACGGTAGTTGCATATGCCTGGCCGCACTTTCTTTTTCACCAATAACAGCGAACAAACGCCATGAAGCCGCAAAAACTACTGACACTGAAAGTACTCCTCCCTACCCTGCTGTTCCTGATGCCACTGGCGTTCACCGCCTGTAGTAGCGATGACGACACTGAGGGCACGACAGCACCAGGTGCCAACGTGAACCGGAACGACACATCGACAGAGCCGGCATTGGCTCGTTTGGAGTTCCCGAAGGCAAAAGGCGGGCGCAGCATCGTCATCATTCACACCACCAACGACCGCTACGGCATCAGTTTCTCGACAGAATGGGACTGCGACAGGAAGTCACAGCGCTGGTCGTGCTTCCAGATGCACAACGACAATACGGGCGGCAGCGTGGGACGATACGGCGAGGGCTACCCGTTCGACGAAGACATGCCTGACCATAACCGGAACTACGTCACGAACGAATACGGCGTCAACTACGACCCGTTCTGGAACTCCGGCTACGACCACGGCCACATCTGCGCCTCGGCCGACCGCCAGTACAGCAGCGCCGCCAACCGCCAGACTTTCTTCCTGACCAACATGCAACCACAGTACAACCGTTTCAACGCCAACCTATGGGCAGATATGGAAATGCAGGTGCGCTCGTGGAACCGCAACGGTTTCCGCGATACACTCTTCGTCTGCAAGGGCGGCACCATCGACAGCGATGCCAACATCATCGAGTATATCAGTAACCGCAACCATGCCACGACACGTCTTAATGACAGCTACATTCCAGTGCCACGCTACTTCTTCATGGCCGTGCTCTGTAAGAACCAGAATGGCTATAAGGCGCTCGGTTTCTGGGTGGAACAGACAAACAGAAACCTTTCGGGCGACCCTCTGAACAAATACGTGGTGAGCATCGACGAACTCGAAGCACTCACAGGCATCGACTTCTTCTGCAACCTGACCGACCAACTTGAAAACCAGGTGGAAAGTGCCTCACGCGAGGAGATTATACGCTCATGGGGATTGTGAAAAGATTAAAAATTTAAGAGTAAAGACTAAAAACGTTTGGCAGAAAGAAAGAATTTGCGTAAATTTGTGGCGGATTAACTGACACAATAGTATTAAACCAACAGAAATGAAAACAGTTTATGATTTCTCTGTCAAGGACAGAAAAGGTAAGGACGTATCCCTGAAAGAATACGCCAACGAAGTATTGCTCATTGTCAACACCGCCACAAAATGTGGATTCACACCACAGTATGAGGAGATGGAAAAGCTCTATGAGAAATACCACGCCCAAGGATTCGAGATACTCGACTTTCCGTGCAACCAGTTCGGCCAGCAGGCTCCAGGCACCGACGAGAGCATCCACGAGTTCTGCAAGGTGAACTTCGGCACGGAGTTCCCCCGGTTCAAGAAAGTCAAGGTGAATGGTGACGATGCCGACCCACTCTTCTTGTTCTTGCAGGAGCAAAAAGGCTTCGCCGGCTGGGACATGGATCATCCCATTGCCCATATCCTGGACGACATGCTGACAAAGGTGGATCCTGACTATCAGAAGAAGAACGACATCAAGTGGAACTTCACCAAGTTCCTCGTCAACAAAAAAGGCGCCGTTGTAGCCCGCTTCGAGCCAACTACCAAAATGGAAGTCATTGCTGCAGAGATAGAAAAGCTGCTGCACTAAGCCAAAGCGTGTAATGTAGACAAGAGTACATAGTTTAGACAAGAGTACAGGAGTACATAGTTTAGACAAGAGTACAAGAGTACATATTTTAGACAGGAGTACAGGAGTACATATTTAAATACAGGAGTACAAGAAAACAATTCTTGTACTCCTGTATTTCTATTTGTTCCAACACTCCAAACCTATTGTTAGGAGATTACCTTGGGCTTCATCCGAGCTCGTTCACGCTCGGAAGTGAGAGCGAGTTCTCACTTCCCTCACTTAATCACAACCTTACGGCCACCAATAATATATATGCCCTTCGCCAATCCTTTGAGGGCGGCGGCATCAGAGGCTACCTTGTTGCCACGAAGATCATAAACATCCGCTGATTTTTCCTGCTGGAGGATGTTGATACCCGTAATATCTCCTATTGGAGTCAGGACTACTTTCAACACAACGTCGTTAGCAGGCATCACAGCCAAAGACTCTTTATACGTTACAGCATATATCTTACCATCCTTTTCAATCTCTGTGGGTAGTTCGGGAGCTACGCCGGAAGGGGTGAAACCTACGGTGATAGGGGCGTCATCAGTGCCATTCTTTTTCAGACGGCTGCGGCTTGCTGCAGGAGTTTCTTCATCGTCAGCCTCCTCTTCGAACTCCACACGATAATTATTATACTGGTGCTCATCGTGCTGGTCTGTGTATTCGATGATATCCTCGAAGTTCTTCCAAGGATATACCTGTGAGTAGAGCGATTCCTTCGTGCCTTCAGGGACTATCAGGGTGATGCCGCTGACATCGATAAACATGCTTTCAGGGAAATAAACATTGCCATCGGAGTAAGTCTTATGGCAAATCTTGATACTCTTCAAGCATTTCTCCTCCCCGTATGTTCCAAAGCAATCCTCGTCAATAGAGGTGATGTTTTCGGGGATGATGAATGTCTCAATACCACTGTTCAAGAACACCCCCATCTCAAGTTTAGTCAACTGCTTAGGGATATTTACCTTCTTCAGACTGGAGCAGTTCCAGAAGATGTACATACTCATGTCGATAATACTCTCTGGGAGGTAGATTTCCTCCAAGCTTGTACAGTTGGCAAAGGCAGAACCGCCAATAGTCATGATAGTTTCAGGAAGTGAAACCTCCTTCAGTTTTTGGCAGCCATTGAAAGCACCGACGGGGATGGCGGTGATGGTGGCAGGCAGGCTGATGCTGGTAATCTGACAGTCCTGGAAGGCACCGTCATAAGTAATGGCGTAACTCTGACCGGCTGGGAGTGTGACGGCCGTCACGTCGTAGTCACAGGCATCCAGGGTCACCCACTCATCGCCTTGAAGCACCGTCTTGGCATAGGTCACCTTTTCGGGGATGACGATGTCGCCGCTCAGGCTGGTCTTCTGGCGGGCAACAGTGGCTGTGCGCACCGTCTCGTTCTGTTCGTTGACGGTCTCTTCAAGACGATATCTGATACCGTCGATGGTGACTATTTCTTCTCTGGGATGATAGTATTCGCCGCTTTCGTCCTTCACTTGCAGCAGGAACATACACGGCCACTCGTCACCATCGTAGTCGCTACAGGTAATGATATGTTCACCGGGGCCGACCTGCATGTCATATCGGCGATAGGAATGGGTATCAGACTGGTCATCGCCAATGACTGTCATCTCTGTACCGTCAAGTTTTACGGTGCTGTTGTTGTTGGAGAAAAGATAGACATAGACCTGCGAGTTCTCGGCCGCTGTAGAGAAACTGACTGCGGTGCCTTCTTTGAGACACAAACCGTGGGTGTATGCCTCTTCATAGTTGCCGTCGTGCGGTTCAAACTCGGGTTCTCCGTCGTTTTCTGTATTAGTGACAGAGAAGGCACCATTGGGGGCTGAGAACACGCTGTTATCAAGTTTCAGGTAAGGACAGCCTTCATCAGTGACACTGCGACACATAGACCATGTTGATTGCATCTTATAACTCTCTGCACAGCCAAGGGGTACCACAACATCTACGGACGCCGAAATTTGTAAAGCTTGCTCAATACTTTCATGATTGAAGATGGAATAGCTTATCGGTCCCCCAAAGGTTTTCAAATCTGTTGGCTCTTTTACCTTCATATAGAGTGTTTTCAAACCGAAAATACACAAGGCTCGACCAGCAATATCTGTACAGGTAGAGGGTATCGTAAGCGTCTCTAATCCGGTTGCCCACAAGGCATCTCCATTAATAGAAGTGAGGCCCTCATTTAAGGTAAGATTTCTTAGTTTAGAACAGTTGAACAATACTCCAATGGGCAGGGAAGCTACTGTGGATGGAATATTGATGGTGGTCAATTCCGGGCAGTTCTCGAAGGCATAATTGGCAATATCGGTAATACCTTCATTCAACGTTACTTCTTGCAGTTCCTGAGCCCTCGCAAATGCCCAGAGTTCTATGTTTTTTATACTGGCAGGCAGTGTAACATTTGTTACGCCTGTCTTTGTAAAAGCACCGGAGAAAACAGGTTCCATTTCTCCGTTTCCTGCTTCATGCCACTCCATAGCATACCCTCCCATGACGGATGTTACAGGATAGTTGACGCCGCCGTAGGTGACTTCTTTGGGAATGACCACATCTCCACTAAGCGTCTCAGGCTGAATATCCACGTATGCTTCGTTTGTTTCCCCATTCTTCAACATGTAGCGGATGTTGTCGATGGTCTCGTGGCGCTGGTCGGTCACGAGGGGCTCACCCGTGTCCTCGCCATATTCAGTGATGCTGTTCATATACATCCAAGGGAAGTACTCCTGATAGACCACTTTACCGCCAGCAGGAACCAATAGATCGATTTTTGTCATATCGCCAAAGGCCGTGGATGGGACACCGTATTTACCGTTAAGGGGATCATCATCAAAAGAAACGAGGCGGCAGTCGCGTTGGAGCATTTTCACGGTTCTTTTCAAAGGCTGTCCTTCTTCATCTGTTTTGTGCGTTTTAAAACAACAATTAGCAAAGGATGATACTGTTTCTGGAATTTCCAGATAGGTAATCTTCGTTTCTGCAAGCACACCATCTTCCAATCTTGTCACACCAGCAGGAATCTTGAATTCTGTTAAGCCTGAATTATAAAAAGCACTAGCTCTCATCTCTGTTACGTCATCTGGCAGATCAATTGAAGTTAGGGATTCGCAACTTTCAAAAGCACTGCCACCGATGGACGTTACAGGCCCCAGTATGATTACACTGCTGAGTAGCTTGCAACCATAAAAAATATAGCCAGGAATCTCAGTAATGCTTTCAGGCAAGGTGATGCCTGTTATCTCGCACTCTTGGAATGCACCACCGCCACCGCTCTCACTGTCACCAGGATTCATCAAGCGTGTGACGCTGTACTCGGTTCCCTCATAAGTTACTGTGGCGGGAATCAAGATATTACCAGTCAATTCCACGTCCTGACGGGCCACTACTGCATGGTCATCTTCTAACATATAGCGAACGCCATCAATTGTAAAAAACGTCTGTGCCCAGCCCGTTAATGAACAGGCAAACAGCAATACAATAATGAAAAGTTTCTTTTTCATATCCGTAATTGTTATGTTAATAAATAGGTTTACTTCATTCCACGACAGAAGCGCAGGACTACTTATGCCAGTTCCGAATGGAAGTCCTGAGAAAACCTTTAATGTGAAATTGGGTCTACAGCCCCACGCATAAAGCACGGATGCCGTTGTGCCCTCTTGCACATTAGAATGAAAGTTTCTCAGGTTTCCACTTGCAAGGTTGGTGCATAACGCTCCTTCTGCCGAGCGGATCCTTTCCGCTACGGGCGCAAAGTTAGCAAAAATACTGGAGTAAACAAAGAAAAGCGGGGAAAAAATTGGAGGATTCAGAAATTGTCCGTATATTTGCATCGGCAAATCAAAAGGAATCTTAAAATAACTAATAGAAATAGGTGATGGAACGAACAAAATGCTTGATTATCGGCAGCGGCCCCGCTGGGTACACTGCTGCTATTTATGCTTCGAGGGCTAATCTCAATCCGATAGAGTACTGCGGCTTGCAGCCCGGCGGTCAGCTGACACAGACCACTGAAGTAGAGAACTTCCCCGGCTACCCGCAAGGCGTGGACGGCAACCAAATGATGATGGAACTGCGCGAACAGGCTGAGCGCTTCGGAACCGACATCCGCGACGGCGAGATTACAAAGGTGGACTTCTCAAAAGCGCCATACGTCTGCACCGCCGACGACGGCACGGAGATAGTTGCCGACACCGTCATCATTGCCACCGGTGCCTCTGCCAAGTACTTAGGACTCGACGATGAGCGCAAATATAATGGTCAAGGCGTATCGGCCTGCGCTACCTGCGATGGTTTCTTCTACCGCAAGAAGACCGTTGCTGTGGTCGGTGGCGGAGATACGGCCTGCGAGGATGCCCTTTACCTGTCAAGTCTGGCCAAGAAAGTCTACCTCATTGTCCGCAAGCCCTTCCTCCGCGCCTCACAGGTTATGCAGCAGCGCGTCCGTGAACGTGAGAACATAGAAATACTGTTCGAGCACAACACCATCGGACTGTTCGGCGAGAACGGTGTGGAAGGCGCACATTTGGTGAAACGCCGCGGCGAACCTGACGAAGAGCTGGTGGACATCCAGATTGACGGATTCTTCCTCGCCATTGGCCACAAGCCCAACACCGACATCTTCCGGGAGTGGTTAGATACCGACGAGACAGGCTACCTAAAGAAAATCAACGGCACACCGCGCACCAAGCTCCCCGGTATATTCGTTGCCGGCGACTGCGCCGACCCTGTCTACCGTCAGGCCATCAGTGCTGCCGGCACCGGCTGTCAGGCTGCCATCGAAGCCGAACGTTTCCTACTGGGACAATAAGACCAATTGTTTTTGATTTGTCCTACTACCCCCAATGGTCCAATAAGACCTATTCCATCAAAAAAGCCTCGCTTCCCAGCGAGGCTTTTTTTCAAAACTAAATTAATCAACCATAAACCTTAACCATTAAAAATCTTTCGTGATGCAAAGGTATACCTTTTTCCACAAAGTGGGGTCGAATCATAGTTTTTTGAGGTAGAAAATGCGCTAAATAACGTATTTTCTACCCTATTTAACGCATTTTCCACCTATTTCCGCTCCTGTTATTACTTTTTTTACTAACTTTGCAGCAAAAAAGAGAAAAAAGATGCAGATTCTGTTCGTCATAATCATCATTGCAGTCATAGCAGCTATGGCTTATGTAGGCCGTAAGTTGTATCTGAAAAGTATTATGATGCGTAATCGCGTTCACATGAGCAGCATCTATACCAATATCACCCACGAACTACTCACCCCGCTCACCGTCATTTCGGCCTCGGTGGAACGACTGCGCGAACAGGAGCCGACATTCTCGGACGACTACGACCTGATGCAACTGAACATTGAGCGTATGGTCAGACTGCTGCAACAGATTCTAGAGACCAGCAAGTCGCAGTCGGGCGAACTGAAACTGGTCGTGGCTCACGGCGACGTTATGCAGTATATTCAGCGCACGGCCCTTTGCATAGAGCCGCTGATGAGCAAACGCCGGCTCGAATTCACCATCGATTGCCAGCCCAAGAGCATGTTGGGATGGATAGACACCGACAAACTGGACAAAATCATCTATAACCTGCTGTCGAACGCCGCCAAATATACTGGTGAGAACGGAAAGGTGGAGTTGCAGGTGAACACCAACAAGACATACGACCATATTATTATTAAGGTAATAGACAACGGTATCGGCATACCCAAGGAGAAGCAGAAGGACCTGTTCCGTCGGTTCTTCGATGGTCAGTACCGCCAGCAGCAGACCATCGGCACCGGGCTTGGACTGGCACTTACACGCGAGCTGGTATTCCTGCACGGCGGTAACATCGAGTGTGAAAGCGAAGAGGGCAAAGGCACTACGTTCACCGTCACACTGCCCATCAACAAGGAGTCGTTCTCGGCTTCACAGATAGACGAAAGCCAGAAAGTGGACATCAACACCGCCCGCAGTGTCATCCTTGACCTCGCCATACGCATGAAGACAACGACTGAAGACTCCATACCACAGCCCATGGAGAATGTCGATGATGACTCATACAAACTACTAATCATAGAAGACAATGTGGAACTGCTGGTGCTCATGCATCAGCTACTCGGACAGAAATACCGGGTGACGACGGCCAGTAACGGTCAGGAAGGCCTCGACATCATCAACAACAGCGAGTTGGACTTAATTATCTCTGATGTAATGATGCCTGTTATGGATGGCTACGAGCTGACACGCCGCGTGAAAGAAGATCCAAACACCAGTCACTTGCCAATCATTCTGCTGACAGCAAAGACTCAGGAAGAAGACCGTACGGAAGCCCTGAAGATTGGTGCCGACGACTATGTGACGAAGCCGTTCAAGCTCGGTGACCTGGAATTGCGCATTAACAACATCATAGAAAACCGCAAGCGCATACAGCGGGAATTCAGCCAACAGACGGCCGAAGAGACCCAGCAGCAGGTATCGATAGAGCCGGTCAGTGCCGATCAGGAGTTCCTGAAACGCGCGCTCGACTGCGTTTACAAGCACTTGGACGATGCCGACTACGACCGCGATGCCTTTGCCTCAGACATGGGTGCCAGTGCCTCGACGCTCTACAACAAGCTGCGCTCCGTCACAGGAATGAACGTATCCGGGTTTATCCGTGACATACGTATGAAAGAGGCTAAACGCATAGCCTTGCAACAGCCAGACCTCCGCGTCAGCGACCTCGCCTACAAGGTCGGATTCCACGACCCGAAGTACTTCTCCACTTGTTTCAAGAAAACTTACGGCGTCCAGCCAAGCGAGTTTCTCGAGAACTTATCCAAAGACCAATAAACGTCAGCAGGCCGTTGAGCAACAGTAGCTCATAGCCGAAATGGTAGTTCCACAGCGACAGCACCAGCAGGTCGAGACCGTAGCATAGCAGCGGCGAAGCCACGCAGATGTAGGGTGCCCAGCGGTCATCGGGATAGCGGCGGGTGAACAGTCCGAAGGCAAACAGCCCGAGCAGCGGACCATAGGTATAGCTCACCATGATATAGATGGCATCGATGAGCGACGTGCTGTTCACGGAGCGGAACAGCAGGATGAAAAGCACGAACAAAAGGCACATCATGGCGTGGACACGCTTGCGCAGCCGTTCGTCGGCAGGACGCTGGCGGATGTCTACGCAGTAGCTTGTGGTCATCGATGTCAAGGCGGAATCGGCCGTTGAGAAAGAGGCGGCGACGATGCCGAGAGTGAAAAGGATGGGGAGGAGAATTGAGAATTGAGAATTGAGAATTGAGAATTGAGAATTGGCGGCGCCCTGAATGAAGGTGGGGAGGAGGGCATCGCCGTTGGCACCGGTGCCGAGCATGGTAAGCAGAACACCGAGCGAGAGAAACAGAAGGTTGACAGGAACAAAGGCGACACCGTAGCTGCACATGTCCTTCTGGGCTTCGCGCAGCGTGCGGCACGTCAGATTTTTCTGCATCATGTCCTGATCCAAGCCCGTCATCACAATGACGATGAAGACTCCGCTGAGAAACTGTTTCCAGAAATTGCGTGGCGACAGCCAGTCATCTATGACGAAGATACGGCTCATGGGACTGTCGGTCACCGCCTGCACTGCCTCGCCCACGGTCATATCGAGCTGTCCCACCACCTTATATATAATATATAGCAGCGCTGTGAGCAGACAGAGTGTCTGCAGGGTGTCGGTGAACACCAATGTCTTGATACCGCCACGGTGGGTATAGAGCCAAATGAGCAGCACCAGCCCGACAACATTCGCCCAGAACGGCACACCAACAGCATCGAACACGAACTGCTGCAGGATGATGCACACCACGTAGAACTTCGCCGCCGCACCCGTCATCTTCGACAGCAGGAAGAACCACGCCCCCGACAGGTACGACCTTCGCCCTAACCGCTGACCCAAGTAGCCGTAGATGCTCGTCAGGTTCAGCCGGTAATAGAGCGGCAGCAATACAAAGGCTACCACTAAATAGCCAACAACGAAGCCTAAGCACACCTGCAGGTAGGTCATCTGCGACGTCTGCACCATGCCCGGTACCGACACGAACGTTACGCCGGAGATGCTGGCTCCCACCATGCCGAACGCCACCATCGGCCACGGCGACCGCCGGTCAGCCCGGTAGAACGACTCGTTCGTCGCCCGCCGGCCCGTCCATCGGCTGATGGCGAACAAAGCCAGAAAGTAGAGAAATACGGTAACGAGAATTACCATATTAGATTGGGGTGTTACTTTTTCTTCTTAGGTTTCGGCTCAGGTAGTTCCTTGCACGTCTCGCGGACGAGTGTCGACAAATAGTCATGATTGTCCACGTCGGCAATGTAAAAGTAGTCCTTCGCACCTTCGTAGGGAGGACGCATTTCCACCGTCCGCAACAACTTCCGTCCTGCCTCCGTCGGCTTCAGATAGAAGCAGTCGTCGCATATCAGCCCGAAAATCTTTCCGTCACAATATATTCCGTAGTCGCCAAACATCTTCTTGGTGACTATCTCGCCTGCACCACTACACTGGTCGGCGATATACTGTACAAAATCTACGTTGCTTGCCATAATACTCAGATTAATTGAATTGCCATCCTCTTTGCTTTCCTATTGAGAAGACAGCGTTTGGGTGATGCCCTGTTCACGGTGGCAAATGCGAACCTCGATGCCGAACTTGCGGTGGAGGTGCTCGGCCAAGTGCTGAGCGGAGTAGACAGAACGGTGCTGGCCGCCCGTACAGCCGAACGAGAACATGAGCGAGGTGAAGCCACGCTGGATGTAACGGCGGACGTGGGCATCGGCCAACTTATAGACCGAATCGAGAAAGGTGAGGATTTCACCGTCATCCTCCAAAAAGCGGATGACGGGTTCATCAAGTCCTGTCAGCTGCTTGTACGGCTCATAACGTCCGGGGTTGTGGGTCGAACGGCAGTCGAAGACGTAGCCGCCACCATTGCCCGACTCATCCTCGGGTATGCCCTTGCGGTAGGAGAAGCTGTAGACCTTGACCACTAACGGACCCGTACCGTCGTACTTCGAGAACGTTGCCGGGCCGTCATTGGGATGCGCCTTGTAAGGGTTATTGTCCGTCGTCTTGTAACCGTCGGCACGGCTCAGTGCAGCCTGCTCTATCTGCTGGAACTGAGGCAGTTCACACAAATGGCGCAACAGATTGGCCAGATAGGGATAGGGGAAATCAACAGTCATCAGCTCACGCAGGTTCTGGATGGCCGGCGGGATGGACTCGATAAAATGCTGCTTTCGCTCGAAGTAGCCACGGAAGCCGTATGCTCCCAACACCTGCAGCGTGCGGAAGAGCACGAACAGCCGCAGCCGCGCCACAAACTGATGGGGAGTAGGCACCTCAGTGTACTGCTTCAGGGCATTGTAGTATTCGAAAACCAGCTCACGCCTCAGCTTATGGCTATAGCGCGCCGAGGCCTGCCACAGGAACGAGGCCAGGTCATAATAATATGGTCCGCGACGACCGCCCTGGAAGTCAATGAAATAGGGCGTTGGTAGGTCGGTGTTGGGGGCTGGGGAGTCTGGGTTGGGGGGTGAGACAAGCATCACGTTGCGTGCCTGGAAGTCGCGGTAGAGGAAACACTTCGTGTCGCCACCAGCCGTCAGATGGCCGTCGCCCTGTACCAAGTCTTTGGCCAGCAGCCGGAAGTCGGCCTCGAGTTTCAGCTCATGGAAGTCAAGCTCCGTTGCTTTCAGGAAACAGTACTTGAAGTAGTTCAGGTCGAAGAGCACCGAGTCCTCGTCGAACTCCGGCTGGGGGTAGCACTGCGAGAAGTCCAGTCCGCGCGCCCCTTGCAGCTGGATGTTGGGCAGCTCGCGGATGGTGCGCTTCAACAACGCCTGTTCCTTCAGCGTATAACGACCGCCAGCCTCACGTCCACCCCGTATGGCATCGAACAACGACACGTTGCCTAAGTCTGTCTGCAAATAACGCAGCTCGTCGTCGCTCACTGCCAGCACCTCCGGCACGGGCAACTGCCGTTTGATGAAGTGGCGTGCCAGATAGACGAAAGCATGATTCTCGTCACGGCTTGTACCGATACAGCCTATCACGCTATGGCCGTCATCGTCCACAAACCGATAGTACTCGCGGTTACTGCCTGCCCCTGGCAAACGCTCGGTGGTCAGCGGCTCTCCCCCACTCCACTGCCTGTAAAGCTCCAATAGTTTCTGCATGGCTTCTCACGCTTTTCGACAGCCCAGTCACAAACTCATCACATCTGGAGGCTCAGCACGAAGCGGGTGCCTTTGGTGAAAGCCGGGTCTATGTCGAGGTCGCCGTTCATCTTCATCGCCATCTGACGGCAGATGGGCAGGCCGAGGCCGTCGCCGGTGGTGAGGTCCTTGATTTCAAGGAACGGCTTGAAGATGTCGTCGCGCTTCTCCTCGGGTATGCTCTGTCCCGTGTCCGACACTAAGAACTGGCACGAATGGGCACTACGTTTCTTGAAGTCCAGAGTGATAGTTCCACCCTCGGGAGTATATTCTGCAGCATTGTAAAGCAGGTGCTGCAGGATGTGCGACACATACTCCTTGTTGATTCTGGCAGTCATCTTCGGCGCGTTTACCGTCAGCGTGACGCCGGACTTCACCTTGTTGCGTATGCCGTCCATCATCTGTTCGCAGAACGGTTGAATCTGTGCGTCGGCCAGCTCTATCTCCGTTCCGTCTGAATTCTCTAACTCCGACAACGTCTGGATATGGTCCGAGAAGTCCTGCAGTGCCTTCACCTCGGGCTGACGGCTGTCAAGCTTCTGCAACGTCGGTGCCAGCTGGGCAGAGATATTGCTGATGAACTTCGCCTTCAGCGCATTGTTCTCATTGGCTATGCGGATGGTCTTCTTCTGTTTACGGCTCAGCAGGATGAAGCGCATTAGCACCAAACCGCCCAGCACCAGTGCGGCAGCCAAAATGCCGGCCAGGATGCCGAGTCCTATGATGATAGCCTGACGGGTGCTCAGCTTACTGTCTTTCTCGGCAATCGAGGCTTCGTTGTCGGCAATCTGCTGCTTCAGCGCACCGATTGAGTCGGCGACCTTGATGGCACTGACAGAGTCCTTCCACAGCATGTAGTTGCTGTACGACTGGGCCACCATATTGCCGTTGCCCGACTTCCGGGCGTTGGAAATAAGCGTCTTGTACACCTCGTCCACCTTGTCGTATTCCTTTTTGCCGGTCAGCTTGTCGGCCATCTCCTTGAAGACGGCATTGCCTTGGGCATTCATGCCGAAGGTATAGTAATAGACGGCCTTATTGTAGAGCAAATCGTTCTTCACGTTCTCGTCACTCGACGTGTTCGCCTGGTTCTCCATGATGGCGAGCTGCTCCTTGGCGCTGGCGGTCTTCCGCAGCTTCATGTACATCTGGAAACGTTCCTTCGTCGTCAGGTAGTGCAGCGCGGCACTTTCCACCTGCGACTTCCTGGCTGCGATAATGGCCTGATCGGCACGCCTCAGCAAGTCAAAAGCCTCCTTGTAGTAGTTTTCTTTGTAATAAAGGGCCGTAGCCTTAGTGGCACACTCCACACCTTCACGTAACTGTCCTTTAGAGACATAATCCTCGAAAGCACGGATATACGTATAACGGGCAGTGGCAACACTACCCTTCGCACTACTCGCACTCTCGGCACGCTGCTGCAAGTCGCTCTTCTGTGACTCCTGCGCAACGGCAGGGCTTACAGAGAGACAACAAACGATAAAAAATAAAGTCAACTGTTTCATCATTTTACGATTTTTGACGGCAAAGGTACAAAAAAAGACTGATAACACTACTCTTTTTGGGAAAATTAACGCTGTCCGCCCAACTCTCACAGGTGTACAGCCTCTCTGGTCAACAGAACCTAACGTCGGCTATCACTTGACTGCCGACATAATTATTTAATAAGGTGACGAACTCGTGGCGGCGCATGGAGAGGTCAGCACGCAGGGCAGGGGAGGAGAGGCGCACGTAGAGCGTCTGGTTCTGGATATATGTGTTCAGCGTGTAGTGGGCGATGGCCGGGCCTGCCACCGTAGGCCATGCCTCAATGAGCCGCTTCTGAAGTAGCGGCGTCTCCAATCCTTGGTTGCGCAGGTTGCGCAGCACCAGGTCCTTTATCTGTTGTACATCTCGCCTGAACATCTTCTATCCTTTATCCATTCTCCATTATCCATTATCCATTAGGGCGCAGCCCGCACACAGCCGCCATTATCCACTTCAAAGATTTTATAGTCGTGCGACGATGCCGCGAGAATCTGGTCTAGATGTTCGCGGTTGGTGTCCGTGATGAATATCTGTCCGAACTTGTCACTTGCCACCAAGCTCACAATCTGTTCCACGCGCTGGGCGTCGAGCTTGTCAAAGATGTCGTCTAAGAGGAGTAGGGGAGTAGTCAGTATGGACTGTCGCAACAGCTCGAACTGGGCCAGCTTCAGTGCGATGACAAATGACTTCTGCTGTCCTTGCGACCCTTCGCGCTTCATAGGATAGCCGTCGAGCAGGATTTCCAGGTCATCGCGGTGGATGCCGTGCAGTGAGTAGCCTACGGCGCGGTCTTTGCTGCGGTCGCGCTGTATCACGTCAAGCAGCGGCCCGCGCTGGCAATGGCTCGTATAGCTTAGCGACACCCGCTCCTGTTGGAGGGGATTTGTAATCCCCGACCCTTGTCCCATCTGTTGGGGGGGATTTGTAATCCCCGACCCTTGTCCCATCTGTTGGAGGGGATTTGCAATCCCCGACCCTTGATTAGAGGGGATTTGTAATCCCTGACTTCCAACGATGTGCTCATAGAACTGTTGGAATACGGGAATCAGCCGCTCTACCAGCTTGGCACGGTAGCGGTAGATGGTCTCGCCCGTTTCGGCCATCTGCTCTTCCCAGATAGTCATCACGTCCATGTCGGGTTCCTCGTCCTGCTTGAGCATGGTGTTACGCTGCGTCAGCGCCTTGTTATAGCGGTTCAGCGCGTCAATGTACTGACGGTCGGTCTGGGCGATGACCGCGTCCAACAGCCGTCGCCGTTCTTCGCTGCCGCCCTCGATTAGCAAGGTGTCGCTGGGCGACACCATCACGATGGGAATGAGGCCGATGTGTTCCGAGAGCCGTTTGTACTCCTTCTTGTTGCGTTTGAAGTGCTTTTTCGTCCCACGTTTCATGCTGCAGCTGATGGTCATCTGTTGGAGGGGATTTGCAATCCCCGACCGATACATCCCTTCCAGCATGAAGAACTCCTGCCCGTGGCGTATGACCTGCGAGTCGATGGGGTTGTAAGCCGAATGACAGAACGAGAGGTAGTAGATGGCGTCGAGCACATTGGTCTTTCCTACACCGTTGTGTCCGATGAAACAGTTCATCTTTGGCGACAGCTCAAGTGTCGCCTCCTCAATGTTCTTGTAGTTCAGTATTGTCAGCTTTTCGAGAATCACGGTGCAAAAATAATAAAAAAAAGAAAAATAAAAAAGTTTTTTCACCTTTTTTGCTTTCATATTCGGATTTTTGTTTGTATCTTTGCATCGAAATAGCTGTTTCGGAAACGGTTATTTCGGAAGCTAAAATACATTGATTCAACGAATTAGGATAAAAGACAATATGAGATTCTACGACAGAGAACAGGAAATCGCCTTCCTAAGGGAAACTCGGGATACGGCTAAGAAGGTGGCACGCTTTACGGTGATGACCGGTAGGAGACGTATCGGTAAGACAACACTGATTAGGGAGGCTTACAAGGATGAGCCTTTCGTGTATTTCTTTGTGGCCAGAAAGGCTGAGTCGGACTTGTGTGAGGTGTATCTGGAGGAGATTAGCGAGAAGTTGGGCATCCCCACACTGGGCAGCAGCAGGCACTTCAGCGATATATTCCGCTATCTGATGCAACTGTCGCAGACGAGGAGCTTTACGCTGGTGATAGACGAGTTCCAGGATTTCTTCCGGGTGAACAAGGCCGTTTACAGCGAGATGCAGGACATCTGGGATGAATACGAGAAGACGTCGAAGATTAATCTGGTGGTGTGCGGCAGTATCTACTCGCTGATGCAGAAGATTTTCAAGCACAAGAAGGAACCTCTGTATGGAAGGAACACCGCAGAGCTGAGGGTGAAGCCTTTCAAACCCTCGGTTCTGAAGCAGATAATGGCGGACGCTAAGCCCGACTACAGCCAGGAGGACCTGTTGGCAATGTTCACCTTTACGGGTGGTGTGGCTAAATACGTGGGGCAGCTGGTGGATGGCAGAGCGCTGGACAAGGATGCCATGATAAGGCACATCGTCAGCCCCAACTCGACCTTCCTGAACGAGGGCAAGAACAACCTGATAGAGGAGTTCGGCAAGGACTACGGCACCTATTTCTCCATCCTCTCGTGCATTGCCCGGGGCAAGAATACCCGCAGTGAGATTGAGGATGTGATAGGCAAGGAGGTGGGGGGATACCTGACCAATCTGGCTGATGAGTATGAGTTGATAAGCAAACGGCAGCCTCTGTTTGAGAAGAGTGCCAACAAGAATGTGCGCTATGAACTGGGCGATGTGTTCTATAGTTTCTGGTTCCGCTTTATCTTCAAGTATAGTTACATCATTGAGATAGAGAATTATGCGAAGTTGCAGGAAATCATCGGGCGCGACTACAGCACGTTCAGCGGCCTGATGCTGGAGCGTTATTTCCATCGCGTGGTTATGGAATCGGGCGACTTTACCCGTATTGGCCGCTGGTGGGACCGTAGAGGCGAGAACGAGATAGATATGATAGCCGAGGACGAGTTGAACGACTTCGTGACGTTCTACGAGATCAAGCGCCAGGCGGATGAAATCAGCATTGGAATGTTGAAACAGCGCGCTGAGGTGATGCTGCAGGCAACGCACGAGTTCAAGAAGTATGACATCTCGTATAAAGGGCTGTCGATGGAGAATATGTAAAGACTAAAAATCTATCAACACAAGATAATAACAACTGGAAGATTTGAAAGAGAAGTCCGTGACTTATTGTTGGCTAAAAGTCGTTCCCTTCAACAAGCACTTTTTTTGAATTCTCCAAATTTTTCCTGAACTTTCTTTGCTGTTTCATAATTATTTCGTAACTTTGTCCCGTCCTTATGCCGATGCCTCGTCTGTGGGCGGGACTGTAAGGGTGAGGATCTATATATGAAAAGGCGTTACTTGACGCTTTGTGCTTGACGCATAGGAATCTGGCAGTTCCAAAACAGTTGTCAAACATCAAAGCAACAATGACGCTCATGGGTATGTAATATTCGTACCTGTATAGTTTCAGTCCTTTTGGGCTATTGCTATCATGGTCGTTTATATACATACTGGCGTGGGCTTCGGCGTTGCTCGTTTCGACAACTGGGCGATGCCAGAGCCTCTATGCGTGGGACGAGTAACAGGTAGACTCCCACGTCATTTTTGTATATCAGCAGTACTTGTTTAATCTGCCTTGAAAAGGAGTTACAAGGCACATACAGTAACTAATGATAGAATTGCCATTTGCTGAAAGTACCGAGAGCAATACATTGTTTATTATAGGCAATGGCTTTGATTTATACCATGACATAAAATCCAGCTATGCGGATTTTTATGAATGGCTTATCAAACACAACAGTTCTGATTTTGTAAAAGATATGGAGAGTATGTTCCCTACTCTCAAGGATGGAAAACCTTTGTTGTGGCAAGACTTTGAAGAGGCGATTGGCAGGGGGAATCCTTTGAAAATCCACCAAGACTTTTTTCATGGAATGGATGATGGCCTGTTTGATAAAGAGATCCAAAATCGAGTTTTAAAACACATTAAGCCAACTCTTGAAGAAATACCAATATTGCTTAAAGAATGGGCTAAATCTCTTCTTGAGAATGTAAAAGAAATACGTCCAATACCTGGATTAATAGAGGTGGGATGGGGCAGTTTGTTTTTGACATTCAACTATACAATGCTACTGGAGAATGTCTATTTAGTACCAGAAGAGCAAATCCTGCATATTCATAATAGCATTGAACAGGAGAAGCCTATTATAACTGGACATCGTCAACCCATTTCTGAAGATCAAGAAGATTCTTCAAGTGTTAATGTAGAGTATTCTGCAAAACATATAGCCAAAGCACTTAATGGGTTATACAAACCTGTAGAATTTATTATTAAAGAGCATCGGGATTTCTTTGATTCTTTAAGCAATATAACCAATGTTATCGTATTTGGTTTTTCCATATCATCCATTGACAGAGATTATTTTAATGAAGTGTTTCACCATGTTCATGATAACGCCAAATGGTTCTTCATTTCTAAAGACGAAGAGAATAGAGAATTTCACATGAAACTTGTTGATGGTTATAATGATTTTCTAAAGAAAGAAATAGGTGGCAGTAGATATTATCGGAAGATGAAGCAAGAGAATTGTCAATATGTAATTGCAGACAACGAATTAAAATTTACCCGTATCTCAACAGTATAATAAACAAAAACAATAGCATTATGAAAAAGCTTTCAATTATTCTTTCTCTATTGCTCCTGTCATTGGGGGCGAGTGCCGATGCCGTGGAGATTGACGGCATTTATTACTATTTGAATGCCTATACGAAGCAGGCAACAGTGACCAGTAACCCTAACTATTATTCTGGTTCTATTGTTATTCCCGCTACAGTGGTTTATGATGACGTTACTTATGATGTCACGTCCATTGGAGGTGGTGATAATACAAAAGGTGGCGCTTTCGGTTATTGCATCAGCCTGACCTCCGTCACTATTCCTAATTCCGTCACGTCAATAGGAATCTATGCTTTTTATAACTGCAGAAGCCTGACCTCGGTCACTATCCCCAATTCCGTCATTTCCATTGGAGAACGTGCTTTCTGTGGTTGCAGCGGCCTGACCAGCATTTCCGTGGACTCTGGCAACACTGTCTATGATTCGAGCGGTAACTGCAACGCTATTATCGAGACGGCAACAAACACTCTGATTGCTGGCTGTCAGAATACAGTCATCCCCAATTCCGTTACGTCCATTGGATACAGTGCTTTCTTTGATTGCATCAACCTTACCTCCATCACCATCCCCAATTCCGTCACGTCAATTGAAATGAATGCTTTCTGTGGTTGCAGCGGTCTGACATCCTTTGTAATCCCCAATTCCGTCAAAAGTATCGGAGTGGGGGCTTTCTATAATTGCAGCGGCTTGACCTCCATCACCATCCCCAATTCCGTCACGTCAATTGAACACGGTGCTTTCAAGGGTTGCAGTGGCTTGACCTCAGTCACCATCCCTAATTCCGTCATGTCCATTGGAGAGGGTACTTTCTCTGGTTGCAGCGGCTTGACCTCCGTCACCATCCCCAATTCCGTCACGTCCATTGGATACGAAGCTTTCTATGGTTGCAGAGGCCTGACCTCTGTCACCATCCCCAATTCCGTCACGTCCATTGGAAACTGGGCTTTCCGTGATTGCAGTGGCCTGACATCCATCACCATTCCCAATTCCGTCACATCCATAGGAAGCTATGCTTTCCAGAATTGCAGCAGCTTGACCTCCGTTACCATTTCCAATTCCGTTACGTCCATTGGAATGGCTGCTTTCAAGAATTGTAGCGGCCTTATCTCCGTCACCATTCCCAATTCCGTCACATCCATCGGACCCTATGCTTTCGAAGGTTGCAGAAGCTTGACCTCCGTAACCATTCCCAATTCCATTACGTCCATTGAACACCGAACTTTCTATGAATGTAGCGGTCTGACCTCTGTTACTATAAGTAATTCTGTCAAGTCCATTGGAGAGTATGCTTTCTTTTATTGTAGCCGCCTGACCTCCGTCACCATTCCTAATTCTGTCGAGTCCATTGGAAATAGTGCTTTTCAAAATTGTAGCAGCCTAACCTCCGTCACCATCCCCAACAACTTAACAAACATCGGCGAGTCCGCGTTTCAAGATTGCAGCGGCCTAAAAACTCTAACATTGCCAGATGATATAGCAATAATCAAAAAATCGTCGTTCAGTGGTTGTCTGTCGTTGAAATCTGTTATCATCCCTGCAAAGGTAGAATACATATATCAGGAGGCTTTTGCAAATTGTAGCAGCCTTGAGAAAGTGATGGTTCTCGCTTCAAATCCACCATTTGCCTACGACAATACCTTTAGCAACTACAATATCTCACTATACATTCCTGAAGGCTCAGTTAGCAGTTATCAGTCAACTAGCCCTTGGAGTAAGTTCTCTTCTTTCAAGACGCTGACAGGCGAGGACTTAGAAGTAAAGATATGCGCGAAGCCGACCATCAGCTACGAGAACGGCCAGATAAAGTTTGAGTGCGAGACGGAAGACGTAGAGTTCATTTCGAGTATCAGGGACAGCGACATCAGGGACTATACAACATCATCCATCCAGTTGTCAGTGACCTATACCATCAGCGTGCGCGCTACGAAGTCGGGCTATCAGAGTTCAGACATGACTTGGGCCACTATCTGTTGGTTAGACGTGACGCCGACTGGTGAGAACGTTGTTGTTGGACAAGCTGAGGTGCGGGCAGTTCCTGTGCTGATAGAGAGTGATGGCGGTGTGCTTACAGTTAAGGGTGTCGCTGAGGGTACGCCTATCAGCGTGTATGACACCGCCGGGCGCAAGGTTGGCTCGGCAACGGCCACTGCCCAAGTCACCCGCATCAGCACAACGCTGCACAATAGTGACATCGGCATCGTCCGCATTGGTAATAAGGCTGTCAAGGTCGCGATTAAGTGAGGGGAGTGAAAGCTCGCTTACACTTCCGAGCGTGAGCGAACTCGAACGAAGTTCAAGGTCGCGATTAAGTGAGGGGAGTGAAAGCTCGCTTACACTTCCGAGCGTGAGCGAACTCGAACGAAGTTCAAGGTCGCGATTAAGTGAAAACACCGCTCGAACGAGAAAATTTTTAGTTTTTCAATTGCCGTCTGTTGAGCGCAAACCGCCTCACAGACGGCTTTTGAAGTCTCAGCATGGCGCTCTTGAAGTCTCAGCGCAGCGTTCTTGAAGTCTCAACGCGCTGAGCTCTTGCAGTCTCAACGCGCTGAGCTCTGACTGTGCGGGCAGTGCCTGTGATGATGAAATGACGAAAAACATATAGTTTGGAGCGTGTAAACGGAATGTCTGAAAGTTAAAAAAAACTAACGGAGGTAAATGTTCAATGCCGAAAGGTCACTGTTCACTGAAAAAAGTAGTAACTTTGCAGCCGCAATTGGAATCGACTCAATAAAAACAACAAAAATAATGGCAAAAGTAAACAAGCAACAGAACGCTCCCGTCAGTATGGAAGAGACGTTCAACAAGAGTGAGGCATTCTTCCTCAAGTATCAGAAACAAATCATCGGCGCCGTCGTGGCATTGGTCGTCATTGTCGCCGGATGGATTCTCTATGACAATTATGTGGCAGCTCCCGCAGCTGAGAAGTCGAGCACGGCTTTGGCCAAGGGACAGGACTATTTTGCAAACAATCAGTTCGATCTGGCGCTCAATGGCGATAGCACGGGCTATGTAGGCTTCCTGAAGTTGGCTGCTGAGTATGGTGGCAACGTGGGTAATCTGGCTAATCTCTACACAGGTCTGTGCTATGCAAACCTCGACAAGTGGGACGAGGCTGTGAAGTATTTAGAGAAGTATGACAATAAGGGCGACCAGATGGTCTCACCTGCCGCTGAAGGTGCCCTGGGTAATGCGCTGGCTCACTTGAACAAGCTGGACGAGGCCGTGAGTCACCTGAAGAAGGCTGCCGAGATGGCCGACAACAACTCACTTTCGCCCACATTCCTTATTCAGGCCGGTGAGATTCTGGAAAGCCAGGGTAAGAAGGACGAGGCCCTGAAGCTCTACCAGCAGGTGAAGGACAAGTACTTCAACTCCATGCAGTATCAGACGATTGACGCTTATATTCAGCGCGCTTCGGCAAAATAATGGCAACAAAGAATTTGTCAGAATACAATACGGAAAAGGTTCCCGATGCGTCGAACATGATATTCGGCATCGTGGTGGCCGAATGGAATCCGGAAATTACGGGCGCTTTGCTCTCCGGGTGTGTCAGCACACTCGAAAAGCATGGCGCCTTGCCTGAAAATATTCACGTGAAGACGGTGCCAGGTTCGTTTGAACTGATTTATGGCGCCCGTCAGATGACACTCAATGACGGTTACGACGCAGTGATTGTCTTGGGTAGTGTTATCCGTGGCGAGACTCCCCATTTCGACTACATCTGTCAGGGTGTGACTCAAGGCATAGCCCGCCTGAACGCCACCAACAACATTCCCGTGGTGTTTGGTCTCTTGACCACCAACGACCTGCAACAAGCCAAGGACCGCGCTGGCGGCCGGTTGGGAAACAAAGGCGACGAGTGCGCCGTTGTAGCCATCAAGATGGCGAAGTTCTAAGGCTGTCTTTCGGGACGGCTGTGCCTCGGCAATTCAAACATGTTTGATTGCAATCAGCTTGCATGAGTATTGTATCGCATTTAATAATAAAGGAGGACTAAATATGGAACTGCAGACAGTAAAGACAGGAAAGGAGAAACTGGTACCCAGCGGCGCAAGCATGGACGGCATCAGTATCAGACGCACAGGCATTGCAAAGGTGCTGTGGCGCAAACTGAACGTTGAAGTTCCCAAGAGCGAGGTGATTGCTAACGGCGTAAACATCTATAAAGGCTGAAACGGGATGGGAACTATCACAAGGAGATTTGAAGAGAAGGTCGACTGCATCATGACGGAAAGTTACGTCTATACGCCAGTTGACCTTTCTTTGTGTAAGGATGTAAAGCGAGTTAAAGTGGTGCGCTCACTTTGGGACACGGGGGCTTCTGTCACTTTGATTTCAGCAAGAGTTGTCAAAGTGCTGGGACTTACATCCATTGGCAAGTCTGGTGTGTCGGGCTATAACGAGGGCGTTGACGTGAAAGAAACTTACTGCGTTCACATAGGATTGCCTACGGGCGACATCGTGACGAACATCATGGCAATGGAGTTTGACAGCGACGAGTACGACGTGGTCATTGGCATGGATGTAATCGGTAAAGGCGACTTGGCCGTAACAAACCTGAACGACAAAACTACATTTACGTTTCGCATCCCATCGGAAGAAGAGATAGATTTCTCGAAATAGCGATATGTCTCATTACAACGATAGAATAAAATAAGACTCCAAGTGGGACTTTCCACAATATCGGGAAAAATAAAAAAACAATTATTATAGAAAGCTCGAGCTCGCTCACACTCGGAAGTGTAAGCGAGCTCGAGTTTTCATCACTTAATCACAACCTTTTTGCCGTTGACAATATACAGTCCGCTCTTCGTGGGCTGTCCTTCAATCTTCCGGCCTTGCAGGTCGTACACCCCGCCGCGTTTCTCATTCTCTCCATGATTGGCACTTCGTCACCCTCGAACACGAAGCCGATACCGCGGGTGCTGCTGTTCTGACGGACAGAATACACATTAAAAGTAAAGTTAGTTTTTTCATTATGCTATAGTTTTATTTAATTATCTTTCAATATGCTTTTCAGAGCGATCAATTCCTTTTCGCTAAACTTCTGGTAGCAATTTCAGCTACAGGGACCCTAATTACCCGCTTTGGCTGCAAAATTACATAAAAATCTACAAACCACCAAAGGATTCGGAAAAAACTTCTGAAAATAAGCTGTCTGGCTGTTGTGGCAGCAACATGTGTAATGGCGGCAATAACCATAAAACTGTTTTCAGCCTTTGAAAACACCGTTTTCCCCAGTAGAAAACAGTGTTTTCCACGTCAGAAAACAGTGTTTTCTATTGCGGACAACGATGTTATCTATAGCAGGCAACGGTGTTATCTACAGCAGACAACGATGTCAAGTTATGGCTATTAGGGTAATTTGTGACCGAAATAGTACTGTCCGCGACAACGGGTGATTGATCCGTAGTTGATGGCGTGGACAGGACAATGGTGATAGCAGCTGAGACAACAGGTACAGCTGCTATCATTTTTCCATGTGGGCAGTCCCTGCTGCAGAACGATGTCGCCGACGGGACATGCTTTCTCGCAACGCCCGCAGTGGGTGCAGACATCGGCATCGACCATGAATTTCCTGTCGGTAATCATGAAGCGGTTGAAGTAGGCACCGATGACGTGACTGAAGGTCCACGGGGTGAGTCCGAGCTTCAGCTGACTATAGCCAGACTGCCGCTTTTTAACGACTGTCAGAAAGAGGTTTAGGTCCTTTTCTGCCTGTTCTATTTTCTCGCGCTCACGTTCGGGCTTGTCCGTATACATGAAGGGCAGACAGACGTAGCTCTCAGGCATGACAAGCGACTGGCAGCTTTGCAGCACGATGCCTCTCTGCATCAATTCCTCGCTGAACATCTGCATGGCCAGACCGATGCTGTCGCCACAGGTACACAGGGCGTAGGCGTAGTTTGAAGTTTGAACTTTAATCTTTGAACTTTGAACTTTGATCTTTGAAGTTTGAGGGAGAAAGGTGAGCTTTCTGATGAACTGCCGGACGATGTGAGGCGGCTGCCAACCATGAACGGGGAAGCAGAAGCCTATACGCTCGTCGGCTGAAAGGGTGTACTCGCAGTCGGTCTTCAGCTCATCAGGGATATAATATAGGCGCTCACCCGTTGCCTGGCCCAGCCGTTCTGCCGCCCACCGGGTGTTGCCTGTTCCCGAGAAGTAGAAAACCATGATCTTTGAACTTTGAACTTTGATCTTTGAACTTTGAACTTTGAACTTTGAGGTTTAGCGGGAGGCGTGGAAGCCTTCGAGGTTTTTGTAGCGGCGGGCCATCATGCGGTGGTAGATGTTGCGCAGCCAGATAGGATAGGTGACGGTGAAGACCAGTCCGATAACAGCCTGGATAGTAAAGGCTACGGTCTCGCTGAAGAGCAGCTGGAGAATGGCCACGATTGCAATGGGCACGATGAATGCGGCCAACTCGATAATCAGCTGTACACCGTTCTCGAAGTTGCCCTTGCCGGTGAGCTTCAGTTCCAGCGGTAGTGTCTGCTTGTTGTAAACGGCCAGCTGGAACATGATGAAGTAGAGCAGTCCACTACACAGCAGCATATAGGCCACCATCATCAGCACGGAGAACTTCCCCTCGATGACCGCAGGCAGCATGATGACCAGCGGCACCAGAAGTATGGCACAGTGGAAGAAGTACTTGGCCTTAAGCAGCGACAGAATGTTCTCGCGATGGGTCATCAGCAGGTCTATGTAGTTGCCTTCGGGACCCATGACCTTGGCCAGGCTGGTAACGCCATAAAGTCCGAAGCAGTAGAAGCACCAGAAGTTGGTCATCATCGCCCCGTCGTATATCGAGGTGTAGGCAATGAGCACACTGAAAGTGGCAATCAGCGTCAGGCTCATCCAGAAACGGCTGCGCATGACCTTGTTGCGCATAACCGACTTCACCTCTAACTTCAGGTATTCGCCAGTCTGTCCGAAGCGGCTGAGATAAGTCAGACTATTGACACTCCTTACCTTCATGGTCTTTTCCTGCTTCGACACCTCCTCGTAGACGAAGCGGAACTGCAACTGCCGGTTGATGTAGAGCAAAGCCACAAGCAGCAACAAGACAACGATGAGAAGCAGCACGCTGGAACCAGCATCGACATAGAAGTGGAACATCCGTTCGAAGCCCTTCTCGCTCATGGTCAGGAGCCAGGGCAGGAACAGGGCAGCGTAGACAGCAAGTGCCAGCAGCCACCACAGGACGGAACGGCCTATGAGCGTGCGCAGCAAGAGGTATAGCTGACTGTTGAGCATGATGAGCAGCTGAGCACAGACGAGCGTCATCAGGACACCTGCCACAGAGCAGCCACTGCTTATGGCAATGATTGAGTAAGGCAGGAACATGGCCAGCCACAGCCAGTTATAGATACTGGTGAGCGACGACAGCAGGAAGCACTCGATGACGGTGTACTTCGACATGGGCATTAGTATATAGGGCTTCACAAGCATATCGGGCGTCTGCTGTACCATGAAGCGCAACAGGAAGTCGATTAACAGGATAAATGGCATGAAGCCCATCAACGTAGAATACTCACCCCGTTCGACAACCATGCCCATGATGACACCATATAATAATAGGTAGAAAACGAACATGGCGCCACCGAGCACCATCATCACCTTTGCCACCATGCTTTGCTCGAAGGCAGGACTACGGCGGTAGGCCAGACGGTTGTTGCGGCGCAACAGTCGGTAAAGTTTGAAACGGTTCATAATTTCAATGCACAATCTTCAATCTTTGAACTTTGATCTTTGAACTTTGAACTTTATACTTTAGCGTAGCGAAATTACCTCAGGTCAATGACTTCGGCCGTGGGGAAGTCCTTGGAGTTGAAGCTGAACATCGAGTCGGCCAGCTTCTCCTTCTTTAGGTTCGTAATGTCGAACGTAGTCCAATTCTTGCCCTGCAGCATCTTCACCTGTGTGGGGACGAACGACTTCTTGTCGACGGTGATGAACATCTCCTGCACCTTCCGTTTAGGGTCGGTAGCAGTCAGATGCACGTTGTGGCTTGTGGCATTGCTGGTCATGGTGTACTTGAATCCCTTCTTGTACATGTTGATGAAGTTGTAGGGGTTGATGGCCTGCAACTCTGCCTCCGTAGGATTGTTAACGTTCACCTCGTCATTATTCTTCAGGTATGTCCACTGGGTCTTCCCATCGAACCACATCGTGCCGTGAGCCGTCGTGGCGTGGAACTTCTGCCCTTTCACGGCGATGGTTCCGCTGATGGAACCGTGATTGTTTGTCAACTTGAAGTTGGCGGTCACACCGTCCTTATTAGTAACGGCCGCCGCCGTCTTGTCGAGCACCTCACGGGCGTTCTGTGCTCCGACGGTACCCATAAACACGTGGCAAATGACAAATGCCACAATTAATCCAATCTTTTTCATATCTTTGATCTTTGAACTTTGATCTTTGAACTTTGAACTTTGAACTTTAATCTTTGAACTTTGAACTATGAACTTTATTCTTTATACTTTAGCGAAGCGAATTAAGCAGGTTCTCCAAGCTCATCTCGTCCTGAATCAGCACCTCACGCGGCTTCGAGCCGTGAGCCTGACCCACCACGCCGGCCTTTTCCAACTGGTCCATCAGTCGGCCGGCACGGTTGTAGCCGATGGAGTACTTGCGCTGTATGAGACTCGTGCTTCCGCTCTGAGAAGCGACAATCAGACGGGCTGCATCCTCAAACATCGGATCCAGATGGGTCATGTCGACGTCCTTGCTGCCACCGTCGCCGCCGTCTTCCATCACGGGCTCCGGCAGCTCGTATGGCTCAACGTAGCCCTGCTGGGAGGCTATGAACTGGTTGATGGCATCGACCTCGGGCGTATCGACGAAGGCACACTGTACACGCACCGGCTCGTTGCCTTGCAGGTAGAGCATGTCGCCGCGGCCTATGAGCTGGTTAGCCCCCATGCGGTCGAGAATGGTCTTCGAGTCGATGCCCTGCGACACCTTGAAGGCGATGCGGGCGGGGAAGTTAGCCTTGATGGTACCGGTAATAATGTTGGTAGTCGGGCGCTGTGTGGCTATAATCATGTGAATACCTACGGCACGGGCCTTCTGAGCGATGCGGGCGATGGGCAGTTCAATCTCCTTGCCGGCAGTCATGATGAGGTCGCCGTACTCGTCGATAACAACGACGATGTAAGGCATAAAGCGGTGACCCTTCTCCGGATTCAGCTTGCGGGCAATGAACTTCTTGTTGTAGTCCTTGATGTTACGCTCGCCGGCCTGCATCAGCAGTTCGTAGCGGGCATCCATCTCCACACAGAGCGACTGTAGGGTACGGATGACCTTCGACGTGTCGGTGATGATGGGCGAGGCGTCGTCGTCGGGCACCTTGGCTAAGAAGTGCTTGTCTATCTTGGCATAGATGCTGAACTCCACCATCTTCGGGTCTACCAGAACAATCTTCAGCTCAGCCGGATGCTTCTTATATAATAAAGAGGTGAGGATGGCATTCAGGCCGACGGACTTACCCTGTCCCGTAGCACCTGCCACCAGCAGGTGGGGCGCCTTGGCCAAATCGAACATAAACACCTCGTTCGTAATCGTCTTACCCATGGCGCAGGGCAGGTCCATCGTCGTCTCCTGGAACTTCTTCGAGTTGAGCACGCTCTGCATCGACACCATGTTCTTCTTGGCGTTAGGTACTTCGATACCGATGGTGCCCTTGCCGGGAATAGGTGCGATGATACGTATACCAAGGGCCGACAGGCTCAAGGCGATGTCATCCTCCAGGTTACGGATCTTTGAAATCTTCACGCCCGGTGCCGGAGTAATCTCATAGAGCGTGATAGTGGGGCCAACGGTGGCCTTGATGCTCGATATTTCCACGCCGAAGTTACGCAGCACCTCTACGATACGGTTCTTATTAGCCGTCTGTTCGCTCATGTCGATGTAAGGCCTACCGTCATCTTCGTAAGTGGCCAGCAGGTCAAGGGTGGGATATTTATAGTTCTCCAAGTCACGCTTCGGGTCGTAAGGCTCCAGCATCTGGTCGCCCACAGGTACCAAGTCCTTGCCGTCAGCTTTCTCTTCCTCAGTGGCGGCCTCAATCTCCAACTCATGGTCGGCAGGAGTCTGCTGCTTCTTTGCACCACTATTCCCGTTAGACTTATTAGTTTCATTGGTCCCATTCGCCTCAATCGCCTCATGTTCGAACTCCACGATCTGCGTTTCGGGATTGTCGAACACCAGCGATTCATCGTCGGTTTCCAAAGTGTACGTTCCTTCAGGCTCCACCCCTTCTGGCTGCTCATTATTCGTAATAGTTAGTTTAACGCGATCTATGAACTTACTGGGATTCAGAATCTTACGAACAACAAAAATAGTCTCTGCACTGATATAGGTCAGAAAAGCAATAGCCGTCAAGGCCAGGATAGCCGTCAGGCCGGGAGCGCCCAGCATGTTCTCAATGTGCTGGCAGATATACAGGCCGTGATCGCCGCCAGGGTTGAAGTGACTGTCAAGGAAGAACGGCGTGAGGAACTTTGCCAACGTGACCGATGCCCATACCATCAAGACCATGATGCAGAGGAACCACTTCAGCAGCTTAATCCTGTAAGCACGAATCAGGTGGAGCGCCAGCAGCAGCATGAACGCCGGAATTAGGAATGCCGGCAGGCCAAAGCACTGCTTCATGAAGAAATAGGCCAAATGAGCGCCGATGGAGCCGCACGAGTTGGCAAACTGCCGCGAACCGTTCAGTATCTCGCCACTGCGCGGATCTTCTATCAGACTTTGGTCAGCAGCACCAGTCGTGAAGAAAGAGACGAACGAGAGAATCATGTAGACGGCCAGTGCGAAAAGCAACAGCCCGATGAAGAAATTCAGCCGTTCGTTGTGAAATATCTTATCTATGCCGAGCGTCTCTGTAAACGAGGCACGGACACCCTGTTTCTGATTTTTCTTTTTCCTTACCATTGTCGTCTTCTGTAATTTCAGTGCAAAAGTACTCAAAAAAGTTCAGATTACGCTACGACAAGACGATTTTTTTTTGTAATTTTCACTCTATACGACATTTTTTTCGTAACTTTGCACCGAATTTATTGACGAATATGACAAGACCCATAAAACTACAGATAATTTTGCTGCTGGCACTGATGGCGACAGCCAGCTGCACAAGCCCCAAACAGCCGTCGGTTGAGGGCTATGATGGCTTCAATCGCGCCGATTCCATTGTATCCGTTCTTGGCGACGAGCGCGACCAACCTGCCGTACTGGCTGCTGTCGACAGCCTTGAACAGGCGGGCGAGCTCTCACTGGTCAAGACCATCTTCTACCGCACGATAGCCTATAACCTACTGGGACAGCGTCGCACCTCACTGCGCCTCTACTACCAGTTAGACAATATCGACGTCAAGGACCTGACTACCAAGGCTGAATTCGACTTTTACATCTATTCCTATAATAATTATGTGCGGGTGCTCTGCGACATGAAGCGCTACGACCGGGCACTGCGAACGGCTTACGCTGCCGACCGCAAGCTCAAGACTATTGGCTACAACTCGTTTACCGACCATCACGACATTGCCCAGATTATAGGTGAGTGCCAGCTCTATTTAGGACAGGAGGCCGAGGCTGTCAAGAGCTTCCAGAAGTCACTGCAGGGCGTACACACACGACTGGCCACTTGCCACGACCCTCTGGATTACCGTGAGTGCCAGAAGACAATGAATGCCATCGCCAACATCTATTTAGAGACCAAACGCTATGACGAGGTTGCACCGTGGATTAATGTCCAGGACTCGCTTCTTGCCATAGCCGACAAACACCCTCAGCGTGACTCGGTTTTTATTGACGAGATGAAGGCAGACATCAACTACACCAAAGCACTGCTGGCATACGCCCAGGGACGCACCGACGATGCTGAGCGCGCCTTCAACGATTATCTGTCTACAAATCTGGCCAAGCAACAGGGTAGCATCATTAGCAGCAACGAATATCTGATACTGACACACCGTTATGACGAGGCAGCACAAAACTACCAGCAACTGGACCACTTCCTAAAGGAGAGTGGATACAAGGCCGACTTCGAGAATTTCGGCCAGTTTATGATTCCGAAATTCCGGGCCAACCTGTTGGCGGGACGCCGTGACTCCGCACTCCGCGTAGCCAACATCATTGCCGAGTATTACGATTCGGCACTGGTACGTCAGAGAAGGATCGATTCTGACCTGCTGACCACCTTTTATGACACCGAGGGCAAGGAGCGCCAAATAGCCGAACAGCGTGCCAAGCTGTCGCAGCAGCGCCTGCTTTCCTTCATCATCGGAACCGCCATCTTCGTCATCTTTGTCCTGATCTATACCATTCAGCGCCGCAGGGCTTACAAAAAGCTCGACGAGACCAACCGCCAGCTCCGCATTGCCAACGAGCGTGCAGAAGAGTCATCACGCATGAAGACCAAGTTCATCCAACAGATTTCTCATGAAGTGCGTACACCGCTCAACGTGCTCTCCGGCTTCACTCAGGTGCTCACCACCCCAGATATAGAAATCAGCAACGAGGAACTGCAGTCCATCAGCCAGAAGATTGTTGAAAACAGTGAGCGCATAACCCAGCTGATGGATAAGATGCTCGACCTCAGCCAGATAAACAACAATGCCGACATTGAGTGTTGCGACACGGTGAAACCAGCAGAAATCGCCCAACAAGCCGTCAACAGGAGTGGCATCCGTCAGGCGACCCACCTCCAGCTGACTCTACAGCAGTCACCTGAGACCGAGTCACTCAGCTTCGTCACCAATCGGAAGTCGGCAGTCAAGGCACTGACGCTGTTGCTCGACAATGCCATCAAGTTCACCCATCCCTTGGCATTCCAGGGACACAAGGCCAATAACCAACAGGCGCAGGTCACGCTGAATATCAGTGCGACACAGCGTGACGTGTCCTTTACGGTCGAGGACAACGGCATCGGCATCCCGCCAGAACAAGCAGAGAATATCTTCACCGAGTTCATACAGCTCGACGAGTATTCTGACGGAACAGGCATCGGTCTTCCCATCGCCCGTTCGCTGGCCCGTCACATGGGCGGTGACATCATCCTCGACACTACCTACACCAACGGTGCCCGGTTCGTCATGACGCTACCCCTGATAGTTTAAAGTTTGAAAATTGAAGATACTATATAATAGATACGATAAGAAGCTGATTGCGGGACTGCCCCGCATCGTGTTTCCTGGACGAATATTTGTCGTCCTTTCAGCCTCGGAAGCTGACAAGGCGGTGAATTACCTGCTTTCGCAGCCTATATTGGGCGTTGACACCGAGACGCGCCCGGCCTTCAGGCGGGGGCAGATTTTCAACGTGGCCCTGCTACAGGTGGCAACACACGACACATGTTTCCTGTTTCGTCTGAACCACATCGGCATGTCAAAGTCCGTGAAGCGCTTGCTTGAGGACACGACAGTGCCGAAAATCGGACTGTCGTGGCATGACGACCTGCGGGGACTGCAGCGATTGGGGAAATTCCAGCCAGGACTCTTCATAGACCTGCAAGACCATGTGCGCGAGATTGGCATTGAAGACCTGAGCCTGCAAAAACTCTATGCCAACCTGTTCGGGCAGAAAATCAGCAAGCGCGACCAGCTCACCAACTGGGAGGCCGACGTTCTGAAAGACAATCAGAAACTCTACGCCGCCACTGATGCCTGGGCCTGCATCAACCTCTACGACGAACTGCAGCGGTTGAAACAGACGGGAGATTACGAATTGGTGAAGAGTGAAGAATGACAGCCTTCTGCAGCCGAAAGCGAATTAGATGGAGAAAAATTTCAATACATACAAAGAAGGTCTCAACTTAGAAACTTTGCATCGCTATTGCATGATGACACAGAGATACGCATTGTTTTTCGACATCGACGGTACGCTGGTGAGTTTCAAAACCCACGAGATTCCACCTTCTACCATCTTCGCCCTAACGCAGGCCAAGGCTAACGGCTCGCGAGTTTATATTGCGACTGGCCGCCCGCCGATTATCATTACCAACCTCGGCGCCATCGAACATCTTATCGACGGCTACATTACAACCAACGGCGCACTATGTTACGTCGGCAACGAACTGGTCAGCTGCCAGCCTATCGCCAAAGAGGACGTGCTGACGTGTGTGGAAGATAGCAAGGAGAAGGACTACAGCCTCATCATTGTAGGTCGCAAGGACGTGGCGGTGCTTGACCCCAAAGGCGACGTGGACCGCATCTTCCGCCAGATGCTGGCTGTGAAGAACCTCGACAAAGCCTCGCCTCTCGACATTGTGCTCCAGCAGGACATCCTGCAACTGACGCCATTCTTCCCTGCCGACTACGAGTCCCATCTGATGGCCCGAATGCCGCAGTGCGTTTCCGGACGTTGGCATCCTGAATTCACCGACATCACCGCCAATGGTGCCGACAAAGGCAAGGGTATTCTCGCCATAGCCCGTCACGAGGGCTTCGACCCCAGCCGCACCATAGCCTTCGGCGACGGTGGCAACGACACCTCGATGATTCTGCAGGCAGGCATCGGCATCGCTATGGGTAATGCTATCGACGACCTAAAAAGCCAAGCAGACTACGTCACCACCTCCGTCGACGACAACGGCATCCTAAACGCCCTCCGTCATTTCGAAGTTATTGCATAATAATAGGTCGATTGCTGAAAAGCACTTCTATCATCCGCAAAAGAATGTTAAAGTTCTAAAGTTTTAGAGCAAATTATTTGGAAGTTCTAAAACTTTAGAGTATCTTTGCCGCCAGAAACTCTAAAACTTTAGAACGATGAAAGAGAAGAAACAGTTGACCAAGGCCGAGACACAGGTGATGAACGTACTGTGGAGCCTGCCCGAGGGGCAGGGACGCTCGGCAGAGATTATGGAACGAATGCCAGAACCGAAACCGGCTCTGACAACACTGCTGACGTTCCTGAAAATCCTGAAGGACAAGGGATTCATCATTGCCGAGAAGGTGGGCAAGGGCCAGCTCTTCAAGGCACTCGTCAGCCGTGAGGACTACACGCGTACGTATATGAACGAGGTGAAACAGACGTTCTTCGGCGGTTCGTTCACTTCGTTGGTGTCGTTCTTTGCCAAGGAAGAGAAGCTGACCGACGATGAACTCAGCGAAATCCTCCGCATTATCGAGAAGAAGAATTCTTAACTATCAATCCCCAACGCCTATGTACACGCTTGAAACAGGACTTTATCCCTTGGCTGCCATCGTGGTGGGTGCGTTGTTGACGCTCATCTTCTTTGGCGTGGTCAGGCTGAAGTGTGCAGCCCGCTGGGCCATCGGCTTCATCTTTGCGGCGATGGTGGTCATCACGGCTTCCTCGCTGGTGACGCCGGTGCGCTGGGTGGAGTTTGATGCCGCTGTCGAGGTAGTAGTGCAACCCGAGGAGACCGTCTTGACACCCGTCGAGGCGGTGGGCAGCACGACAGAAGAAGCCGTGCCGTCACCACAACTGAAAGTGAAGGCCAAGGAGACGGTAGCCGACGAAAGTCCTACCGTAAAACCTTTCCTGCATGATGTTTCCCGGATGTTCGGATGGCTATGGGTAGTTGGTGTTGCCGTTATACTGCTCAGTCAGTCATGGCAGTTGGTACGCCTATATCGTATGAGACGGAATCAGGAGGTTATAAGCCACGCCAACGGGGCAAGGCTCTTTGCCGTCGATGGCACCCAAGCCTTTTCGTTCGGGCGGAGTGTGTTCGTTCCCCGTATGTTCGACGACGAGATGCGCCATTTTATGACACTACACGAAATGGCCCACGTCCGGCACCGCCATTTCTTCTGGCTCTGTCTGGGCTGGGTGCTGGTGGCAGTCAACTGGTACAACCCTTTCTGTTGGGTGCTGTATCGTGAACTGCATCTGCAACAGGAACTGCAGGTCGATGGCGACGTGATTCACCAGGGTATCGACCGCAAGGCCTATCAGTACTCGCTGCTGCGTGCAACGATGCAGAGTGGTGGCCCCGTCTGGATTCTCTCTGCTTTTGGCCGCAACCCTGTCACGAAGCGCATTGCGTTTATGGACAGCGACATCAACCTGAGGGGCAGCGTGCGCCGCGCCCTCCTTTCGGCGGTGCTGGCCTTGGCGGTGCTGTCGGCGGCGGTTGTCACGGCCTGTAAGAACAATGAGAAGGTGAAGGAGCATCCGCTGATGGGCTGGTGGAAGATGGACTTCACGAGGAACAGCGACAGCGACACGGAGCTTTATCCCTTCGGCAAGCAGATTGCCTTCTACAACTACGACACGTTCCTCACTATTTGCTACCGTGCCCGCAACGGCAAGACGCTTGATTTCTCCTACTCTACGGAAGAGATGCGATTGCGGGGCGACACGCTGGTCGATGCAATGGGCGCCCCCTTGCGCTATAAGTTTATCAACGATGACACGTTCCAGAACCAGTGGACGCGCCAGCCTTACCAGAACGCCATGCCGCAGGGACCGGAGATTACCGACCAGTGGAGCCGCATCCCTGTCGACGAAGAGCTGTTGGAACTGTTCGAGACGCTCCGCCAAGCCGACAAAGCGCACGGCGGGAAGTTCGACGGTGTGTGGTTGAATCTGACCCAAACGGTAAAAGGCGATGATAGCAAAGAATATCTGCTCATCAACGACAGCCTCTTCCTCAGTCTCTACTATCACCGACAGGAGCCCGAAGCTTTCCGTGCCGCTGGCAGCGGCTATAGCGGCATCCTGAAAGAGATTGGTGATTATCTTCAATTGGGATATATGGAACCGTTAGTGTACTCCATGCCCGATGCCGACCATCTGGTGGTACGCAAGGCGACAAATGAGACCGCCACACCCCATACCTTCCAGCGCATCGATATGCCCGCCGAACTGAAGCGCATACTCACGGCTCCCATCACCCATGAACACTACGACTACGTGCATGCAAAAGAGAAAGAACAGCCCCAAGAAAGCGAAGAGGCTGAAACAGATTTGGTGAACATTCCCGAGCAGTTGCCATCGTTCCCTGGTGGGGATGTAGAACTGATGACTTGGCTAAACAAAAACACCAACTATCCAAAGGAAGCTGAGGAATCGGGCGTGCAAGGCCGTGTCTTGGTGCAGTTCATCGTCGAGAAGGACGGTCGGGTTACCTCACCAAAAGTCATAAAAACAACAGGTTTGGACATTCCATCTGACACTGTCGTCGTGGCTAATCGTAAAGAAATGACAGAGGAGCAACGCAAGGATGCCGAAATCCAAGATGCTAGCTTGAAAGCTGGAGTGCAAGCTCTCAAGGACGAGGCCGTCCGCGTTATCAAGCTGATGCCTAACTGGCAACCCGGCAAGCAGCGAGGTCAGCCTGTACGTTGTAAGTACGTTATACCCGTAACTTTCCGGCTGAGCTAAGAAAAATAGTCAAAACAAGAACCTATAAATCCCTGTTCCGAAATGGCAATGGGCAGCCAGGCCTGTGCCCAGACGTCACGAAAGAACGCCCGTATGTTTAACCCCTTAAAACGTAAGACGTATGACAAAGAACAACCGATTATCCGCATGGCTGCGCAAGGTGTGCGTGGCAGCAGCAGCCCTCTTCTCAATGGGCATATTGGCACAGGACAATACCATTTACAACGTGGTAGAAGAGATGCCCAAATATGTGGGCGGCGAGGCAGCACTGATGAAGTTTATGTGCGACAACCTGAAATACCCAGAGGAGGCACAGAAGCAGAAAAAGGAAGGCCGCGTAATGGTGCGGCTCCTCATTGAGAAAGACGGAACGGTATCCGACTATCAGGTGGTGAAAAGCCTCTCGTCCGAACTCGACGCCGAAGCATTGCGCGTCGCCAAGATGCTGCCCAACAAGTGGAAGCCCGCCAAGAACAAAGGCAAGGTCGTCCGCTGTCGTTACAGCATCCCCTTCACCTTCCGGCTTAAGTAGTATATAAAATAACGTTTAGTAAAGTTCTTGGCTGAGCCAAGCGGCAAAGCCGAGCGAGTAATAACGAGTAGTACCCGGGACCCCAGGAGGCCGCTGTGAAGCTCCCTCCTGTTTTTCCAAAGGAATCTTATTTTTGATTGATGAGGTTAGGAAAACGAAGGAGTTGTTTGTCTCTATGATAAAAGTAAGCAACGAAAGATGAATCAGAGTACACTGGAAATGCTGTTCCGAAAGCACCAGCCACGTCTGCTGGCCGAAGCTCGCGCCTCACTCTATGACGACGCGGAGGCACAGGACGTGGTGAGCGAACTCTTTGCCGAACTGCTAAAACGTCAGCCCGAAGTGGAGGCTGGTCGTGAGCTGGCATATCTCTGCGAGAGCGTGCGCAACCGTTGTCGCAACGTCATCGCCC
>Ga0310786_10001082_pt1 | contig 43706 bp, 39 predicted proteins | sample AusTroGonzalo_MG_FD_203881 | JGI IMG/M metagenome (GOLD analysis project Ga0310786, IMG submission 203881) | Bovine rumen microbial communities from tropical cattle in Woodstock, Queensland, Australia - Gonzalo_03 (v2) (version 2) | ecosystem: Host-associated > Mammals > Digestive system >...
CAAGGCATACCAAATGAAATAAATCTTCTTTCTGAAAGAGATATGTCTCAGCTATTTGGTAATCAGCTTGGAGCGAGCCAGTCTTAATAAGATTACCAAAATCACGATCCTCTATAAAGCGGTACATGTCCCTTTGGGAATAGTTCTTCTTTTTAGGATTGCGATTGGAATAAATGCTAAACACGAAGTCTTTATCAACATGATAAAACTTCTGAAAGTTATTCTGATCATAGTCAATCGTCGACTCAAAAGGAATGCAATAGGATGCACCTGTGACCAAGTCTTCAAACAATCCTTCCGATTGTTCATCGGCATAGGCAGACAGAACACAGGCAAGACTGAAAAAAAGGAATAAGCAGCGTTTCATATATTCAAATTTCTATCTCATGAAGTCCCGAATTAATCATACGTTCATAAAAATCATCCAAATCAACAGTAGAATCGGTGTCTTTGGAGTAGGAAAACTTATCATTGTTGCTGTATTTACTGACAGTCCAGGTTGAATATGAACCGTCTGGACGCATGACACTGATTCTGGCTACAATAAATGAAATAACACCTGGATATACACTAATCTCACTGGGAAAAGAAAAATATCCTCTGGAATTTTGAAAATCACATACAACAGAAAGCTTGAAACCATCTCCGGAAGCTTTCATTTCTTCTATTTCCAGCGCTTTATTGTAATCATGCCGTAAAACGCCCTGACAATCAAAAACTTTTTCTTTCAATAGATTCTCAAAAAAACGGTCAAATAACTTACAAACGGAGTTTCGATGGTTTTCCGGATCAATTGTAAATGACGTTAGAGAATGACAGGATTTATTCATCGATTCAGTCCATTTCTTCCTTAATTCTTCCTTGACCTTGGGGGTATAATATTTATCATATTCACCTGCATCCAGTTTATTTAGTTCACGGCGCAGGTAAGTATTATAATCAACTAAACTTTTTGTAAAATAAACATCAACCGGAATTTTATTTGAACCCGTTTTTGCCGTAAAATTTATCATTTTTTCCACTACAAGGGTGACGTCTCTTTTAAAAGCCTCATCAGCTTCATAATCCTTTGGAAAAAACAACTTCAGTCCCCGGAGATAATCTGCATGGGCGGCAACCATAATTCTCCGGACCTCTTCAATATGTTTATTAAATTGTCCTCTGTCATTGAGATAAAAACAGCAATCGGCATAATTCTTTTTTTTCTTGATATGCATAAAAACAACTTCCCGGCCCACCAGCATGGTAAGATTGTACATTATGATACCCAATCCGACAGCCGCAATGACAACCCACAACCAGAATAAATGTTGCCACAAGTGCGGTTTTTCGGATGCAGGTAAACTTGATACAACTTCTGCATAATAAGCATCTTTTATGCCATATTCCTGTTCGTTCTTCTGATCGTAAAAAACAGGCTTGGGGCGGGAAAATGCCTTATGATGATAAAATAAACTTACCGTAGAAGGATGCTTCTCCCCGTACTCATCCGTATAGACAGATTCCTCCGTGACACTCCCCGGGATAGGCTCATAATAGTTCAAGACAACCATATGTCGGGCTAACACAATACTTATTAGCGCCATAAGGCCCAGATACACTATCCACATAATAGCTTCTATGCTATTGTTAACATGTTTTGCTGTCATAATTATTACTTTTAGGCAAGTGGTTTATTTATTGTTATTTAACGAAAGTAGCAATTGTAAATTAATAATGCAAAAAACAAACAAAAAAAAATGGTTTAGGAACAGAATCATATATCAGATTCTGAGAAATAGTGGTCACGCAAAGGCTTCTGGACCTTCTTTCCGGTCAGGGTTACGATCTGCTCAAGTCTGATATCCACCGATGAGCTTCCCACCTTGACGATGAATTTGCCAGGGTCTATGTTCCACTGCCGCTTTTCTTCATTGCTATAGTAGCCAAACTGCTCGGTGTAGAGTTTTACTTTTACGGTCTTGCTCTCGCCCAGCTGCAAAGAGACGCGTGCGAATCCCTGCAACTGTATGGGTCGGATGTTCTGACCCTCATTTGTGGGAGAGATATAGATCTGGGCAACCTCATCGGCAACAGCATTGCCGGTATTCTTTACCGTAAATGACACGTCCAATGACTCATCGGTAGTCTTGGCATCATTAACCTGAATATCGCTGTACTCAAAAGTGGTATAGCTTAAACCGTAACCGAAAGGCCACTGCACGCGCGGATCCTGTTTGGTGGAACTGTTGTAGCAAATGGTCTCATATAATTCAGTATTGGGATAGCTTACCGACAGTTTGGCCGATGGTGACACATTTCCATACAGTATGTCAGCAACGGCATGACCGCCCTCCTCGCCCGGATACCAGGCCTGTATTACGGCGGCGCAACGCTCGGCCAAGCCTGAGACGACCTGGGCGCGGCCTCCGAACATTACCAGCACAACCGGCTTCCCGGTCCCTATGAGTTCCTCTACGAACTGCTCCTGCCTGCCGGGAAGACGCAGTCCCATGCGGTCACGGTTCTCACCGCAAAGCATCACGTTCTCACCCATAGCGGCTATTATGACATCGGCCTGGGATGCCATACGCAGAGCCTCTTTCTTATCGGCCTTTTCACCTGACTGTACCATGCGGTGCAGGATGTACCAATCCCATGCACGCTCATCGCCGTCCTCACGGTATTTGGTCTCAAGTTCCTCGGTCCAGTCACAACCGCGTGAGTACATTATGTTCATTCCGTACGGTTTGCGGTTATTCATACCCTCCAGAAGCTTGACAATATGCGGCTGATCCTGGTCGGCTATATCCTCAACCCTCTTCCAGAAGTAAGACATGGCGGGATAGGTATAATCACCGCACATAGCCCAGATGGAGTTGGCGTTGGGGCCGGTAACAAGAATGTTCTTTACGTCTTTCAAAGGCAGCACGCCGTTGTTCTCCAGCAGCACCACTGACTGTGAAGCTATATCATATGCGGTCCTGCGCTCCTCGGGTGAGTCAAGTTCAATCTTTTCTTTACTGTACAGGTATGGATTTTCATCAAACAGGCCGGCACGGAACTTCTGGCGCAGCACATCCTTGACCGCACGCTCAAATGCCTCGGGCTTGGCCAAGCCTTTGTCCAACGCCTCCTGCAGGTTGCGGTAATCGGCCCCCTCGGGGAAATCTACATCGTTTCCGTTGTTCAACGCCTCGGCAGCCTTTGCCGCAGAGCCACTCACACCTGGAATCTGGCCTATAGCGGTATAGTCACTCACCACCATTCCGTCAAAACCCACATAGTCACGCAGTATGTCCTGCAGAATCTCTCCGTTGGCCACGCAGTTGGTGCCGTGTACCGCATGATAGCCCGGCATCACTGTCCTTCCGCCGGCAAGGCGGATTATGGTTTCATGAGGCAACAGTATCTCCTCCATGAGTTCCTTCTCAGGGGCATCACCACCGCCTCCGTAGCCCAGATAGTGTTTTGAGCAGGCTCCCACACCCTTCTTAAGGTCTCTCTGCTGCAAGCCGTTAACAAAAGCCACGCCCATCACGGCGCTCAGATAACCGTCTTCACCGTACGACTCCTCCAGACGGTTGAAGCCGGGGTTGCGGCATACGTCAACCATAGGTGAAAGTGCCAGTATTCCGCCCATTTTTCGCATCAGTCTGCCGGTCTGCAGGGTCTTGAGTTCGGCCAATGCAGGATTGAACGAACCTGCCTGCCCTATCTGCTGCGGATAAATTGTTGCACCCAATGTGTTTATACCCGAAAGTACCTCCTCATGGAACAGGGCGGGAATACCGTTGGGCGTGTTGTTCATAAGCCACTCCTGAAGTTGGGCCACACGGTCACGCAGGTCATTGGGATCACGCGGCTGCTGCAGTGCGAACTGTGAGAAATGCCCTATTCCGTAGGGAATCAGCTTGCGGCACTGAGCGGTATCCAGTTTTCCCTGCTCATCAAAAAGCACATCCATATACATGCTGCGCAACTGTGCTATCCGCTCCTGCTGCGGCATTCGCTCATACAGTCTGTCTATCTGACGTTCCAGGTCGTTACCCTGGCTGCACGAAATTATCATAATCGATAACAATCCACTGATTATAACCAGTCCTTTTTTTCTATACATATTTCCTGTTTTTGCAAATATAAGCATTTTGACTTATCTTTATCTGTCTTTTAAGTTCAAGATAAAATGAGCCATAATCCGTTGTTACCCTTTTTGGTTCAAGGACGCGTCGAGGCCGGTTGCGACGAGGCCGGACGCGGCTGTCTGGCCGGTCCCGTATATGCCGCCGCAGTCATTTTGCCGCCCGATTTCAGCAATCCTCTGCTGAATGACTCCAAGCAGCTCACCGAAAGGCAACGCTATGACCTGCGTCCCGTCATTGAGAAAGAGGCCCTGGCTTGGGCCGTAGGCGTTGTAGACAACAAGGAGATTGACCGGATAAATATACTCAAGGCTTCATTCACGGCTATGCATCGGGCCATTGACCAACTTAAGGTCAGACCTGACCACCTGCTCATAGACGGCAACAGATTCATACCCTATCCCGGCATTCCTCATACCACGATCGTGAAAGGTGACGGTAAGATGATGTCAATCGCTGCTGCATCGGTACTGGCCAAGACCTACCGTGACGATTTCATGAACAGGATTGCCCAGGAGTATCCGCAATATGACTGGTGTGAGAACAAGGGCTACCCCACAGCCAAGCATCGCCAGGCCATTAAACAATACGGCACAACCCCATACCACAGGATGACATTCAACCTGCTTGGTGACGGACAGCTATCACTTGACTTTTCATGAACCGGGAAGACAGGATATACGCGGCTATTGACCTCAAGTCTTTCTATGCATCGGTAGAGTGCACGGAACGCAATCTTGATCCGCTTACCACAAATCTTGTGGTGGCCGATGCCTCACGTACCGACAAGACCATCTGCCTGGCTGTATCGCCGTCACTCAAGACATACGGGATAGGCGGCAGGGCACGTCTGTTTGAGGTTGTACAACGTGTCCGGCAGGTCAATGACGCCAGGCGTGCAGAAGCGCCGGGACGCAAGCTTAGGGAGCCCTCCAGCGACAATCTGCTGGTACAATCCGACCCTTCGGTTGCCCTGGGATATATAATAGCCCCTCCACAGATGGCGCATTACATGAAGGTAAGCAGTAGCATATACGCCATATATCTAAAGTACGTGGCCCCTGAGGATATACACGTATATTCCATCGATGAAGTATTCATTGACCTGACCGATTACCTCAAGCTTTACTCCTGCACCGCACATGAACTGACCATGCGCATGATAAAAAGCGTTCTTTCCGAAACCGGCATAACGGCCACGGCAGGAATCGGCACGAATCTGTATCTGGCCAAGGTTGCCATGGATATAGTGGCCAAACACGTAGAGCCCGATAAGGACGGAGTACGCATAGCCCAACTTGACGAGATGAGTTACCGCCGCGAGTTATGGGAGCATCGTCCGCTCACCGATTTCTGGCGCGTAGGCCATGGGATAGCCTCCAAACTGGAGAGTCTGGGCATGAGGACTATGGGCGATGTAGCCCTCTACTCCACCAATGCCGGATGGGAGGATGAACTGTACCGTATGTTCGGAGTGAACGCGGAGCTGCTCATTGACCACGCCTGGGGGTGGGAACCCTGTACAATGGCCCAAATAAAAGCGTACAAGCCGCAGGTAAACAGCATAAGTTCCGGACAGGTACTATCCGAGCCATACGATTTCAAGAAAGGTCGTCTCATAGCCAAGGAGATGACTGATGCGCTTGTGTTTGACCTTGTAAGCAAACGTCTTGTAACTGACAGGATAACACTCTATGTCAGCTACGACTCTGAAAATATCGGTAAAGGGTATAAAGGCCCGGAGGTAACCGACCATTACGGACGCAGTGTACCCAAGCCCACCCATGGGACAGTTGACCTGAACGGGCACACATCATCATCGGAATATATCTTGAAAGCCGTCACCAGGCTATACAACCGCATTGTCAATCCGGAGCTTACCATACGCCGTTTCAACGTGACCGCACAGAATGTGATAAGTGAGGATGACGCCCAACCCCGCCAACTGGACCTGTTTGGCGAAAACGCGCCTACCGACGGCCGCGAACGCCGCCGTCAGGAAGCGGTACTGGCCATCCGCAGCAAATACGGCAAGAATTCCATACTGCGCGGCATGAATTTTGAGGAAGGGTCCACCGCCCGCGACCGCAACAAGCAGGTAGGCGGACATAAAGCATGACACTGCCATGGACAAGAGATATGAAAAAATAATAGACCTGCCGCATCACACATCGGCCACTCACATGCCTATGCCGCTCTACAACCGCGCGGCACAGTTCTCGCCGTTTGCAGCCCTGACCGGCTACGAATCAGTCATATCCGATGCCCAACAGCAATATGAAACAGAGCAGGAACTGCTCAATACTCATGGCCAAGCAGAAGATTTTTAGAGCAAAAAAGAGTACTTTTGCTGCCGATGAAAATATCAATAGTACAAAACGCTCCACTAAAGGGTGACTGGCAAAGTAACCTTACAGACCTGGATCAGATAATCGGCAACGGATGCGGTGCAGACATCTACGTCTTGCCCGAGATGTTCGCGACTGGACAATACATAGACCCGTCAGATGTCGTACAGACCATGGACGGTCCCATAGTGGAATGGATGCGCAGCAAGGCATCCCAGCTGAACGCAGCCGTATGCGGCACACTTCCTGTAACTGAAAACGGCAGAGCTTACAACCGTCTGTGCTTTGCCATGCCCGACGGCACGACAGCCTATTATGACAAGCACCACCTGTTTACATACTCAGGCGAAGCGGAACACTATTCACGCGGAAGCAAGAGGGTCGTGATAGAGTTCCGTGGCATAAGAATCCTACTGCTAATCTGCTATGACCTGAGATTCCCCACGTTCAGCCGCAACCATGATGATTACGATGCCGTAATATATCCCGCCAACTGGCCCGACAAGCGTATTCTGGCCTGGGACACCCTTTTGCGTGCCCGCGCCATCGAGAACCAGTGCTTTGCCATAGGCGTAAACCGTGGCGGCAGCGATGAACTGGGTTTCTATCCCGGTCACAGCGCCATCATCGGCCCCTACGGCGACACTCTTGTCCAGACCGATGAACGCCCGCAGACGGTATCGGCCGTTCTGGACATGGAGCTGCTGACCCGTTTCCGTACCAAATTCCCCGTACTTCAAGACGCCGACCCCAATGACTGACAACGACAACGAGTTGTTTCCCATAGTCGATGAACAGGGAAACGTTTTGGGAAAGATACTGCGCGGTGAGGCACACGACGGCCGCAAGGTGCTGCATCCCGTAATACATCTTCACCTTTTCAATTCAAAAGGAGAACTTTACCTGCAGCGGCGCCCCGATTGGAAGCCCATACAGCCAGGTAAGTGGGACACCGCTGTAGGCGGCCACATAAGCTATGGAGAAACTGTAGGACAGGCTTTTGCGCGTGAGGTCATGGAAGAGTTGGGCATAAGTGTACCCAACCCCACCCCAATGGGACATTACGTTTTTGAAAGCAAAGTGGAAAAGGAGCTTGTCTACGTCTTCAAAACCATCTATGACGGTCCAGTCAACCCCAGCGCCCAAGAACTTGACGGGGGCCGCTTCTGGAGCATGCAGGAAATAAAGGATGCCATCGGGCAGAACATTCTCACCCCGAACTTTGAATCCGAGTTCCTGCGTTTCTTCTGATAATTTTACTACATTAGCCGCTATTAAAAAGCCAACTAACCTATTTGCCTATATGAAGAAAGTCATAACCATTATTGCGGTGGCACTGGCCATGTTTCCCGTATCAGCACAGAAGACCCTCAAGAGCGCCTATTCAGATGCATTCAAGATGGGCTGCGCCGTTAATTCACAGATTGTGAGCGGACGCGATAGCCGATCGGCCCAAATCATACTTGAGCAGTTTAATGCCGTATCGCCCGAGAACGACATGAAGGCCGAGGTCCTGCACCCAAGACCCGACACCTGGAACTTCCAGGCTGCTGACCGATATGTCAAGTTTGCCAATGATAACGGGCTATGGGCTTTGGGCCATACCCTTGTCTGGCATAACCAGACTCCGGATTTCTTTTTCAACCATGATGACGGTACGCCCAAAAGCCACGACGAGATGGTTGAGACCATGCGCAGCTATATAGAAACCGTAGCCGGCCATTTTGCAGGTAAGGTTAATGCTTGGGATGTGGTAAATGAGATCATCGATAATGACGGCTCATATCGCAAAACCTTGTGGACCAATGCCTTTAACGGTGACGGTGATGAGGTGGTACGTCTTGCCTTCAAGTTTGCGCACCAGTATGACCCCAATGCCGAGCTTTATTACAACGATTTCAATGTTTGGCGTCCGTCCAAGCGTGACGGAATAGCCCGCATGATCAGGATGCTGCAGAAAGAGGGCATCAAGATAGACGGCGTGGGCATACAGGCACATTGGGGCCTGAACTTCCCCAAGAATGAATATATAACTGCAGCTATTGATACATTTGCGGCACTTGGGGTCAAAGTTATGATAACTGAACTTGATGTCGATGTACTTCCACTCACCAAAGAGGGTCAGGTAATCGGCAAGTCACTTCAAGATCCTCTCTACCAACTGGAGGAGTTTGAAACCTATCTTGATCCTTATAAAAACGGTTTGCCCGATGATATTCAGAATCAGCTGACAAACCGCTATAAGGAACTGATGCAGATATTCTATGACCGCCGGGACAAGATAGACCGCGTTACCATATGGGGCCTGCATGACGGCATGTCCTGGAAAAACGGCTATCCCATACCCAACCGGACCAACTATCCGTTGCTCTTTAACCGTGACCGTACGCCCAAACCCGCTTTCGAAGCGGTTTTGAGCATTCCAAAACAGTAAAGATCATATCTCTTTATGCGCAGACGCGCCTATACCAAAGAGATTATTTTTTGAATCGGAACTCCAGAATGACAGGATTGTTGTGAGTCTGTTTTTTGAGCTCGTCAATAATCTTTTGGGCCAGCGGTGACATAGCGCTTGTATCTATTGATGATTCGTCAAAATCTTCAATCACCGCAACCTGGTAAACACCGTTTGCACCCGTGGGATCAATGTCAAAATTCAGGCCCGGAATACGCAGATGCTTGTAAACCTTGGTGCCTTTCTTGCTGTGAACCCAGTACAGATAAGGGCTGTATGAGCCGGGGAATTCATTCCTGAAATTATATGCAGTCCTGAAACTTACCACATCGTTCTCAACCATGATGTTGTAAGTAAGACTTACTGACGGAATCTCATCGATTGATCCCAACACCCTGGTAGCTTCCGCGTAATCTTCCAATGAAATCTCCTCCTGCTTCATAATATCCAAATACTTCTCAGGTATCTCGTGGCTGCCCAGTTTGAACTTATAGACATCGGTCACCGTCTTAAGGTCATTGAATGTCACAATCCTGTTAACGTTGCCGGGAAGGCAGGTCGAATAGTTCTTGGGATTGACAAAGAACAGCTCCGGATAACCTAAATTCTGCCTCTCATAAGAACTCTCGCGATACAGGATAGTACCCTTATTAAGGTCACGCTCATCCCTGTCGACTATAATCATTGACTCCTTGGGCATAATGACCTTGTCTTCACGATATCTGGGAGCAGTCATTTCATCGGTCAGATATCCAAAATAGAGCATCTTGTCACCCAGGTTCAGAATATTCTGAATACGAAGGTTTACCTCCTGACGGCCCTTGAACTGGAACGTATTGGCATCATATGTAACAAGGTACGTGTCATTTTCAATGTAAATGCTGTTGTTGGCTTTATCGTAGCTGAAGTCCTCAATGAAATAGTACTCGTCGGGCTTACCCAGACCATCTACAGCGCCTTTATATTCATAATTGTCAAAACGCATCACCTTATTGGAATTGCCGTTACGGGCCAGCATCACCTTGCCGTCGTCCCAACTCTTTATTCCGCCTATCCTGTCAATATGACTGTCGGATTTAAGGGGATGAATCTTGAAATCATAGGCAATCTCTGTCAGATCACCAATATCGGTAACATTTTCTGCGGTGATTAACTCAACACCAACTTTCTGGGCCGATGCGCATCCGGCCATCACTGCCATAACTGACAGTACGCTCATAATCTTTCTCATAATACAAGGATCAATTGGTTAATAAAACTATTGTCTAAACTCATTTCATTAAAGAATGCGTCAAAGATAAGCAATAAAAAACATTAAACTAAATTTTTTAGTGCTAAAATGATACAAAAGGGGTCAGACCCCAATTGTATCATTTCAGTGAGCCGGTTGCGCGGAAATCGTCAAGTTTACGGAAACAATGGCGGTTGATTATCTCCTCCAGGTCGCGGTCAAAGTTATTGCGAACCTCTATTTCAGGTCCGAACATAAAGCATTCTCCGTTCTCACGGGTATACGGATTCCACTGCGGAAGACCTTCCACATTAGGATTACCTGTGTGAGCGAAATTAGCCCATGACTGAGCCATACGGTCAGCCAGACGCTGGTCGCCTTCTGACGGGTTGGGCAGGTCACGGCCAGCCAGATGCAGGGTGTTGAAGCAGAAATTCAGTTCAGCGCCATGGGCCGATATGTTAGTGGAAGGAGATTTCCAGGTAAACATGTAATTGTACACCGGAGCACTCTTTGATGCCGATGCCGCATCGGCCGTAATGATGGTCTTGGGACGGAACATCATGTCTATCGATGGCAGATCCTGCGGTATATAGTCGGGCCAGGCTTTTGCAAGTTCTTGGGCATAACTGTCAGTCTCGTCGCCGAATGTAGCCCTGACGGCATTTTTAGCCTCATCGAGAGTCATCACACGGTTATATTGGCCGCGCTGAAGCTCATTGAAGGTTGTACCTATCACCAGCGGGATATCGGATGAAATCTCGGCAAAATCGGGTTGGAACGGTTGCTGAAGCAGCACCTCCCCATCAGGTGTCGGCCCGAATCCCCACATTATGGGCGTACCTGGAGTGCGGGTGCCTACGCTTGCGGCAAGGGCACGCTGGCCGGCCTGATAGAGACGGTCATACGGTACATCCTTTATGCGGTCGGGTTCGTCATGCGGTATGCCCAGCTGGTCAAGCACTGCCAGGCCAAGCTCTTCGGTCATGGACTTATTGTTCACGTTGAGTATAGTGCCGCTCATGATTATGGCTTTGTGGAACAATCCCTTGGCCGACGGCATGCACATGAGAGTGCCCACCTTGCCGCCACCTCCGGACTCACCGAATATTGTCACGTTATCGGGATCGCCGCCAAACCGTCTGATATTGTCACGCACCCACTCCAGCGCCTTGACTGCATCCATCATACCCACGTTACCGGAATATTTGTATTTGGCATCACCGGTTGCCGACAGGTCCAGGAATCCTATTATGTTGAGACGGTGGTTCAGGCTGACCACGACCACATCCTTCTTGGCAAGTCCCATACCGGGATTCCAGGCCGATGTACCCGAATCGAATCCGCCGCCGTGGCACCAGAACATTACGGGCTTCTTTCCCTTGGTATCGGTAGTCCAGACATTCAGGACACAGCAGTCCTCACTGCTGCCCCGCTGGATACGGCCGCTCTGGAGTGACTGGGGTCCCCATTGGGTACAGTCCATTACCGTATCCCATTTCTCTACCGGAGCAGGAGGCATGCAACGCTCCGCCTTTGCATACGGAATACCCTTGAACGCCATAGTACCCTCCTCTTCAAACCCGCGCACCTTACCGTTGGTAGTCTTTACCACAAACGGATCACTCTGGCAGCAAGCCAGCACCGGCACCAGTAACAGCAGCAACAGAATCCTTTTCATTTTATTGTAATTTACGGTAATGAATGCGTTTGGGCTCCTGATAACCCAACTGCTTTATCTTGTACTCCTCATATTCAGAGTAGGAACCCTCATAGAACACCACTTTGGAGTCACCCTCAAATGAGAGTATGTGGGTGCAGATACGGTCCAGGAACCAGCGGTCGTGGCTTACCACCACGGCGCAGCCTGCAAAATCATCCAGACCCTCCTCTAAGGCACGCAGGGTGTTGACGTCAATATCGTTGGTAGGCTCGTCAAGCAGCAGCACGTTACCCTCTTCCTTGAGAGCCATAGCCAGCTGCAGGCGGTTACGCTCGCCACCCGACAGCACGCCGCATTTCTTCTCCTGATCGGCGCCGGTAAAGTTGAATCGGCCCAGATAAGCGCGGGCGTTGATGTCGCGGCCACCCATACGGATAAGCTCGTTGCCGCCGCTTACCACCTGATACACGCTCTTTTCAGGGTCTATATCCTTATGCTGCTGGTCAACGTATGCAATCTTTACGGTCTCACCTATCTCAAACGTACCCTTGTCAACCCTCTCCAAGCCCATGATAAGACGGAAAAGCGTAGTCTTACCGGCACCGTTGGGGCCGATGACACCCACAATGCCGTTGGGCGGCAGCGAGAAGTTAAGGTCATCAAACAGAAGTTTGTCACCGAATGCCTTGGCCACACCCTTGGCCTCTATGACCTTGTTACCCAGGCGCGGACCGTTGGGGATGAATATCTCCAGCTTCTCCTCCTTAGCCTTAACATCCTCGTTCATCAGCTTGTCATAAGAGTTCAGACGGGCCTTACCCTTGGCCTGACGGGCCTTGGGAGCCATACGCACCCACTCCAACTCACGTTCCAGGGTCTTGCGGCGCTTTGAAGCCTGCTTCTCCTCCAGAGCCAGACGCTGTGACTTCTGCTCCAGCCAGCTTGAGTAGTTGCCCTTCCATGGAATACCCTCGCCACGGTCAAGCTCCAGGATCCATCCGGCTACATTGTCCAGGAAATATCGGTCATGGGTAACTGCAATGACGGTGCCCGCATACTGGTTCAGGTGCTGCTCCAGCCACTGTATGCTCTCGGCATCCAGATGGTTGGTAGGCTCATCCAGGAGCAGGATATCAGGCTGCTGCAGGAGCAGACGGCACAGGGCCACACGGCGGCGCTCACCACCGGACAGCACACCTGTCTTCTGGTCCTCTGGCGGGCAGCGCAGGGCATCCATAGCCTGTTCCAGACGGTTGTCGATGTTCCATGCGTCGGTAGCGTCAATAATATCCTGAAGTTCGGCCTGCCGGGCCATCAGGGCATCCATCTTGTCCTGATCCTCATAATACTCAGGGAGTTCAAACTTATGGTTTACCTCATCATATTCCTTAAGGGTGTCGTAAATCTGCTGTACGCCCTCCATTACCACCTCCTTTACGGTCTTGTCCGGGTCAAGCTGAGGTTCCTGCGGCAGATAGCCCACGCTGTAACCGGGACTGAACACCACCTGGCCCTGATAGCTCTTTTCAATACCTGCAATTATCTTGAGCAGTGTTGACTTACCCGATCCGTTAAGGCCTATGATACCTATCTTTGCCCCGTAAAAAAAACTCAGGTATATATCCTTGAGAACCTGCTTGTTATTCTGGAACTGCTTGCTCACCCCCACCATGGAGAAGATGATTTTCTTGTCGTCTGCTGTTGTCTGTGCCATTAATTTTACTCGTTACCTATATTAAAACAACCAAAGGTAAGACAATTATTTTAACCAATATGCTATATTTGCAAAAAGGACATACAATATAAATACAAATATGAGAAAATCTGTTTTGACAGTAGCAGCAGCCCTTATGATGGCTACCTGCGTAATTGCCCAGGACATACCTGCAGGCATTCGTATGGATATAATCGAATCCGGTGACGACAGTAAGGATCAGTATTCAATCTTCCAGTACAAGGAGGACAACGGCCAGACGGGATACTACATGAGCGTAGGCTACAAGATTGAACTCCTGAGTCTGGTGCGCGACGATATTACTGACACCTCAATATCACATATGGATGAGGTCTGTTTCCCCATGGGAAGCACAAGAGAGCAGGTAATTGAACACCTTGATTCATATCTGGAACTGCTTGACAAACCGGTAGGAACCACCGTTGAATTCCCCTGCAGGATAAACAACGGGGCAAACGCACTTGGTGAGGAGGCAACGGCAACATGCATAGTCACCAAACGTTTCCTGCAGAGCAAGAGACTATGTTTCCACTTTACCAGCGGAAAGCGTACGGCCGATGCCGACCTGCTCAAATCATCCATAAAGTCCATGCGCACCAGCGTCAAGCTGGACATAAGACTACATCCCAACAAGGATAAATGAAAAAAAAGCGGGTCAGAATGACAATATGTTGAAATGTTATCTACCTTTGTGCCCGGAATGAAAGCAATCAACGCATATTACTTTTACTTTTGGTATACCAGACAGTACGCCGGGTAATTTGTTGTATGCATAGTTAAGAACAAGATAACAGAGAGCCCGGATCAATGATTCGGGTTCTTTTTTGATGTAAAAACAAACACATGAAACTATGATAGCAGTACTTAAAGCAGGAGTCAGCGAGACTCAGAAAAAGAACCTCATCAACTGGATCAAAGGCCAGGGAGTAGACGTACACATATCTGAAGGCCAGTTTCAGACGGTAATAGGCCTTATAGGCGACACCAGCAAGATTGACCCCGACCTGCTGAGCGGACTTGACATAATAGAGTCTGTAACCCGCATCAGCGAGCCGTTCAAATGTGCCAACCGCCGGTTCCACCCCGCCGACACAATCGTGGAGATTGGCCAGGGTGACAGCAAGGTCCGTATTGGCGGCGGCAACTTTGCCATGATTGCCGGTCCCTGCTCGGTGGAGTCAGAGGAGCAGATTGTAGGCATTGCGCAGGCCGTAAAAGCATCGGGCGCGACACTCCTGCGCGGCGGCGCCTTCAAGCCCAGAACCTCTCCGTATGATTTCCAGGGAATGGGTGCCGATGGCCTTGAACTGCTGCGTAAGGCACGCAAGGCAACAGGTCTGCCCATAGTAACCGAGATAATGAGCGAGAAGCATCTGGACCTGTTTGAGGATGTTGACCTGATCCAGGTAGGCGCCCGCAACATGCAGAACTTTGAGTTGCTCAAGACTTTGGGACGCATCAACAAACCCATTCTGCTCAAGCGCGGCCTGTCAAGCACCATCAAGGAGTGGCTCATGAGTGCAGAGTACATCATGGCCGGCGGTAATGAGAACATAATACTGTGTGAGCGCGGTATCCGCAGTTATGACACCTACACCCGTAACGTACTTGACCTGAGTGCAATACCCGTTGTAAAAGAACTGTCACACCTGCCTATCATAGTTGATCCCAGCCACGCCACCGGCAAGTCGCGACTGGTTCCGTCCATGAGCCTGGCAGCAGTGGCAGCCGGAGCCGACGGCCTTATAATTGAGGTTCACAATGACCCCGCGCACGCACTTTGCGACGGTGCACAATCTCTCACTCCTGCGCAGTTTGATGAAGTAGCAGGTAAGGTAAAGGCCTTAAAACAAATAATATAAGTACTTTTGCAAATCAATACAAAGCAAAATGGTTGTAGCAGTTGTAGGATTGGGTCTTATAGGCGGATCATTGGCCAAGGCATACAAGGAGGCCGGCTGGACCGTCTACGGTTATGACCTGAACGAGTCGGTAAGTTGTTTTGCGCAGCTGGAAGGCACGCTGGACGCAGTGCTGGACAGCGGTAACATAAAGAAGTGTGACCTTATACATATTGCCGTCACGCCCGATGCCGCATGCGGCTGGATCAACGCCCACGCTCCGGAAATAGCCCAAACCACAATAGTGATTGATGACTGCGGAACCAAGCGCAAGGTTGTAGAGTGCGGAATGAAAGCCGCCGCCAGATACGGATTCACCTACGCGGGCGGTCACCCCATGGCAGGAACACACCTTTCGGGCTACAAGAATTCACGCGCATCCATGTTCCAGAACGCATCCATGATTATCATTCCGCCCACACATGATGACATACAGCTTCTGGACCGCATCAAACATCTGCTGGAGCCCATGCAACTCAAACGCGTGGTGTTTACCACCCCCGAGCAGCACGACAGCATGATTGCTTTCACATCGCAGCTGGCGCACGTGGTGTCAAACGCATACATCAAGAGCCCGTCGGCCCAACAGCACAAAGGGTACAGCGCAGGCAGTTTTCGCGACCTTACCCGTGTGGCCTGGCTCAATGAGAACATGTGGACAGAGTTGTTCCTTGAGAACAAGGACAACCTTCTGCGCGAGATACATACCCTGATAGACAACCTCACGCAGTACGCCGATGCCATGGAGGCCGATGACGCCACGACATTGTGCACCCTGCTGCGTGACGGACGTATTGCAAAGGAACTTTCAGAAAAGAACTGATATATGGAACCGACAGCCAAAATCACCGTCCATGCCTCAGGCACATATGACATCCTTATAAACAAGGGTGGTCTGAGTGATATGGGACAGGTGCTCAAGGAGCGTTTCAAGCCCTGTACCATTGCCATTCTGAGTGACGACAAGGTATTCCCGCTCTACGGCAAGACCGTGACCGATGCACTTGAGAGTGCCGGTTACAGGACCGTAACCCACGTAATCCCCAACGGCGAGCAGAGCAAGACACTTGATAACGTGACCGCCTTCATTGACAGCATGGTCAAGGCACAGGTTACCCGCACTGACATGGTGATGGCTTTGGGTGGAGGTGTTGTAGGCGATATGGCAGGTTTTGCCGCCGCAATCTATCTGCGCGGCATCCCATATATCCAGGCTCCCACCACTCTGCTGGCAGCCGTCGATTCATCGGTAGGCGGCAAGACCGCCGTGGATATCAGTGCCGGAAAGAACCTGGTAGGAGCATTCCATCAGCCATCGTTGGTTTACCTTGACACCCAGACCCTCTCAACGCTTGACCCCGCCGTAATGCGTGACGGTTTTGCCGAGGTGATAAAGTACGGCATTATCCTGGACCGCAGGCTTTTTGACACCGTAGCCACACTTGGCGGTTTTGACCTGACGAGCGTAATAGCCCGTTGCATCGAAATCAAGCGCGACGTTGTTGAAGCCGATGAGTTTGACCGCGGGATGCGAGGCCTGCTTAACTTAGGGCACACATTCGGCCACGCCATTGAGAAGCTGAGTAATTTTACCATTACCCACGGAAGTGCTGTTGCCTGCGGAATGATAATTTCCGCCAAGGTGGCCCGTTGCTACGGATTCAACGACCACACGGATCAGATAGCAAAGGTAGTCAGGGACTATGGTTTTGAGACCGGCTGTCCCTTCAGTGCCGATCAACTCTACAGCGTAATCCTGTCGGACAAGAAACGCAGCGGAACCGACATCACCCTGGTACTGCCCAAGGAAATAGGAAAGTCCACTCTTGAGAAGATGCCCGCCGCACAGGTGCTTGAACTGATGAAAAAAGCCGGATTATGACACTCAACGTATCAGGAACCCTGTCAGGAAACGTACAGGTGCCGCCGTCAAAATCAGTAGCGCACCGTATGCTCATATGCGCCGCTCTGTCGGACAGCCCCTGCACGATTGTCTGCCAGAGCGTGAACCGCGACATGGAAGCCACGGTAGCATGCCTCAACGCGCTTGGTGCAGACATAACATACTCCGACGGAAGATTCACGGTTAACCCCATTACAAAAGTCAACAAAGGTGCTGTTCTTGACTGTGCGGAGAGCGGATCGACCCTAAGGTTTCTGCTACCCGTAGCTGCGGCACTGGGTGCCGACGCAACATTCACTGGTCAGGGCCGTCTGCCCCAGCGACCGCTCTCACCTCTTTATGAAGAGATGACTGCCCACGGTGTCAGCATGTCGCCCAACGGCCATATGCCGCTCACATGTCAAGGGACCCTGCCCGCCGGAACATATACCATTGACGGCGGCGTATCATCACAGTTCATATCAGGACTGCTCATGGCCCTTCCGCTCACCGGCAAGGAGAGCCGCATCATAATAACCGGAAAGCAGGAAAGCGCATCATACATAGCCCTTACCCTGAATGCGCTGGCTGCGTTCGGAATCCGCACCGACGGTTTCACAATACCCGGAGGTCAGCATTTCACTACCCCGTCGGGCAAGGTGGCTGTCGAGGGAGACTGGTCTGGCGCCGCCTTCTGGATAACCGCCGGTGTCATAGGCGGCAAGCCCATAACCTGCACAGGTCTGGACTACTCACATTCCGCACAGGGCGACCGCCGCATAGTAGACGTACTGCGCACGATGGGAGCCGACATCACTGCGACAGAAAACACGGTGACTGCACGTCCGTCAAACCTGACGGCTGCACGGATTGACTGTGCCGATATCCCCGACCTGGTTCCCATATTGGCGGTTGCGGCAACATCGGCCCAGGGCACCACATTATTCGACAACATACGCCGTCTGCGCATAAAGGAGAGCGACCGGGTCCTCTCCATACTGCAGCTTTTGTCAGGTGCAGGCATATCCGCGTACGCATCGGACAACACCCTTACCGTAACTGGGGGTCCGGCACGCGGCTGCGCCTACGACCCGTCGGGCGACCACCGCATGGCCATGGCGGCAGCTGTGTTGGCATCGGCCAAGAACATAAGCATAACCATAAGCGATGCCGATTGCACCGCCAAATCATATCCCGCCTTCTTTGATGACTTCAACGCTCTGGGAGGCATTGTACACAAACAACAATAAATACCATATGGACCTTACAGATTACAGGAACCAGATTGACTCTATCGATGATGAGATATGCCGTCTCTTTGCAGAGCGCATGAATGTAGTCAATGAGATTGGAGAGTACAAACGCAGCCATGACCTGCCCGTAAACAGCGGATCAAGAGAGCGCGAAGTATTGGCACACATATCCAAACAGTTGCCCGAGGACCTTGAAGACTTTGGCCGGGTGCTTTACCGCTCCATGTTTGACGTGAGCAAGGCTTACGAGGCCATGTACAAGGAAAAAGACTCCCCACTCTACAAGGCAATCTCAAGTCTGATCAACGCTGATCCCGCCCCGTTCCCAAAGCGTGCCGTGGTAGCCTGTCAGGGGCGAGAAGGCGCCTATTCACAGATTGCTGCCGAAAAGCTCTTTGAGGTGCCTGAGATTATGTACAACAGCACATTCGAGGGCGTTATCCGTATGGTCACTGACGGACTATGCGAGTACGGAATACTACCCATAGAGAATTCCACCGCAGGTTCCGTAAATGAGATATATGACCTTCTTATAAGGTATAACGTGCATATAGTCCGTAGCACGCGTGTAAGGATTGACCACCAGTTACTGGCTGCAAAGGGCGCAAAGCTCCAGGACATCAAGACCATCTACAGTCATCCGCAGGCCATTGACCAATGCTCGCATTTCCTGAATACGCTCAAGGGTGTCAATATCATTCCGTTTGACAACACCGCAATGGCCGCACAGAAGGTATCAAAAGACCCCACCCGTACGACAGCATCCATATCATCAAGAAGTTGCGCAGACCTTTATAATATGGAGGTGCTTGCACGGAACATCCAGAACTTTGACAGCAACCACACCCGCTTTATCTGCATAGCCAAGGACGCCCGCATCTATCCGGGTGCCAACCGCACCAGTATCATGATGGTCATGAGCCATAAGCCCGGAACCCTTTTCTCGGTCCTGAGCAAGTTCAACGCTACAGGCGCCAATCTGGTGAAACTTGAAAGCCGCCCCATACCCGGCCGTGACTTTGAGTTCATGTTCTATTTTGACATTGAACTCTCCATTTATGACAAGAAGTTCGCATCCCTTATAAGCGAGCTGGACCATTGTGGCGAGCAGTTCAAATACTTCGGAACATATCAGGAAATTATTTAACTTAGCGGCATGAAAAAGATTCTGGTCATAAACGGCCCCAACATCAACCTGCTTGGACTCAGGGAACCCGCCATCTACGGCAGCCGTGACTATAACGCCCTGATTTCATTCATAAAGGAAAGCGCAGCTGCACTGGGGCTTGACGTAGAGTGTTTCCAGTCCAACCATGAGGGAGCCATTGTGGACTGCATCCAGCAGGCATACGGCCGGTTTGACGGAATTGTGATCAACCCCGCCGCATACACCCATACCAGCGTAGCCATACTCGATGCGCTCAAGGCGGTGTCCATACCCACCGTCGAGGTTCACCTGAGCGACGTATCGGAACGAGAAGAGTTCCGTCGTCACTCCTATGTCTCATTATATGCCTCCAAGACCATAATGGGAAAGGGGTTTGAAGGCTACAGGGAGGCGCTCAAGTACTTTTCCTGAAAAAAAATCCCTTTTTTTGCAAACAATTTGCAGTTGTCTGCGTCTATTAGACAAAACAACTAATTTGAGATGAATAAAAAATATCTGTTTGCGGTCGTAGTGGCACTGGTAACATTACCCGCGTTTGCTCAAAACGAGAGACATTACGAGTATGACGAATACGGCAAGGTTGGCCGCAGCGAAGGCTGGGCACGCCGTTTTGCCCACAATTTCTACGATGGTCTTATAGGAGCTGAATACTATGAGGTTTATGATGAAGACGGACAGAAGACCGAGAAGAAATCCAACGACAGCAAGAATAAGAAAAATGTAAGCAAAAGTTACCGTTATTACGGTCCCGGACACACCCCCGACTTCTATTTCGGTGTAAACCTGCTCTGCACTGACCAGCCGCCTACACTCACCGACGGCGTTCCGCAGAAACCGGGCAAGGGATTCGAATTCGGATTCGCACTGGGACAGTGGGGCTACCACATGACCAAGAACCTGGGCATAAACACGGCATTCTACGTAACCCGCTCCCGCTACTGGTTCGATGACGGCATATACCTGAACTATGACCGCAACCTGGCCAGCCCCAACACCGTCAAGTTCACCGATGATCCATATGATGACAGAGAGGTCAAACAGGGCTATCTGCGTTACTGGAGCCTGCGTGTCCCGATATGCCTTGAGATCAGCTCGGCATCCAGCCGCGGACCGTTCATTGCCGTAGGTCCCGAAATCGAATACCGTTTTGCCGATGTATCAAAGGTGGATTTCCAAGGCAAGAAACAGGGAGAAAAGATTGTAAAGGGAATCAATGTCAACCCGCTGGGACTTAACGCCGTGGCAAGAATAGGAATCAACGATTTCGGACTGATTGCACGCTATTCGTTCACAAGCCTGTTCCTCAAGGACGACCCAGTTCAGACCTATCCTTTCATGATAGGCATATCAACCTCTTTCTAAAACAGTTTTTGTAAGATAATTTTTGCAAGACATCCCGTCTGAGAAGGCGGGATGTTTTCTTGTATGCGCGCAAATGCGCGCACATATCTTTCTCCATTTGCAAAATTATGTTTACTTTTGCCCCAAATAACCTAAAAAACGTAAAGTTAATGATGAGAAGAACAAGCACCATAATCCTGGCAGCCGTCACAATGGCATTGCTGTCAGCAGTACCGGGAAAAGTCTATTCACAAAATAAATCAACCGCAAAACAACCCACATGGATAACCAAGGCGCCTAATGTCAAGAACACGTATGTAGGCATTGCCAGCGTTTCCAAACGTTCCATGAATCCCGACGGTGAGGAGGGTGACAATTCAGCTACGGCACAGCAGGCCTCATCCATAATCGTTTCACAGCTCTTCTTCAACGACAAATACAAGGAGAACGGCAAGAAAGAGGCCCAGAAAAAGATTCTGGCTTCACTCCATCTGGCCGTTGACGCCAACTCACTTCTGGGCGACCTCATCCTTAAAGGGGCCTACACCTCGTCTTTTGACGATGTGTTCATAGGACGCGTACTCAATACTCCCCTGCTCAAGCTTCAGGGAGAATGGGAGAATGACGAGGAATACTGGTGCTACTACAGCATAACCGAGAAGGACTACCAGACACGCATCACCCAGCTTGAGGACAGCATCTGCAGCCAGGCGGAGACCATGTGGAAACTGGGTATGTCTTATCAGCAGGACGGACTGCTCTTTACCGCAGCCAAGACTTACACAGAGGCCTTGAACCTTATTCATCCGCTCATATACACCCAGCACAGGATCAAATATGACTTTGAGAACGTAGACCTTTTCACGAGCATCTACAACAGTTATGTCCGCGTATATGATGACATCAAGATAACCTGCTCGGTCAGCGAGATTCCCGCAGTGGCAGGAGAACCGGTTCCGGCCACGTTCAAGATCAAAGTTGACCAGAAAGGCAATCCAGTCAAGAAGATGGGCGTCGTTATAGACTATGCCGGCACAACCGACGGTTCATTCGTTACCGATGACAACGGCGAAGCCACATTCAGCATCGTAAAAGCAGGCAACGACCCCCTACAGACCATCTCTTTCTCGCTTGACAAGGACGGCATGTACGGACTACCCGAAACCTATGTCTTTAAACAGCTCACCGCCAAATCCGACAAACTTGGCACAGCCCAGACTACCGTAAAGCTGTTTGACCCGTACAACTACATCTATCTGAACGTCAATCCTGCGGACTCCGCCATCGAGAAGGCCATCACCGACCTCATTACGGCACGCAAGGACCTTGCGATAGTGACAGACAAGAACAAAGCCGACCTGATACTGGAGGCCAAGCCCGGCGTCATGCTTGAGGAGGCTGCCGATCCCAAAGCCAAATGGCCCATCAGCAAATACGTTTCGGCCCTCAACATCACCGTCAAGGAAAACAAGTCGGGCAAGGAAATGTTCCAGTACAACATAGACAATTTCCAGTATATGGCTCCCGCTAACAGGACAAAGGAGCAGGTACTCCACTCATCCGCCAAGGAGATGTCACGCCAACTCATTCGTGAGTTCCCTGAGCTATTCAATTCATTCAAATATGACAAGCGCGCTCTTGTCTGGTCTTCATTATAAAAACAGGCTGTCATGAAGAGACTGTTCTATTTCCTGACGCTGGTTCTGCTGTTTACGGCAAACGGTGTCAACGCGCAGATGACACGCGGCCAACTGCTGCGCAAATACTATCAGATAACACAGCTGCACAACAGCGGTAAGGATGCCGAAGCCATCGCTATCTGCGAAGAAATCACGGCCATGTATCCCAAACTGCCGGACACATACCTGCGCATGGCACAGATCTATGATGACGGAGGCGAAAACGAGATGGCACTTGTCATGTACCGCACCTATGCCAGCCTGGAGATGGATGACAAGAAACTGGCAGAAGTGAACCCCAGGATGAAAGAACTGGAGGAGAAACTCGGAGCCAAGAGTTTTGAGGAGCAGGAGCAGGAACAGTTTGACAGGCTTATGGCCGAAACCATAGCCAAGGAGCAGGCCAAGGAACAGGAGAAGGAACAGGAGAAAGCCGAACCGGAAACTGTACAGCAGGAAACGGAGCCAGCTTCAGAACCTGCCCCGGTACCAACTTTCACAACCTCCGCCACATCACTCTTTGACCTGTCAGCCCTGATTGCATCGGCAAATACCAAAGAACCGGAACCGGAACCGGAACCCGAAGAGGAATCCTATGACGAGGAGGAGAATGACCCCGATGCCGCCCCCGAACCCGAAGGCGGAGAGGAGATTTCACTGTCAGACTTATCTAATTCAGGCCTGATTTCAAGCAGTCAGCAGACCGCCATGGTTACGGAGCCGGAGCCCGAACCGGAACCCGAACCCGAGCCGGAAATAACCTTGGAAATACAGAAAGAGGCTGAAAGCATAGTTGAAAAGGCCGTAGCCACCGCCGTTAAGCCGGACTGCGACACGCCGTACCTGTTCAGCCCGCATCCCGATGTAGTAAACGAGCTCCGTCTTAAACGCGACGCGCAGTATACAGCCAAGGTTACTCCCAAACGCACTTTCTCAAGCAAAGGTGATTTGACCGGTAAATGGGCCTCATCTGTGGTGAATCCCGAAACAGGCCGCGAATTCATCATTCTGGACATAGACCAGATGGGCAGCAACCTGTCAGCCATGCTGAATGAAGAATCGGGATTATTCCTTGACAAGAAAAACAGCATGTTCAAGTCTTCGTGGAACGCAGTCAAGAGCATCTGGTCAAGTGACGGTGCCGACTTTGACGCTACCGAGCTCAAGGGAAGTGCCACCAGAGGCGACTTCTCGGAAGAGAGTTTTGACTTTACCTTTGCGCTCAAGAAGAAAGACAAGCCCAACGTAGCGTCCATAGGACGTGACATCATGGACGGTCTGTCACTGTTCATACCGTTCGGCGCAATAGCCAGCCGCATAGGCAGTACCCTGCTCAACTACGCCGGCCGCAAGATGACAAACGAGAAGTTCCAGACAACCATAAACTTCTCAATCAAAAGCGTGACCGAGAACGTTCTGGCTTGCAGCTATATAGTCAGCGAAACGCACACCACTGCAGACGGAAGCCGTGACATTGTGATAGAGGAACGCAACTTCCACCTGTTCCGTGTCCCTGAGACATACATGCCCTACACATACAGCAGCAACGTTCAGGAGAACGCCTTGTACCGCGCCATGTATACCCGACTCGAGACAGAGGCGCAGGCCGATCCCACCAAGCTGTTCCCGCTTGCATACATGAGTTTCTACGGAGTAGGACTGGGCAAGAAGGCCGATGAAACCGACCGCCTGTCCAAATCAATCGTCCAGATGCAGCAGCTCTCCGACAAAGGATGCCTGAGGGCAAGCGCATGGCTTATCCCCGTATACTACAACCTCTCCATTGACGAGAAGCACTACCCCATGCGTATGCAGCGCAAGAAATTCCGCGAACTCTCCGACAAGCAGATGAGCGTCATGCTCATGGCCTACAATCCTTATGTATATGGCCTGAACGGAGATATTCTGGCAAGCGGCAACTCTGATCCTGAAGAGGTGGCCGCAGAATATGAGAAGGGAGCATCGCAAGGTGACGCATATTCGCTCTACTGCCTGGGACGCGCATACAAGGAGGGCGTAGTCAAGACACGTGATCTGGACAAGTCACTCGAATGCTTCAAGAGCTCGGCCGAAAAGGGTTATGCCGATGCATACTGGCAGATAGCGCTTGCATACAAGAGCGGACTTGGCGTACAGTCCGACTACAACAAATACATCCACTCCCTGTTCCAAGCCATTGACGCAGGATCCATCGAAGCTGTCGATGAACTTAGCGTGGCATTCTTCTGGGGTATCGGAGTGGAGCGTGACGTAGATATGGCCCAGCAGGTAAGACGCAGCTATTTCTACCTCAAGAACAACATATGGCGTGACGTCATGTCCCTGTATGGATTCCCAAGCGTTTGAGACGATGATTAAAGAGTTAAGATACATATTCAGTCTGTTGCTGCTGGTATTGACACCGGTAGTATGGAGCCAGGACGGGATTGAGATCAAGACCCCGGAGCGGATAGCCAGAATGGTGGAGAGCATGCCTATGGACAATGTACCCCTGGCCGGTCAGTTCCAATGCACGGCGCTCAGCAGCACAATCATGTTCTACACCGAGGCCAAGGACGGTGTGACGGTTCAGCTGGGAGCAAAGCTGTTCAGCCAGAGCATGCGGCAGTCATATGACCCTGTGATAATGAGTTTTGTGGAACGCCTGTGGGTTGAACTGCTGTTGCGCAAGACCACAGCCTCGCAGGCCAGCCTGCTCAAGGAGTATGGAGTACGCATCGTGTTGAGCGGATACCCTCTCGGCTCAGGCAGTTTCAAACAGCTCAGTCAGGCCCTTGACGTGATCAATTCCCTGTCATCGGTATCCATAACTACCGGAGGCAATGAGATTGACCTGTTCATGCGCGATACGGCCGGAACCACACTCCACATCTATATCCCGGCCAGCCGCGACCTTCTGTTCCCCTATGACAAGAAAGAGCATGAGGAGCGGCTTATTCTGGAGCTCACCAAGACTGATGCCAAGTACAGGCAGACGTTGCCGGAAACTACCGATTTCCGCAATACCGCAAACGGTCTGCTGGCCGTAGGCGGTGACCACTACATGATAGATTCGCTCAGCAATGACGTATTCTACGACAAGAACCGCGTAATCCTGTATAATGCCGATTATCCCGAGGAGACCATGCGCAACATACTCATGGGTGCCGCCAAACCCGACCGTCTGGCCGGCTTATTCCTTGATGTCACCCCGCATACCTACAACCGTAACATCGGGAAATTCCGCATCCCGCTGACAAGTCTCATGGGATATATCCAGCAGCAGGGATTCAGCCTGTACACCGGTGACCTGGGCCGCAACGGCAACAGATGCCAGTGTCTGCTTATCATGTATCACCCGATATACAACTACCTGCACATGCTGTCCGTAAGTTTCATATCTGGACAGCTTGATTCAGGCAGTGAAGAGACCATTAAGGCCGATCTGTCTACATTCATACCACAGCATAACATCAAGAACCTCTTTCAGGAAAAATAATAAACGATTATGAGAATACAGCATTTCCTATTCACGGCAGCACTGGCATTATTCACAGTGACAGCCCACGCGCAACTGGACGTTGTACGTTTTAACATTGAAGACGGCATCTCCGATGCCACTCTCAAAGCCGAGATAGAGAAAAGCGCATCCACGCTGCTCTCTGCGCTCAATTCGACCGTAATTGCGGGCAAGTCAAAGGTCAAGCTCGAAAAGGAAGGCGAGCTTATGTTTACAAAAGACGGACGCAAGTGTCTGGATGATATGTGGGCCACAAGCGCCATGATGTGTCCGGTATCACAGGTTACCGAGAAAGGCATCTCAATGCAGAACGGCGTAGTTCAGGTGCGTAACATCCCCATCACCATGCTTGCCGCCGATGACGACAACTGCGAGCAGGAACTGGTGCTCTGTTTCAACCAGAAGGGCCAGATTGACAACATCATGGTTGCACTTGACGAACACCGTTATCTGGATGTCATCAACGCGCAGATAAGCGTGAAGGATTTCCACCGCCGTCAGGCCATCATTGACTTTGTGGAGAATTTCCGTACCGCCTATAACCGCAAGGACATAGACTACATAAACAACGTGTTCAGCGACAACGCCTTGATTATCACCGGTAAGGTGGTCAAGATTGACAAGAAAAGGCAGGACCTGACCGCACAGTCCCTCAACACCGAGCAGATCCAGTATCAGAAATCAACCAAGGAGGAGTATATCAACAATCTTAAGAAGTGCTTCAAGAACAACAGCTACATCAACCTCATTTTTGACGAGATAGAGGTTATGCGCCACCCCAAGCGCGATGACATATTCGGTGTAACACTCAAGCAGCACTGGAATTCATCAAACTACTCCGACGTAGGCTATCTGTTCCTCATGATCAACTTTGAGGACGAGATGAACCCCAGCATACAGGTACGTACATGGCAGCCCGATAAGTATAATGGCAAGCCGCTACCGCGTGAGGAGGTATTCTCGCTCGATATGTTCAGTATTTGATTTTTCAAGCCCCATATATGACTAGAAACGCCAAAATGATTCTGGCTTTTGCCCTGACAGCAGTTTTTGCAGGCGCAAACGCCCAAGACCAGTTCAAAACCCTGGTAGTAACCAACATAACACCCGAGTTGTCCGTTTATCCATGTGGAGACCGTCATGAGGCGCAGGTGGTGCTGCACTGCCAGGAACCGTTTGACCTGGTCCTCTCTTCAAACTATGACGCCACGCTTGACCTGAGCGTCACCACCGAGGGACCGGAAAAGATTTACAGCATAGTATTCAAGACCAAAGAGGAGGGCACCTCATTCAGGGGCCGTCAGCTCACCGTCGTGGCCGAAGGTTTCAGAAAGCACTACATTCCCCTCAACCTGAATGACAAGGAGAAACTGGAGTTCATGGTATCGGACCCCTACTCCAAGCTGCGCAGTCTGTTCTATACATCTACCGAAGAAGGACTGAGCTACATGACCAGCGGTCTGTACGATGCCGCCATTGACAAGTTCAATATTGCCAAGCAGTGCCCCGAGTACCCTGAAACAGAGAATCATCTGGACGAATACATCCGGAAGTGTGATTCACTTAAGGTCTGGAACGTTCTGGCATCGGCATATATGGACATGGAGGATTATTACAACGCACGTATCATCTATCTTAAGATGCTCACGGAGAATCCTTCGTCAGACATAATACGCACCCTGTACACGGACGCCAATGACAACTTTACACGTGTAAGCAAGCATGACATGGAAGTGGCTCAGGCATACTTTGATTCAAAACGTTACGAAGAGGCACGTGACCTGTACGAACACGCCATTGCGCAGAAGAACCCGCAGTCGTCACTGGCGGGAACCAATCTGGCCTACATTCAGCTCAAACGTTACAAACAGGACAACCACACCCGTTCCCTGTCTTACGTATTCGATCCCGATTGCAAAATAGGCCTGATGTTTGCCAGCCTCAAGCCGGACAAGACAGGAGCCTATTTCTCATTCGGATTCGACAAAGGCGCAATTGACATACTTTCGCAGAGCATAGATCCTGTCACCGATGTTGACCCAACCACAAACAAGGCCATAGTTCCCGACAAACCCATGTATCAGGCTATGGCCAGCATTGGATGGACCCTGCGTCTTTATACAAAGAATGAGAACGAGTTCATACCCAAGGTATGGATGCTCATGACACCGTTCAGCTACGCAGCCGGGGGATTCTATTCCAAGACCCCAAATCCCGACTATTCCCCCACATCGTATAGCAACGATGACGAGGACGAATTTGACGAAAGCTATCACTTGATGCATGTGTTGGCGCCGGAGATAGGTATAGCAGTCCGTGTATGGCGCGTGGTTCTCAGTTACCGCTATCAGTACCGTTACGTTCTCAACAAAGAGATGCCCGCTGCAGACAATCTGGGAAAACCCAGAAATTTAATAGGAGTAGGATTCTGCTGGTAAGTATTTAAATGATTCAAATCAAGGAGGTCCTTACTGACAAGGACAAGAAGAGACTGTTCAGGTTCCCCATTGACCTTTACAGGGAGTGTGACATGTATGTGCCCGTACTCATCGGCGATGAGATGGACACCTTCAATCCCAAGAAAAACGGAGCGTACAGCTATGCCGACAGCCGCCTCTGGCTGGCTTATAAGGATGGCAAGATTGTAGGCCGCATAGGTGCCATACTCAACCGCGCCGCCAATGAGAAGGATAACGTAAAGCAACTGCGTTTTACCCGCTTTGACTTTATCGATGACTTTGAAGTTTCAAAGGCGCTGTTTGACACCGTCGTGGCATGGGCACGTGAGCTTGGCATGACCGAACTGGTAGGACCACTGGGATTCTCCAATCTGGACAAGCAGGGCATGCTGGTGGACGGGTTTGACCAGCTTGACATGTACATCACGCTCTACAACTACCCCTACTACATAGAGCACATGAAACGTCTGGGCCTGACCAAGAAATGGGACTGGACCGAGACCAAGGTAATAGTTCCGGATCAGGTTCCGCCCAAGATGGACCAGATTGCCGAAATATCCGAGAAGCGTTACGGCTACTCCATCAAGAAGTTCCGCAACATGAAAGAGGTGCGTCCGTATATCCGCAAGGCAATGGAGATCATCAACATAGCTTTTGCCAAACTTCACGGAGTAGTTCCGCTCTCAGACAAGCAGATTGAGAACATGGAGCATCTGATAGCGTTGGTAGGCCGTCCTGAATATTCGCTCATGGTGCAGAACCAGCAGGGTGAACTTGTAGGATTCGGATTCATAGCTCCCTCCATAAGCCGTGGCATACGTGCCAGCAAGGGCAAACTTGGGCTGCTTTCGGCCCTGAAGGTGCTGAGTGACCTTAATGATCACCGCCATATAGACTTCTATATGATAGGCGTACGTCCCGAGGATCAGAAGAAAGGCGTGGAGTGCATCATCCTGCGTGAAGGCATCAAGGCCATCCAGTCACACGGCGGCATAGACTGCCAGACCGGCCCCATGCTTGAGGACAACGCCAACGTCCAGAATATCTGGAAACACTTTGAGCACTTTACTCATCGCCGAAGAAGATGCTGGACAATCGGGGTCTGACCCCAATTGCTCAAATTGCTGAAATCCTAAAACAGAATGCTTGACTCTTTCCGGCCTCCAGGCGGTTGATGTAATCACGGCCGGTGATATCGCCGTCATACCCTTGATAGTCACAGCGGCCCATCCAGGGTTCGATGCACACAAACGGGGCGTTTTTGGCGGGAGGAGACCATAAGCCCCACACCGGAGCGTCCTGTGTCTCAACGGCAATATAGGGATTGCAATCCTTATCGTAGAGAATTACCTGATCAATCTGATGCTCCTCAAGAACCAGAGCATCATTCGCAAACAGTCCGGAAGTGACGGGCAGCATGGCATCGCTGTCCAGTTCCAACATGCCGGCACTGTCGCTGCGGTAGCCTTCGGGAGTGAGTTGGCCGATGATAAACTGGCTCTCAGGCTCCTCGCCCGATATAAGACGGAAATATCCGTGTATGAGATCATCTTTATTGAAATCACGGTAGTTGAAACCGGGGTGCGCTCCTATCTGATAGTACATCGGCTCGGCGCCCGGGTTCTTTATGCGCCATTCCACAACAAGAGTGTTATCCTCAAGACGGTATGCAGCTTCAAGACGGAAAGGATACGGATAGACCTTGAGTGACTGCTCATCGGACTCCAGACAGAGAACCATGCTCTCCTTGTCATGGCAGAGCACCTTGAACTCACGGTCGCGTGCAAAGCCGTGCTGCGGCAGGTTGTAGGTCTTGTCCCCCACCCTATAACAGCCGTTCCACACCTTACCCACTATCGGGAAGAGCATCGGCGCATGCCGGCCCCAATATTCTTTATCGGCAGTCCAGATAAGTTCATCGTCAGAGTCCTTTTTCTTAAGACTGGTAAGTTCAGCTCCGTGAAGATCTATCTCGACGGTTATACGGTCATTCTCTATAATCATAGGTTGAGCAATTACATATGCGAAGGTAACGGATTTGTATTATCTTTGCACTATCCGCTAACCAAAAACAATCGATATGAAGAGAATACTGCTTGCCGTTGCGCTATTGACATGCGTCTTCTCATACGCCCAGCGCATGAATGTATTGGAAGAGATCCAGGCCAACCCCCAGAAATCCTACGGAACTGATTATCCCTATACATTCGATGCACCGGCCCTGACCAAGGCTCCCAAAGGTTACAAACCTTTCTACATAAGCCATTACGCCCGTCACGGCTCGCGCTACTATTGGAACAACTCACTCTATCTGGAACTGGACACCATCATGACCGAGGCGCATGAAAAGCACCTGCTCACGCCGGACGGTGAGAAGTTCTATGAGCAGTACAAAGCCCTCTATCCGGAGTTTATGGCCGGTATGGGCGAGCTTACCCATGTAGGTTGGGACCAGCATCAGGGCATAGCCCGCAAGATGTATGAGAGCTTCCCCGAAGTATTCAAAAAGGGCGGCACAATAAGAGCCATTTCTTCCACAACGGGCCGATGCATCATCAGCATGAGCGCATTCTGTCAGGCAATGGTACAGTGCAATCCCAAGATTGACATCTACGAGCAGGCATCCAGGGCCACCCTGCCCGGTGTCAAGCCCGATGCCGATGACAATCCATACCGTGTCAGTGCACCCCGCGCCAGAGCCGAACTGGATATGACAAATTTCAACCCTGAAACTCCGCAGGTAGCATCGAACGATGAGATTGTTGCACGTCTTTTCACAAGTACTGAGGGCCTTTCACGCAGTTCACGCCGCATCTACAGCAACCTCAAGAACCTGTACACATCACTGCCCAGCATCGGCCATGAGGAGTTGCTTGTAGGTCTTTTCAAACCCGAGGAACTTACCGCCGGCTGGGAGCGCACCAACCTTAATTCATACCGCAACTGGTACAGAGACATCAACGTCATGAAACCCATCGTGCAGGATATCCTTGACCAGGCCAAACTGGTTGTTGACGGTGAATGCAATGACATAGCGTCCCTGCGTTTCGGACACGACACAAACCTGGGACCGCTCAACATAATCATGGGTATCAATATGCCTAAGGGCGGTGTGACCGATGCCAGCCAGCTCAAGTACTATTTCCAGGACTTCCAGATAGGCAAGGCCGCCAACCTGCAGTTCATATTCTACAAGAGCAAAAAGAACCCCGAAATCCTGGTTAAGTGCCTGCAGAACGGTTACGAGGTTCAGCTACCGCTTGACACTGACTGCTACCCCTACTACAAGTGGAGTGATTTCTACAATTATTACAGCGCCGTTTGCGCTGAATAATTGTTTTCGCCAAAGTGTCCCACAACGAACCCCGCCACAGAGCTTGTAGCGGGGTTCGTTGTGTTACATACCCTCATTTTAGGGGGTGTGTCCCACGCTCGTCGGCCCCAGAGAGTGCTCTCGCGGGGGTGAGTGTGGGACACTTTGGCGGAAAACGGAAATGCATTACCTTTGTGCGCTGTAATGGAGAGTTTTCTGCAGATAGACGGACTGTGCAAGTCATTCGGTGACCGGGTGATTTTTGACGGCCTCTCGCTCAACATAAACCAGGGCGAGAAGGTGGGCCTGATAGCACGTAACGGACAGGGTAAGAGTACCCTGCTGGACGTGATTGCGGGTGTGGCCGATTACCGCAGCGGCACCATCACTTTCCGCCGTGACATCAAGACCGCCTATCTGGTGCAGACTCCCGTATTCCCCAAGGGCGTGAACGTGCTCACCGCCTGCTGTCCCGTGGCCGATGACGAAAAGCTGCTCCGTGCCCGCCAGCTGCTTACCAAACTTGGTGTGGCGGACTTTGAAAAGCCCATTGATGAGCTCTCGGGCGGACAGGCCAAACGTGTGGCACTGGCACAGGTGCTTATGTCCGAACCCGATTTCCTGATTCTGGACGAGCCCACCAACCACCTTGATGTGGAGATTACGGAGTGGCTGGAGGATTATCTCACGGCCAGCAAGCTGACTCTTTTTATGGTCACACATGACCGCTATCTTCTGGACCGCGTATGCAACCGCATAATTGAGATTGATGATTTCAGAGCCTACTCATACTCCGGCAACTACAGCTACTATCTGGAAAAGCGCCAGGAGCGGTTGGATGCAGAGTCTTCGCAGCGCGAGAGCGACCTGAACCTGTACCGCCGTGAGCTGGACTGGATGCGCCGCATGCCATGCGCCCGCGGAGGCAAGGCCCGTTACCGTAAGGAGTCTTTCCACCAGCTTGAAGAGCGACTTCAGCACCGTCGTGACGAGCAGAGCGTGGCGCTGGATGTGAAGGCATCATACATAGGCAAGAAGATATTTGACATCGAGCATCTGAGTAAGGCGTTCGATGACAAGATAATACTGAAGGATTTCAGCTACATATTTACGCGCTACGAGAAACTGGGCATAATAGGTGAGAATGGTGTGGGTAAGTCCACTTTCCTTAAGTTGTTGTTGGGCATTGAACAGCCCGACAGTGGTGTAATAGAGCGTGGATCTACCCTTAAGATAGGATATTATTCACAGGAGGGCCTCTCTTTTCCCGAGGATGCAAAAGTCATAGATGTGGTTACTGCCATTGCCGATCATATCGTGCTGGATGACGGTCGCCGCATGTCGGCCGGACAGTTCCTGCAGAAATTCCTGTTCAGTCCCAAGACACAATACAGTTATGTTAGCAAACTGAGCGGAGGCGAGCGCCGCCGACTCTACCTGTGTACAATACTTATGCAGAGTCCCAACTTCCTGATTCTGGACGAGCCCACGAATGACCTGGACATAATGACCTTGCAGGTTCTGGAGGAGTATATTGCCCAGTTCAAGGGCTGTGTCATTGTGGTGTCGCATGACCGCTACTTCATGGACAAGATTGCCGAGCATCTGCTGGTATTTGAGGGTAACGGCAAGGTCACAAACTTCCCGTCATCCTACAGCGACTATATGGAGTACAAGGTGCTCAAGGAGGATGAGGAGAAGGCTGCCGCAGCCAAGTCAAAACCCGTGGCATCATCGGTCCAACCTTCTTCATCGGCCAATAACCGTCCCGTCAAGCTCTCGTTCAAGGAGAAGCGTGAGATGGAGCAGATAGAGCAGGAACTCCAGCAATTGGAAGAAGAGAAAGCCGCCATTGAGTCGGAACTCAACAGCGGCTTGCTTCCATATGACCAGCTTCAGGTCAAGTCAGCCCGCATAGGTGAAATCCTGGAACGTACCGATGAGATTACAATGCGTTGGCTGGAACTCAGCGAGAAGGCCTGATTCAATTCAGCCTGAAGTTTACCGGAACCGAATACATGACGCGCACAGGATTACCGTCTGCGTCCCTGCCTGGCGACCAGGCCGGCATTTCTGAAATGACGCGTGCAGCCTCCCTGTCAAGTGACGAATGGACTCCCCTTTGAACTTCAATGTTACTTATGGTTCCGTTCTTGTTTATGACAAAAGTAATCAATACACGTCCCTCTATTCTATTCTCACGGCAATCAACCGGATATCTGATGTTGGTACGCAGATAATTCAGCAGAGCTGCTGTGCCGCCGGGAAATTCCGGGTTTGTTACACATGTAAAGTGTACAGAATCCCTGACTTCATCTGCATTTTCAAGAGCCTGGCCCGAAGCCTTCAGCCTCTCCAGCTTGGCTATTTCGGCCGCTGCGTTCTGAACGCCGTTTGCCTGAGCTTTCCTGTAAAAATACAGAGCCTGGTCAAAACTTTTCTCTACTCCAATACCGGCGGCATACATATTGGCCAAATTGTATTGTGCCGATGCGTTATTGTTTTCGGCAGCCTTTCTATACCATTTTGCGGCTTCCGAGAAACTCTGTTCAACACCCAGCCCCTCATCATAAAAGTATCCCAGGCTGTTCTGGGCGAGCGCTACATTCTTATCGGCCGCTTTCCGGTACCATTCGGCGGCTTTTGAGTAGTCCTTTTCTACGCCGTTTCCGTTTTCATACATATGTGCCAGCACGCATTCTGCATCAGTATTGTTGAGACTGGCTGCTTCAATGAGATATTCATAGGCCTTCTGGAAGTCTCTGGTATATCCGTTTCGGCCGGTATAATATCCTATGCCTTTGGTCGTGAGTTCTTTAGCTCTGTTTATGTCTTCTTGACTCAACTCTTGGCTTACAGCGGCGGTAACAGAAAAAACAGCCATTGCAAGAGTGGCAAACCTTTTAAGAGAGATTCTGTAATTCATAAGCACTTAATTGTTTTTGCAAATATAACAAAAATGAACTCAGCGTGAAATGAATATAAGCACCAGAATGAAAACCATGATCAGAATAGTCATCACTATGATCTTTCTTTTATCCCTTTTGGGAAGATTCTCTACCTGCGCAGGAGTGATGTTATGCTCCAGATTATACTTGTCATATGCTGATTTGAGAATATCATAGGTCTCCTGGGCGTTTCTGGCATTTGCGCCCAGGTTGCAATACATTGGGACCGATGATTCATCGAGCCATATCAGCAGTTGACCGGACTCCAAGGCAAGATTCCTTATATCGGAATACATTAACTCATCTACCTTTCGGGAATAGAGTGAGGAGGCCCTTACATCAAGACGGTCATTGCACACCACAAGTATGGGTTTGTTCCTGCGGATAATACTGAGAACTATGATCAGCAACAGAGGAATGGCCGTCAAGGCAAACGTGATTGCCGATGCCGTTGTGATCTTTTCTGCTAAGAATTTGATTATGGCGAGCCCCGATATCAGCACTCCTGCCAATATGCTGGCCCAAGGTGTGCGGTCGTAGTGCTCGTGTATAACTTTAATCTGTCCCATAATTACTGTTTTGGTTTGCGGCCGGCCCGACGCAGCGCATCGGCAATGATCCATTGCAGCTGGCCGTTCACGCTGCGGAACTCGCTGGCGGCCCATTGTTCCAGGGCCGTCATCGTAGCGGAGTCCACTCTCAGCAGAAAGCTTTTTGAATCAGCGTCTTTAGCCATCTGTGCCTACGTTTAATTATACAATGTGCCGGTGTTTACAACTGGCGATGCCGGCTCGTCACCGCAAAGCACTACCAGCAGGTTGCTTACCATTGCGGCTTTGCGCTCCTCGTCCAGGTCAACCACACCGTCTTTCTTAAGGTTGTCAAGAGCCATCTTGACCATTGATACTGCACCCTCTACTATCTTCTCGCGGGCGGCGATGATGGCATCGGCCTGCTGGCGGCGGAGCATTACGGCTGCAATCTCTGGGGCGTAAGCCAGATAGTTGATGCGGGCCTCTACAGCCTCGATACCTGCTATTGCAAGACGCTCGTTCAGGGTCTGCTTAAGGGCCTCGTTGATTTCATCGGCACCTGAACGCAGGGTTACCTGGCCGTCGGGGGCACTGTTCTCATCATAGTTGTATCGGCCGGCCACCTGACGCAGGGCAGCATCGGACTGAACTGCAACGAAATTCTCAAATGCCCTCATTGTGGAGTTGAGTGATGCTATTCCGCCGGGAGTCTGGCCCATGGTCTGTGAGTCAATCTCAAAGAGAGCCTTATATACGTCTTTAATCTTCCATACCATTACAAGACCTATCATGATGGGGTTGCCGCTCTTGTCATTGACCTTGATGGCCTCGGCATTCAGGTTGCGGGCACGCAGGGAGATCTTTTTCTTGGTAAGGAAGGGGTTGACCCACCAGAAACCGTTTTCACGGAAAGTGCCTCTGTACTTGCCGAAGAATACCATTGCGCGGGCCTCATTGGGCTCCAACTGTACGAATCCGATCAATGAGATAGTCATGGCAATGAACAGTATCGGAATTATAATAGCGGGTGCTGTAAGTGTCACTCCGCTCCAAGCCATTACTCCAATCATTGCAAACACCAGGAGCAAGCCAAGAAAGCCGCTCATCTTAAATCCTTTGAACTCAAATTCCTTTGTTTCCATAATCGTTATTGTTTTAATGTTGTTTTGATATCAAATTGATATCGCAAATGTAAACGACAGTTTTGAACGCGCCAAGCGTTTTACAAACTTTAACACATGATGTGGTTACCTGATACCGTTGCGGCTGCTGAACGTAATCCGGACGCCCTTGTCATCAATCATCAGGTCGTTGCCGCCGTTGTTGCCGTCGCTCTTGACGGGCTCGCGCTTGCCGTCCAGAACCTCCTGGCACATCTCCTTGATATCGGTCACACGCTGGGGAGACTCCAGATTGTCACCGCTGTAATGGCCGGGGAACAGAAACTTGATATCGTTCTCCTTAATGTATTTCTCAACCTTTGCGGCCGATGCCACCACGTTTGAAAGATATGTGAATACCAGCAGATTGGTTGATCCGAATGCGTCACCGCTGAATCCGTAGTGGTTTGCCTTGTCAAAGAATGTAACGCTGCCCTCGGTATGGCCGGGGGTGAGCATCGCCTCAAGCTTGCGACCACCCAGGTCGATTATCTGGCCGTCAGTGATATATTTCACCTCACCGCTGTAATTGCGCTGGCTGTTACGCATCATTCTCTCATCGGCCTGTGCAACCCATACCTCGGGGAACGGTCCTATGCCGCCCACATGATCACCATGTCCGTGTGTCAGTATCATTGTGACAGGTTTTGATGTGATACCGGCAACTATCTTGTCAAGGCCTGGAACACGTGTTCCTGCATCAATCAGAACGGCGCGGTCATTACCCTCTACCAGATAAAGGGATTCGTTGTAAGTGCGGTGCCCGTTGCCAATCCAGGTGTGGTCGTCAAGCTTGCGGAACACAACCTCATCGTCCTGATATACTATATCGCCGCGAAGATCACGGCTGTTTACATTGGTCACTTGAGCCTGGTTGCAGGCGCAGAACAGACTCAGCAGCATTGTTGCAATGATTCCTTTTTTCATATCGGTCAGTAATTAAAGGTAATGTACTGTTTCTTCAAGCGGTTTGCGCTTGGGATGGCGGTCCGACGGAACCCCCTGGGCCGATGCGTAGCCGATGGGCATGAGGGCTGCAATCTTTATGTTGTCCGGCAGGTTGAACAGCTCACGTGTCTTCTTGAAATCAAAGCTGCATACCCAGCAGGAGCCTATGCCAAGTTCCCATGCCTGGAGCATCATCTGGGTGAGTACGATGGTGGCGTCCATCTCACCGGCAGAATGGCCGTCCTCCTCGTGCTTGTGGTTTTTCCAGCAGATATTCTCATCGTAACATACCAGAAGTGCTTGCGGAGCACCGAACATATAAGGTGTTACACTGTTCATTTTGGCTACTGCGTCCGGAGTCTGAATCACATAAATGACCTGGGGTTGGAAATTTACGGCAGTGGGGGCTACACGGCCTGCCTCAAGTATCTTTTCAAGTTTCTCAGGTTCAACCTTTTTATCAGTGAATGAGCGGACCGAGTAACGCTCTTTGCATAATTCCAGGAAATCTTTCATAACATGTTGGGAGTTGATTAGTAATTGACAAATGTACTCAATAGGATTGGAAAAAGCATTATCTTCGCGGTACTATGAAAGAATATCTGTTTACAACCCAGCTTGAGACCCGTGATTACGAATGTGATCTGCAGGGTGTGGTCAACAATGCCAATTACCAGCATTACCTTGAATATACGCGTCACAAATGGCTTCAGAGCCGTGGCCAGTCATTCCAGCAGTGGCATGAGAAGGGCATTGACGCAATGGTATCGGAAATCAATATCAAATACAAGACTCCTCTGCACGGGCAGGAGGAGTTTCTGTCATGCCTCAACCTTCACCGTGAGGGCGCCAGGTTCATATTTGAACAGGACATTTACCGTAAGGCTGATATGAAGCTCTGCATCCAGGCTACCGTTACCATTGTAAGCGTGGTGAACGGGCGCTTGAGCAAGGGTGACGAGATAGCATTCCTTCTTGAAGATGTTCAGTAAGGAAAGGATAACCACCGTCTTCATGGACGTCGATGACACACTCCTGGATTTCAAGGAGTGTGCACGCGAGAACGTCCGCAACTGTTGTATCAAGAACGGCATTCAATACTCGGACCATCTGTTCGAGTTTTTTCTGAGCCGTAACATCATCCTTTGGAAACGCATAGAGGACGGACTCCTTACCGTAGATGAACTCCATCAGACCCGATGGGCAGGCATTTTCCATGACCTGGGCATTGAGGCCGATGGGCCCGCGTTTGAGCTGGATTTCATTGCCGGACTCAGGGAAACGCATGTTCCCGTATCGGGAGCACATCAGGTCATGGAGTATCTCCATAGCCGATACAAGGTGTACGTGGTGAGCAACGCCTCAAACCTGCAGCAGTCCACCCGTCTGGGCAAAGCCGGGCTGATGCAGTACGTGGACGGTGTCTTCGGCTCACTGGACATAGGCTACAACAAACCGTCACGCGAGTATTTTGACTACTGTTTCAGTCAGTTGGGCGGCACCCGTCCGGACCAGACCGTAATAATAGGAGATTCGCTTAATGCCGATATCAGCGGCGGCAGCGCCTACGGCCTCCACACCGTCTGGTTCAACATCCGCGGCGTTGATGCATCGGCCGAAATCATCCCCGACCACACAATACGCACGCTCGCAGAACTCACGTCTCTGCTCTAATTCCGCCAAAGTGTCCCACAAGCACCCGCGTTAGAGCGTATTCTCGTTGGGCTCAGTGTGGGACATATGCTCATTTTGAAGGGGTGTAACACATTGAACCCCGCTACTAATCTTGTGGTGGTGTTTACTGTGGGACACTTTGGCAAAAAAAACATATATTTGCATACAGTTATTACTAACCCTGAACTTTATGAAGATATCCGCAACCACCCTGTTATCCGCACTTATAATAGCCTCACCCGTATTTGCGGCCGATAAGACTCCCGCATCAGACAGCCGCATCACATACGTGGGCCGCACACTGACAGAGGACGGTGACGTGAGCTTTGACTGGAGCGCCACATATGCCAAGATCACCTTCCAGGGCGATTATCTGGCCGTGCGTGCATCGGACACCAAAAAGGATTACTTCAACGTATGGATAGACCGCGAAATGAGCGCCGAATCAGACAAGGTGCTTTGCATAAACTCCGCAGATACCCTACTCACCATCGTTAGCAGCGCTGATTTCAAGAAAGGCAAGAAGCAGGCCAGCCACACGGTGATTATCCAGAAACGTACCGAAGCCGATCAGGGCCGAACCACCTTCCATGAGTTTGTGACCGATAAAGGGCTGCTTCAGGCCGCACCGGTAAAGGAGCGCCTGATTGAGTTTGTGGGCGATTCGTACACCTGCGGATACGGCATTGAGAACAGCATATCCCGTAACCGATACACCCCGGAAACACAGAATACCGCAAAGACCTACTGTGCATTGCTGGCCCGTTACTTTGATGCCGATTTCATAACCGTATCACACTCAGGTAAAGGCATTACCCGCAACTATGATGATGGTGACCGCAACTCCCGCTGGTATATGCCGGAGCGCTACACCTGCACGTTTGACAACGCCCGCCAGCCCAAATGGGAGCCCGGAGACCTCAAGCCCGACATCACCATGATCTATCTGGGCCAGAACGATTTCTCGACCGAGCGCCAGCCCATGCGTGACCCCTTCAAGAACAGCTACAAACGGCTTATAAAGGAGATAAAGGATTATTACGGCGAAGACCACCCCATACTGTGCGTATCGACCAAAGTTGACAAACTGCTGTTTGACTTTGTACGCGAATGCGTTGAGGAGTGCGGCTACAAGAACGTCTACTATGACGGAATGTTCCAGGCCGTCCATCTGGACAACGACCAGGAGCTTGGCGCCGACTGGCACCCCAACTGGAAAGCCCACATCAAACTGGCCTACGCCCTCATCCCTTACTTCTCCACCATCACCGGCTGGGAGATGCAGCCCTCAAAACCAATAGAATGACCCATTAGGGACAGTCCCCCTGTGCCATTTTCACTATTTCTGCTTATCCTCCAGATAATGGCGTTTTTTGGCACTAAGCGGACGTTGTTCCTTGGCGGCCTTTGCTGCAGCGCGGTCAGCGTTTTCGGTCTTTCGTTTCTTGGAAGCAGCTTGAGTTGCGCGCCGTTTCATATCACGGGCTCGCTGTTCCTCTTTCCACATAGCCTGACGCTTAAGTCGTTCCTCCTTCTTGCGTGCCTCACGCGCTTCAACCTCTGCCTTACGTTGTGCCTTCTCGGCCTCTTTTCGCTCCAGTACACGCGCATGATACTCCGGATTGGATAACATATACTTACGGCTGGGCATGGCAAGCATCTCAAAAGCCAGCTTGGTAACCTTTTTACGGGCGTATCGCCAACTCTTACTCACAGCTTCGCACAGCACCATTCCATCAGACAGCATGGCCTTGGCACGATGCAATCCATCATCAGTAATCTCCATCTCAAGCGTTAGCCTTCGACCATCGGTATGGCGCACCATATCATCGGCCTGCGCAAGCAGGTTACGGTTACGCTTGCGATGACTCAACAGATGAGCCGCATCCTTTCGATTAATAATGTATTTTGAAATAAACCAGTTACGGATATTCTCGTCGAGAGTGCTTACATACCCGAATATGGCATACACAAAAATGTGCTTATGAGTGCCTATATCAAACTTATCGCCAGCCCTGGCAAACTGCCGTAGCCGCCACTCGTCAAACAACCGCTCCAGCCGTTCCTGCCGGAACAAATTGCCCAATATATGTTGTAACTGAGTGCCCTCACCTGCATAATAGCGGAACAGGACATCAGCCACCAGTCCCTTGAAAGCAAACATTCCTTCAAACACATAACGGCTGTTACCCTTGTCCGGCTTGTCGTAAAAACTGCTGTGTGTAAGCACCTCACGCAGTTGGGCACGCGAGAACATGCGTCGTAAGTCTGTAAACAAAGGCTCATCCCACGCAATATAGTTATCACGCGGACGCGGTTGCTGCTGTCTTTTCTCTTCCTCCATCTGACACTATGAGCGGGTGACGGGAATCGAACCCGCGCCTGCGTACTGGAGATACGCCGAATCAAGATCTGAAGTCTTGCGTGCTGCCATTACACTACACCCGCCTATGCAATTCACGAAAGTACTGAAAAATCCCCTCTTACATCCCAGTTATGTTGAAAAAAATTAACTTTGCAAAAAACAAACCCGAATACTAACTGGGCATTCCGGTTTAGCGAACGTGCAGAAGGGGTCACGGCCGGTGGTAGCGCTTATCCGCGTTCACAGACCGGCGCGGCAGCAAAGGAATGGTCTAGAGTGTTGGTGCAAGGACAGGGAATGAAAAGTGTGCCTTATTAAGCTGCATAGGGATATGCAGGCAAGTTGGCGCGGCTGCTGTCCGAGGATAGGCACAACAACGAAACAACACTCCGCATGTGGCCAGCCCCCTTATCCCCTAAAGGCGTTCAATGCAAGCAGGAATGTGCATTAAGACAAGTATTTTGCTTATGAGTTGAAATAACAGTTTAAAAAGAACATTCACATCATTCTTTATCTTGGCGGTTCTTGCAATTGCAGCGTTTGTTTCATGTTCAAATGACAAGCACCTGGAAGACACCACGCCACCGGTTATAAAGCTTTTCAGCTTCAATGTTGCAATAACCGACACGGAACAGATTGTCGTGACCGGAAACGAACTGCACATAGGATCAACACTTGTCGCATCGTGGACCGACAACGTAAGCAAGGAGTTCAAAGTGAAGTTGGAGTTCAATGACAATGTCATCACATCCGGATATGAGGTTACGGATTCCTGACAGTTAATCCTGACTGTTACTGACAATGCAGGCAACAGCAACCGCACGACCATCAACATAAACTTAAATAAGATAAACAACGCCCCTGTCATTTCCGTTCTAAAAGACGAAGTGGATGTGTCTTCAGGGCTGATGGTTTCCCTTCAAAACAGTTGCCTTGTCATCTGAAACGACACTGTTGCCGTCTGGTCCGATGACAACACCGCTAACTGCACCGTTTCCCTATCCTTTAACGGCACTCAGATTAAAACCGGAGATATATTGAAATATGAAGGTTATCTCTCCATCACGGTCTCAGACGAAGAATGAAAAGCCGCGTCAGTTTCCATAAAACTCAACGCAACTAATAACCCACCTCAAATCAGCATCATCGATGCTGAGGTGGATGTGTCTGCAACCAAGACGCTAACAATAAGAGAGAATTCCATCTACATGGATAATGAAGTTGTTGCATCATGGACGGATGACAGAACTGAGACAGACTCATTAACAGTCAGCATCAATTACAACGGCAATGAGGTAAAGAGTGGTGACTCGTTCAAAAACGAGGGCAAACTCAGCATAACAGTTACGGACAACGAGGGGCTTTCAGCCACTGCTGAGATTAAACTCAACGCAACAAACAACCCACCCCAGATAAACTTGATCAAACCTGAGGTGGATGTGTCTGCGACCAAGACACTGACTATAAGAGAGAATTACATCTACATGGATAACGAAGCCGTAGCATCGTGGAGTGATGACAGAACAGTTACAGACTCTCTAACCGTCAGCATCAATTACAACGGCAATGAGGTAAAGAGTGGTGACTCGTTCAAAAACGAAGGCAAACTCAGCATAACAGTTACGGACAACGAGGGGCTTTCAGCCACTGCTGAGATTAAACTCAACGCAACAAACAACCCACCACAGATAAACTTGATCAAACCTGAGGTGGATGTATCAGCAACCAAGACACTGACAATAAAAGACAACTCCGTTTACATGGGCGATGAGGTTGTAGCATCGTGGACAGATGACAGAACTGCTACAGACTCACTTTCAGTCAGCATTAAGTACAACAACACGGAGGTAAAAAGTGGTGACTCGTTCAAGGACGATGGAATAATATCTATTACCGTAACGGATGATGAAGGCCTATCATCCACTGCTGAGATTAAACTCAATGCAACCAATAACCCGCCACAGATAAACATCATCAAATCCGAAGTGGATGTATCAGCGACCAAGACATTGACCATAAGAGAGAATTCC
>Ga0310786_10001083_pt1 | contig 43627 bp, 38 predicted proteins | sample AusTroGonzalo_MG_FD_203881 | JGI IMG/M metagenome (GOLD analysis project Ga0310786, IMG submission 203881) | Bovine rumen microbial communities from tropical cattle in Woodstock, Queensland, Australia - Gonzalo_03 (v2) (version 2) | ecosystem: Host-associated > Mammals > Digestive system >...
GACCTTATTAAAAGAGGTAAACCATCTTGTGACGGAACACACGCTCAGCTATCGTGCTCCAGGTGCCGTTGCTGGCGAATATACCACAGAGGATATGGCAGCTGGCGATACCGTCTTTGGTGACCACGAGACGCTGATTGCCCGTGTGCCCAACCTTATGTCGTCGACGCAAAGGGCCCTTGATGAAGGTCAGCACCCCTTGATTGTCGCAGCCAAATGGCACGGCTATTACGAATATCTGCACCCCTTCCGCGATGGCAACGGCAGGACAGGCCGCCTCCTTTCCAATTTCATCCTCCTTCGCGCCAATCATCCTCTGCTCATCGTCCGCCTTGAAGACCGTGGTGCCTACATCTCTGCCCTTAAGCAAATACGCTCAGAAGGCACAGACGAATATCTCGTCGATTTCTTCTTCAATACAGCCATCGCACGAATGAAGTCCGAGCTCTCGCAGAAGCGCAAGAACTCTCGTCCCCTCCTTTTCTTCTGATTACACAAAAAGAGCCTCTTTTTGTAATTTTGTTTTCGTCCTGCCATCATTGTGAAGGGCTATGAGGTGTAATTCTGTTAAAGTTATATAATTCTTGGCGAAAACTTAGTACTTTGTATTGCAAGGTACTAAAGTTTTACCTATCTTTGCAGCAGTTTTACTAATTAACACTGCAAAATGAACATCGAAAACGCAAAATCGCAGATGAGGAAAGGCATGCTGGAGTACTGCGTGCTGCTGCTCCTGAAGCATCGTCCCTCCTACGCCACCGACATCATTCAGCAACTGAAGGATGCCGAGTTGCTTGTGGTAGAAGGAACCCTCTACCCTCTGCTCACCCGTCTGAAGAACGACGGACTGTTAGTGTATCAGTGGCAGGAGTCCACACAGGGTCCGCCCCGCAAGTACTATGCCCTCAGCCCTGAGGGCGAACAATTCCTCGAAGGGCTCGACGGAGCCTGGACGGAACTCTCGAACACCATCAATTATCTAAAAACCATCACTCCGAAACTATTAGAAGCAAAATGAAGAAGAATATTACCATCAATCTTTGCGGCCGCCTGTTCCAGATTGACGAGGACGCCTACGAGCTGCTGCAGCAGTACATTGAGTCGCTTCGCAGCTACTTTGGACGTCAGGAAGGCGGCGACGAAATTGCAGACGATATCGAGGCTCGCATAGCCGAGCTGTTCTACGAACTGAAGGCCAACGGCACGGAGGCCATTACCATAGAGCACGTCAAGGATATCATCACCCGCATTGGCAAGCCCGAAGAGATGGCTGGCGTAAGCGATGAAACTGGAAACGATAGTCAAAAGACAAGCGGCCACCGCTACGACTCGTTCCGCGATGCTGCGGAGGGCGTTATGAATAATGTTCGTGCGAGGACAGCCGGCAAGCGTCTCTACCGCAATCCCAACGACAAGATGCTGGCAGGCGTCATGTCGGGCTTCGCAGCCTACACGAACACCGACCCCACATGGTGGCGTCTGGGCATCGTGCTGCTCGTGCTGTGCTATGGCGTAGGCATTCTGGCCTACATCGTCCTGGCTATTGTGCTGCCTGTGGCAAAGACACCCGAGGAGCAGCTTCAGATGCAGGGTAAGAAGGTAACGCCGCAGGCGTTGGCCGATGCGGTCATCGACGAGAAACAGCCTGTGCGGCAGAATCGCGGTTGTCTGGGTTCTGTCCTTGCCGTCATAGCATCACTTTTCGCAGCCTTGTTTGTGGGCATCGCTGCCATTTTCGGCTTCGCTATGCTGGTCTGTCTGTTTCTAGTCGTCGTGTCTGTCATCATCATCTTCACTGTCCCAGGGTCAAGTCATCTGAACATGCCCTTTGACCTCGGTTATCTGCACCTGTCCGAAATGATCAGCGTACAGCCGTGGGTGGTCATTGTCTTCATCGCTGCCCTGATGCTGGTATTCCTGATTCCGCTCTATGCCGTCGCCCACATGCTGCTCTCCAAGGCAGGCAAGATACAGCCGATGGGCATCGTACAGCGCATCTTCTGGATTGTCTTCTGGGTTGTTGCCCTGGGCAGCATGGTGCCGTCGCTCGTGTGGATTCAGCAGAATAAGACGATGGTGGAGCGAGTGGAAACAAGGTAAAGCGAATGAAGAAAACGCCGGCGAATGGAAAAGTTAAAAAAACTATCTCAATGAGATAGACTTCCAACTCATGGAGATAGAAACGTATCTCCATGAGATAGCACGGCATAGCGATGCGTTGCGAATAGTAGTACGCAGCCCATTTTTGACATTAAGCAAAACGCAAGCGAAAGCCCTTTATTTACAGGGCAACTCACAAATTTTTCGCAATTGACATTTGACATTAAGGTTCAAAAAGACCTGTAAAGGGCAAAAGAACAGCAAGGGTCAGAAGACTAGAAAGGGGCCAAAGACCAGAAGTATCTATATTACTATATATAATATATATATTATATATAGTAATAATAATAATTGATAAAAAAAGAGTAACAATAGGATAGCAGAAAAATAGCTTAATGTCAAATGTCAAATGCGAAAAAAAATGCTCTTGCCCTTTACATAAAGGGAAAACAGAAGAATAGAGTAAATGTCAATTTTCAAATTTCATCGAGCGAAACAGTGCACTCGTCGAACGCCGTTGTTAAAAAAAACGAAAAGCTCGGGGAGCCAGCAATATTCTCGCTGGACACGTCGTATATATGAGTAGAAAGTGTTATCTTTGCACAGACAAAAAACCTAAACCATCATATCAATAATGAAGTCAACCATCATTACTGCGCTGCTCGCCCTCGTCGCATTGACGACAGCAGCCAAGAAGCAGGTCGTCTGGGAGAACCCCTCGGCCTTCATGGGAGCGTACAACTCAGAGTTCAAAATCACCAAGGTGGAACTGACGGAGACGGAGACCGTGCTGCACATCGTAGCCAACTACCAGCCCGGCAGCTGGATTCGCTTCGACAAGAATTCGTTCCTGCTGACACCCGACGGCACGAAGTACGGCATCACGGGTGGAGCGAAGACCAACGAGCAGGAGGCCGACTACACGCCCGACTCACTCTTCTGGATGCCTGAGAGCGGAACGGCCAACCTGGCACTCCACTTCAAGCCCGTACCCCTGGACACCAAGGAGCTGGACTTCCTGGAGAGCTACAACGAACAGGATTTCAAGTTCTGGAACATCTGCGAAAGCAAGACCAAAAAGGACGTGGCGATGCCTGCCGACTGGCAGAATGTGCAGTACGCTAAGGACGAGACGCTGCCTGCTGCCAAGATCAATAAAGGTGTGGCCACCATCAAGGTCAGGATGCTGGGCTACAAGAAGGGTATGGGTCTGGAGTTCTTTGTGGGCACCTTTGTTCCGTTAGGCTCTAAGGAACGTTTCGACAAGACCTTCCGCTTTGCCGATGATGGCACCGTGAAGATTGAGGTTCCCCTGCGACTGACGCGCGAGGTGACGATCGGTGTGCAAGGATTGGCTTTCGGCAACATCGTCATCGGCCCAGGTCAGGAGACGGAGATTCTGATGAAGGTCTGCACCGACAACAAACCGTTCATCGCCTTCAAGGGCTACATGGCCAAGACCAACATGGACATGGTGAATGCAAAGAAAGCCAACGAAGCCGTCGATCTCGTCGGCAGTGACGACAAGGTGTTCCTGAAGGTCAAGGACTGCAAGACGAAAGAAGAGCGCCTACAGTGTCTGCAGGACATCTTCGACCAGCGCGTGGCCACTATCAGGAAATCAGGCTACACGACAGCCGCCCAAGACCTGCTGTGCATGATGGCAGAGTCGAACTACGTGAGATGGACGCGCCAGTTTGAATACAAATTCAGCAATTATTATGTGGACGACGAAGGAAGGGTGATTATGTCTCAGGTCGATCTCTTTGAGAAGATGAAGAAGAACGCGGACCTGCTCCCCATGTCGGAAGAGGAAGAGGCCTACTCATGGAAGTACCTGAACGGGCCTACATCGCCCTGCAGCCAGGAGTTCTGGGATGCGCCATTGAGTATGTACGACAAGAAAGCCTTAGAGAAGAATGCCTATAACAACGAGCTAAGATGTATACAATCTGTCATGGACCCAGGGCAAGCAAACCTGATGGATCTGTATCTCGAGGTGATGAAACATGAGGACTGCAAGAACGTCCTCCTTGAGTATCAGGCCGAGCAGAAGCGCATCGCCGAGGAGCTGGCCAGCCAGCAGAGCGTTTTCTATCAGAAGTTTGACGATGTAGCCCCAGAGAACATCCTGCAGACCATCCTCGACAAGTACAAGGGCAAGGTGGTGCTCATCGACATCTGGGCCACGTGGTGCGGTCCCTGCCGTCAAGGTCACCAACTCATGAAACCCTGGAAGGCTGCGCTTAAGCAGGATCAAAAAGGAAAAAACATCCAGTTCGTCTACATCACCTCGCCCTCATCGCCGCTGAAAACATGGCAAACGATGATTAAGGACATCGACGGCGACCACTACTACCTGACGAAGGAGCAGTACAACTACATCCTCGAGAAGTACGAGTCGGAGGGCATTCCCACCTATGCCATCTACGATGCCGAGGGTAATCAGACCTTCAAGACCATCGGCTTCTCTGGTCTCGATATCTTTAAGAACGCAGTTAACGAAGCGTTGAAAAAGTAAAAAGGTAAAAGGATAAAGAGGTAAACGAACGATGAAGTCAACCATTATCACCGCGCTGCTGGCCCTTGTAGCGCTGACAGCCAGCGCCGATATCGTCAAGGGGCGCGTGGTGGATGCCGAGACAAAGGAACCACTGCCCGAGGCTCAGGTGAAATTTGAACAGCGGCACGGGGATTACGGCTGGTCAATCATGACCACCAAGGCCGACTCCGTCGGCTGCTTCAGTCTTCATGTCTCCGGGCGAGGCACCATTGAGGCGTCGATGCTGGGCTACTACGCGAAGACGAAGCCTGTGCTGGCCTTCAGCGACAGTTCCAAGGACACGCTCGACATTGGCGATATTGAACTGAAGATGTCACCACAGATGCTGAAGATGGTCGAGGTGACAGGCCGCGCCCGCCGTTTCACCGTCAAGGGCGACACGATTGTCTTCCACCCCGAGGCCTTCCACTTGCAGGAGGGCGCACGACTCGACGAACTGATTCAGCAGCTGCCAGGCGTACAGGTGAATGATGATGGCACGCTCTCATGGAACGGCAAGCCCATCCGCATCACGATGGACGGCGAAAGCCTGATGGGAGGCGATGACCTGGTAAAACAGCTGCCTGCAGAGGCTGTGGAAAACATCAAGGCCTACAACAAGGCGTCGGAGTTCAGTGAACGCACGGGCAAGGACGACGGCACTCAGGACATGGTGCTCGACCTCACCATCAAGCCCGGCTTCCTGGACCGCTGGTATGGTGACGTAAAGGCGGGCTATCAGAGCCCAGAATACTATGAGGGTGAGTTGTCGATGAACCGTCTGTCGAAGACTGACCCCGTCATGGTGTTTGCCAATGCCAACAATGTTGACAAGAGAATACGCAAAAACATGAACGGATGGAGTAGCAGTTGGGGCAATGGCTATGGACAGGAGCAGGGTACAACGGCAGGCTATCAGCACAAGTGGAACAAAAAAGAAGGAACGCAGGAAATGAAGAGCCAGTACAGCTTTACTGGTGGTGTGGCGCACGATGATAGCCGTCGCACAAGCGGTGAAGAGACGGAGACCTATTTCCCCAATACCGCCGCCACGCGCTCCACTTCCCAGAACTACAGTCGAACCCACAAGCTGGAACCGCGACTGAATGCCAGCCTGCGATGGGCCAAGGATTCGCTGAACACCTTTTCGCTGAGTGCCGACGCATCGCACACCCAAAACCGCTCAGACAGCCGCCAGACCACTGAACAGGAAGACATGCTCGGCTCAGACTATGTGCCGACCCTCTCGCAATATAATACTACCCACACCGACGGCCGCCAAACCGCTTTGGGAGTCAACGTTGGTTGGGAGCACTACATCAAAGACGGCGCACTCGGAGCCAGCGTCACCCTGAACTATAGGGACGGAAAAAGCGACGGCCTGACCAACCGCACCATCACTGCGCATAACCAAACCTATACCTCATCGCAATTCGTCCAGACCTATACCTCGCCATCCAGTCAGTTTACGACCTACGCCGAGACGCACTATGGATACTGGCTCACAAAGATTTGGCGGATCATGGCCCAATACTCGCTGACCTACAATCACAACCGCAACAATCAAGATTTCCTGACCAATGGAGTGACCGATACTGCCAACAGCTTTAAGAACCTATACTCTTGCAACGCGCATAGTCTGCAAGTCGGACAGACCATCAACCTCACGCCCGTCCAACTCATGCCCACTATATCTGCCCGCTGGCAGCGTGAAAGCCAAGACTACCAGCGCGGCATGCTCGACACCACAGCTGTGCGCCATCGCTTCTTCATCGACCCTTCGCTGCGTGCCACGTGGAAACTGAGCAAGACCGTCGGGTTCGAACTGAACTACAGCTTCGGCACCCGCAAACCCGATATATTACAGACCATCGGGTACCGCGACCTCACCGACCCACTCTTCATCACCGAGGGCAATCCTGATTTGAAGGACACCCACGCCCACGACGTGAAACTGACCTACAACATGGTGCTCGCCCGCAGCCAGACCTCGTTCAGTGCCAGCGTCAGCCATAATCGCAACGACCACGAGACCACGACTGCCCTCAGCTACGACCCCACGACAGCCGTCTACGTCAGCCGACCAGAAAACGTCCGTGGCAGCCGCTCTTGGAACTTCACTCTGAACTTCGACCAAGCACTCGGCGACTATTTCCGTCTGCAAAGCGATTTCCGCATGAACACCAGTCAGCGCTACGGTTTCCTCACTCTCCTGCCCACGCAGTCTGAGCGCACAGAGAACCGCCAGAGCAGCATGAATCCGCGTGAGAAACTCACCATCTCGCTCGACTACAACTGGCTCAAAGCCTCCGTCTTCACCGAGATCAATGCCGACCGCCTGCGCTACAGCGCCTCGCCCGAGCAGAACACCACCCATTGGAACAACAACTACGGCCTTCGTGCTGAGGTTACCTACGGCAATTTCGTGTTCAACTCCAGCCTCACCGAGCGCACCAGCCGAGGCTACACCATTGGCAGCATGAACCGCGACATACTCGCTTGGGACGGCTCCATAACTTGGAAGATTTTGAAGAACAAAGCACGCCTCACGCTGGAGTTCAACGACATCCTGAACAACGAGGACGGCCAATGGAGCCAGCAGTCAGCCTACCAGCAGACGACTTCCTGGAGTGACTTCCGCCACCATTATGTTGGCATCAACTTCACCTATCATCTTGACGCCAAGAAGAAAGACTAAAAGAATTACCAATATGAAGAAAACCCTTATTATCGCCATTCTCCTCGCCCTCGTCGCATTGACGGGCTGGGCACAAAGGCTGCGGGTAGGCGAGCTTAGCTCGGGAATGGACACAAATATCAGAACACTCGCTGACACCTATTGGCGCAATGAGGCCACGGGCGATTGGCTCATCGGCTTCGCGTCCCAGCACGTCATCTATAGCAATAAGGTGTACGATATCGCTAACCAGACGGAGAAGAAGGATGTCTATACCCTGACACTCAGCGACGGCACCGTCATTAAGGTGGATAAGCTGAAGAAGGGCAAGCGTAGCATCACCATCGGCAACGAGAAATCTGTCTTGTGCAGCCCCATCACGACTGCAGCTTTGCCCGACTATCCCACGAAGGATCTACGCAAGGGCTTTGTTGACAACGGCTACCGAGCAAATGATAGCGTGACTATCATTGGCTGGCTGAAAGATATGCCCAAGGTGGCGTGGGAGCGAGGAAAAGAATTTGGTGTCGGTATTGAGAATATCTTCAGCGACAAGGAGGAAAGTTCTTATGCGAAGATGGACTCCCTAGGACGTTTCTCGTTTAAGATGCCTATTCTGAACTCTTCGCAGGCATTCCTCGACTGGGGACGAACAACGAAGAGCACCCTGCTGGAACCAGGCAAGACCTACTTCTTCCTCAATGACTTCAAAACAGGACAGATGCTTTGGATGGGCGATGATGTCAGGTTGCAGAACGAACTGTTGGCTCATCCTCACGACTGGAATAGCGACCGTATTACTGATAAGGAAGAAGGCAAGGTAACTGCAATGCAGTTCAAGGCTCGGACAGACAGCTCGCGTGCTGCCAGCATGGCCAAGCTGCAAGAAAGACTGACTCAGCACCCCAACCTCTCACAGCGATATATCGACTATCTTACCGGCTATTATCAGACCAGTCAGGGTGAAGCGATGATGCAGGCCCGCTACTCCATTCCTGGGTACGATCTTCCCAAAGAATACATGGACTATGTGGGCAACGAACTCTGGAAGAAAACCTGCCGACCCTATACACTCTATCGAGACTTCAGCACCTTTATTCGTGACTATCTCAATCACCTCAGAGACACACAGCAAGGAGACTGGGGCATACACTTCAGAAGCACGGTGCTGCGTTTAGAACAGCAAGGTGTGGTGACCCTGACCGACAAAGAACGTGAGGCGTTGAATCATTATATCATCATGCACGATCAACTGGAGGCTGGTGTCAAGGAGAATATCTCACAGCAGGAGCGCGACTCCCTTATCAACGCCTTCAACTCCAGCGAGACCGTCACCACGCTGAACGCCCTGATAGTCCGCATGGGAGACCCACTGCAGGACGAGATGAATCTTACCGGCTACCGCCAGACAATGGAAGTGCTCGACTCTGTGGGGTGCGACCGCGCATTACACGACATTTCTCTGGCACGCCAGTTTTGTCGGGCCATCAACGAATCGCGCGAACCTCTTCCCCCTGCTGCCATGAACATGATGAATTTGGAGGTGCAACTACCTTCTGCCAAAGCTGCCGTTATGGCGCTGCAAAACAAGTATCTGGAAATACAGCAACGTGACATCACGAAGTCGGGCAATCTAAAATCTTCAGACGATGTGGCAAATATGAGCGACGGCGAGCAAATACTCCGCAAGCTCACGGAACCCTATCGCGGTCGTCTTGTTCTGCTCGACATTTGGGGCACTTGGTGCGGTCCTTGCAAATTGGCACTCTCGCATAGTCAGGAGGAATACGAGCGACTGAAGGACTACAATCTTGTGTATCTCTACTTGGCCAACCGCAGTCCTGAGGATGGATGGAAGAACGTTATCAAGGAGTACAACGTCACGGGCGAGAATGTCGTACACTACAACCTGCCCGCCTACCAGCAGAGTGCCGTAGAGCATTTCCTGCAAGTTCACAGCTTCCCAACCTACAAGCTCATCGACCGCGACGGAAAGGTGCTTGATGTCAATGCCGACCCTCGCGACCTCGAAAGTCTTGCAAAACTATTGGATCAGATGAAATAAAAGCAACCCGAAAAATGAAGAAAACCATCCTAACCGCATTACTCTTCCTCGTTGCCTTGACGGGGCAAGCACAGAAATTTGTAGATCAACTTGCAGACACCTACTGGCGTAACGAAGCCACAGGCGACTGGGACATTGGATTCACAGAGAAGTGTGCCATCTATGACTGTCGGCTGTGGAACTATAGCGACGTCAGACAGAAGGGTGACAAGTTTGAAGTGACGCTGACGAACAACGGCAAGAGCCTGAAGGTATCCGTCGGCAAGCAGAAGAACGGTAAGCGCCAGATGACAATAGACAATGGTTCAAAACAGACCTATTCACAGATTACCACTGGCGAGCTGCCTAACTATCCGACAAAGGACCTGACGCCTTTCAAGGACAACGGCTACCAGGCAGGCGATACCGTCACGTTTGTAGGCTGGCTGAAGGACTGCCCCAAGAAGGTGCTCGACATAAACCGCAAGTACGAGATATCGGTCTACAGCATCTTCACAAAAAAGGAACAAGTATATACTGGCGATATCGACGACGAGGGCCATTTCGTCGTGAAGGTGCCTGTTGAAAACTGCCAGCAGGTAGATATCGACTGGCGTCGCTCGCACCTCACCACCGTCTTGGAACCTGGCGAAACATACTTCTTCCTGATGGACGGCAAGAATGGTCAGCGACTGATGATGGGACGTGACGCCCGAGTGCAGAACGAGCTGCTGGCTCACAACTACCGGAAAGCGTTTGAGCAGACCGAACAGCACCACCTGACGGAAGAGCAGCTGCTGGCCTATAAGGACAAATGGGCAGGCCTGTACCAGCACAATCAGGCTATGCTCGACTCTGTCCTGAATCAGAACCCCACACTGTCGCGCCGTTTTGAGGACTATCACCGCACAGGCGATGTCTGTACGATGGCTGAGGAATTGATGCAGAGCAGTCTGTTTGCAGAAGGCGGCAAACTGCCTCAGGCCGTTGCGAACTATGTGGACTCGCTGCTGTGGACGAACATTGTCAAACCCTACACCATCGCCAGAGAGATGAATTACCTGCTCTACTATTATTCATCGAATGCTGAGCATGGCAGCGCCAATACAAAGAGAACCGTCGTCATCGATGCCAACAGCCTGATTCAGATGGAGAAGGACGGCCTTATCAAATACACAGACGAGGACAGGGAGACGCTCAGAAAGTGGCAAGTGCTGCTGGCAGAATATCAGCAGGCTGAAGAGGCCGACTACCCTGCCATCAGCGAGAAGTACAAAGAACTCGAAGCGCAGATCAGTGCGCTCTTCAACAGGTCTGACGTGCAGACAGCCATCAATGACCGTATGGATGCCATACCAACGGAAGTGGCAATTTCAGACTCTATCTATAAAGACCCTGTCCTGCGCGACATCTCCAAGGCCCAGAAACTATACGAACGTCTGGATAACAGACGCCAGCCTCTCAACAAGACCTGTACGAATATCCTCAACACCATACAGCTGCAAGCAGCCCGAAACACCATTCTGGCAGAGAACGACAGGTACGTCAACATGCTGAAGACCGAAATGGCCCATCCAGAATGTCTGCGCCCATCGTCGGACGTGGAAGGACTGACTGACGGCGAGGCCATTCTCCGAAAGATTCTGGAGCCCTACAGGGGTCGCATCATCTACATGGATATCTGGGGCACGTGGTGTGGCCCTTGCAAGGCGAACCTCAAGGAGTCGTGGAAGGTGAAGGAGCAGCTGAAAGGCTACGATATCGTCTACCTGTATCTGGCCAACACCAGTCCTGATGATTCATGGAAGAACGTCATCAAGGAGTACAACCTGACGGGGCCCAACTGCGTGCACTACAACCTGCCAAGTGAGCAGCAGGCTGCCATCGAACGCTATTTGAACGTCAATTCGTTCCCCACCTACAAACTCTTCGACAAGCAAGGCAACATTCACGACCTCCACTGGCAGCACCACGAGGACATGAAGAGTTTCCTGGACACCATTGATAAAATGAGTAAATAAAACTTGCCGAAAGAAGAGCCCCAATACCAGTACAAATCATTGCTCGACTATTTCAATATTACGTACAAATAAACACTAAATTGTTTGGTAGTATAAACCAATGAAGAGACTATTTATAGCAGCATTATCCCTCGCCCTGCTCCTCGCATCCCTGACCATAGAGGCAAAGAAAAAAGTGAAGGAACCCGAGGTGCCACAAATGATGAACTACCCCAGCGCAGAGATTGACAAAAACCTGCTGCATGGTGGCGATGTAGTGATTCAGGGACGCTTGGTCATACCGGAAGAAGCGAAAGGCGAGAAGATTCCACAGGATGTTCTTGACAAGATTAACGGTCGCTTCACCGTCATCATGCGCGACTACCTCGTCAACAAGGAGAAGACCTCGGTCATCGAGTTCAAGCCCGACGGCACGTTCTCAATGAACCTCCATGTGCCCTACCCCAAGTTTGTGCTCCTCTATCCCTTGGCAGATGTCTATGCCTGCCCTGGCGATACGGTCGATGTGACCATTGACACCACAAAACCCACGCGTGAAGAGGGAATTATCATTGGTGGCACAGGCGTCAGCGGTGAGGTGAGCAAGCTGACGTATAAGATTGGGATGACATTCTTTCCTCCCCAGCAGAGCCTCGACATACAGAACCAAGACTCCTTGATGAAGTGGAAGGACGAACAGGTAGAGAAGCTGGACAACTTGGTGAGAAATATGAACGAAGGTCTGCCCGAGCTCGAAGGCTGCTCACCTTTGGCTTCCGACATTCTGCGCACTTACATCCTTTGGCGTCGCCTGTATAACATCTGCCACGAATACGACCTGTTTGTGGATGGTAACGACAGCATCGACAGGGAAGCCTTTTGGCAGCAGTACTTCAGTTTCGTGACACCTCGTGAGAAGTACCTGCTTGACAATCAGCTGCTGATGATAGCCGGCGACGACTTCTTCTTCAACAGGATGGAGTTCACCCTCATGCGCCCCTTCAATCCACACTTCATGTCAACGCATGAAATCTGGGAAAAGAACAAGGAACTGTTGCAGGACAAGCTGCACCTCAGTCCCACGAACTTCAGCTGGCAGGTATGTAGGCTTCGCGATATCTTCACCGTACTGAAATGGTACAAGACCGACTTTGACGCCGCAGCCGAAGACATAGCCCAAGCCTTGCCCAGCATCACCCACCCCGAACTGATTCGCCGTGCCGTGCTGACCTATCGCGACTATGTGAAGGAGAACGAAATCAAGGTAGTAGAAGACAAGCCGATGACCAAAGGCGACAGCATCTTCCAGCGCATCATTGAGCCCTACAAGGGCAACGTGCTCTACGTCGACTTCTGGGAGATGTCGTGCGGTCCTTGTCGAGCAACCATGCTCCATATGCGTGACCAAGTAGAGGCACACAAAGACAAGCCAATCAAGTATCTCTACATCACCGACGATACACCCGAGCATTGCAAATCGTTCCTGGAGCCCAACAACATCAAGGGCGAGCACATCCACATCTCTCGCTCTGAGTGGGGCTACCTGCAGGAGAAGTTCCAGTTCACAGGCATCCCCTTCGTCGTGCTCTTCGACAAGCAGGGCAAGCTGCGCAAGGACGCAACGGTGGACCAGCTGCTCAACGAGTAACAAGAGCTGGAACCGAAGCCCCACGGGCTATTCGTCTCTATACTCCAGAATGTCGCCTGGCTGACAGCCCAGTTCGCGGCAGATGGCTTCGAGGGTCGTGAAACGCACGGCCTTCGCTTTTCCTGTCTTCAGTATCGAGAGGTTAGCCAGCGTCAGTCCCACACGCTCTGCCAGTTCGCTAAGCGACATCTTGCGCTTGGCGAGTTCTACGTCTAAGTTTACAATGATTTGCCCCATACGCCATTACACCGTCAGTTCCTGTTCCTCCTTCAACCTTCTGGCATCCTTCAGAATCTTGGGAGTGAAGAAGTAGCCAACGAGAATCCAGTACAGCGGTCCCGTATATAACCGATGCGCCATTTGAGGGAACTCGTCCATATATGCACTCTCCATGAGACCGTACACATGCTTGATGAAGACACCCGCAAAGGCGAAATACACCAGCGCAGACGCCCCCACCAGATAGAACAGGCGTACACACCACTTCGAATATTGCTTATGGACATAAGTAAGAATGACCATCGAGAAGAAGACACAGAAGAAATACGTCCTGGCGATGTTGTCAATCAGATAGATAAAGTTCTTGTAGTAGTGATAGTTCGTGGTGGCGGCTTGCATCTCTGAGATGTCACCCGTCATCAGCCACGCCATGATACCAGCCAAAGCCATTAGGAATATAATACCTGGCCAATTCTTGATTGTTTTGCGAAATAACATTTTTACTTCCATACCTTTATTTATTGTTTTAATTTAGTTATTTATCGTTTATCGATATGCAAAAGTATATACTATTCCAGAATCCGCCAAATAAATTCGATAAAAGTTTATTGTTTTTCGATAAATTTAACGATTCCTTAACTTAACGGCTCTTGACAAAGACTAAATAGCGCAAAAAGATTTGGGGAGGCAACGGCTTTTCCCTAACTTTGCAGCGATGACTAAAAACAGAACCATTCTCCTTACCACTGTGCTGCTGTGGGCACTGACGGCAGCAGCACAGCGACGACTCACGGTGATTGACGTGGAGACGCTGGTGCCCATAGGCGGGGCTAACGTCGTGGGCAAGGGCATAACGACGCAGACGGACTCCTTGGGACACGTCACGGTGGCCGACAGCTGTCGCAGTCTGATTTTCTCGCACGTCAACTACGAGAGCCGCATCATCAACATCGAGGAGGTGCGCGACACCGTGTTCCTCATCTCGAAACTGTTGAACCTGAAGGAGGTGGTGGTGTTCGGTAAAGCGAAATACAACGACGAGGAGAAGAAGCTGAACGAACGTCTGGGACTGCGTCTCAGCAAAGAGGACATACAGGCCATCAAGGCTGCCCAAAGCTCGGGTGTCAACGTGCTGGCACTCATAGACATGCTGTTGCCAAAGAGGTGGAAGGAGAAATTAAAGAAGAACACCAAGGAGGGACGACGCGAGCGCCTCAAAAAGATTCTTCAGGACTACTGAGCGGAAGGATGGAAAAAGCTGTGACGGAGACGAAATAATCGTCTCCTTTTTTTGCTATTGTCAATAAGATGTATTATCTTTGCAGCAGAAATGGAACGCAGTAAGGAAATATACAAGGTGACGCTGATAGGCGGAGTGGTCAATGTGGTGCTGCTCATCTTCAAGTTCGTGGCAGGCATCCTCGGCCATAGTGCCGCTATGGTGGCCGATGCCGTCCACTCGCTCAGCGACTTTGTGACCGACCTCATCGTTATTGTCTTTGTACGCATCAGCGACAAACCACAGGACAAGTCGCACGACTATGGTCACGGCAAGTACGAGACGCTGGCGACGACCGTCATCGGTATGGCGCTGTTGGCGGTGGCCTTCGGCATTCTCTACAGCGGTGTCACGAAGATTGTGGCATGGGCAGGTGGCCAGCAGCTCGAAGCCCCGGGCACTTTGGCATTGTGGGCAGCACTGCTGTCGGTGGTACTGAAGGAGGCCGTCTATCGCTACTCCATGGTGAAAGCACGCCAGCTGCAGTCGCAAGCCGTCGAAGCCAACGCGTGGCATCACCGCAGCGATGCCCTGTCGTCAATCGGCACGGCCGTAGGCATTGGCGGTGCCATTCTGCTGGGACAGCGTTGGACGGTGCTCGACCCTGTGGCCTCCGTCATCGTGGGATTCTTCATCGTCAAAGTGTCGGTGGCACTGCTGCGAAACGGCATCGGCGACCTCATGGAGCAGTCGCTGCCCGACGATGTTGAGGAAGAGATTCTGCAATTGGCTGGCTCCATCGACGGCATCACCCTACCCCACGACCTGCGCACCCGTCGCATCGGCAATCATTACGCCATCGAGCTTCACGTGCTCATGGACCCTGATATCACCCTGCGCGAGGCCCACGACAAGGCCGACGAGGTGGAACATCTGCTCAGACAGCACTACGGCAGTGAAACGCACATTGCCGTGCATGTGGAGCCACGATAGGATAACCATTCGCATTTTAATCAACCATTTTCAAGATAAAAGCTATGAAGCCTATTACCATTATGTGTGCAGCAGCACTCATGGCAGGATGCACTGCCACCACTCCCCCCGATTTGGAACAGCGGGTTGACGAGCTCTACGGCAAGATGACGCAGGAAGAGCGCATCGCCCAGCTGTGCAGTATGTATATGGACGACCTCTTCGACGACGAGGGACGTCTTGACGAGGACAAGTGCCATGAGCTGATACCTGCCGGCATAGGTCACTTCTCGCAGTACGCCAGTCAGAGGTTCTGCGACCCCAACGAGCTGCGCAACCGTGTGGCAGCCCTCCTGGCTTGGCTCATCCAGAACACCCCTAACAGCATTCCGGCATTGTTCCACGAAGAGGTGCTCTCGGGCATCAACACCCGTGGCGCTACCATCTATCCGCAACAGATTGGTCAGGCTTGCTCGTTCAATACCGAACTGGCAGAGCTGAAGACACAGCAGACGAGTACCACCCTGCGCAAGATGGGTGGAATACTGTCGCTCTCGCCGATGGTCGATGTCTGCCGCACACCATCGTTCAACCGCCTGGAGGAGTCCTATGGTGAGGACAGCTACCTGTCGGCGGCCATGGGCGTGGCCTTTGTCAAAGGCTTGCAGCAGGGCGACATGACGAAGGGCGTCGGCGCCTGCTCGAAGCACTACCTGGGCTACGGCGGTGGTGGCGATGCCGATGAGAAGGAGCTGATGGAGGAGATACTGATGCCCCACGAGGCCATGATCCGCGTGGCTGGCAGCCGGGCACTGATGCCGGGCTATCATGCCATGCGCGATGCTCAGGGCGACACCGTGAACTGCGTGGCCAACAGCTGGATTCTGCAGGACATCCTGCGCGACTATCTCGGCTTCGATGGTATGGTGGTCAGCGACTACACGGCCATCAGCCAGCTGCCGACAACCGGACTTTCCGGAAAGTCCGGAGATTCCCAAAAAGTTCTGCAGGCCGCTGCCGCCATCAATGCCGGCAACGATGTGGACTTCCCCTTCGGTGCCAACTATAAGTACCTGCAGGAGGGACTCGACCGAGGACTGGTGAAGCCCGAGGCCTTCGAACGTGCCGTGAAGGACGTGCTGCGCTACAAGCTGCGTGCAGGACTCATGGACGACCAACCCTACCTCTATAGTCTGGAGAATATTGTGCTCGACACCCCCGAGGAGCGCCAGACGGCCTACCAGATAGCCACGCAGTCGGTGGTACTGCTCGAGAATCCCAAGCAGATCTTACCGCTGGACACATATCTCGGCACTTGCTCTGCCTTATCGAAGCAACCGACGATTCTGCTCACTGGTCCTAACGCCAACTCCATGTGGGCGATGTGCGGCGACTACTCGTTCCCCGCCATGTATTACTTCTGGAAGAAGGTGACCGACGACCTCGACCACCCGCATGTGGTGACACTGCTCGAAGGTATGAAGAACGCCATCAGCACCAGCCTGAAGCCCATTGCCAAGAGCAAGGAGGAGACTCCCAACCTCCTCTACTCACGTGGCTGCGACTGGACCGAGGAGATTGAGACCGACTTCGTGAAGGGTGGCGACGCCCGTGCCTGGGAGTACGAACTGCTGCATCGTAAGGTGGATTCCGGCGAAAAGGCCGACCGTCAAGAGGCTCTGAAGATGGCCCAGCAGGCCGATGTCATCATTGCCGCTATGGGCGAGAACGTCATGCTCTGCGGCGAGAACCGCGACCGCAAAGGTCTGCGCCTGCCCGGCTCTCAGGAGCAGTATGTCGAGGAGCTCATTGCCACCGGCAAGCCCGTCGTTCTCGTTGTCTTCGGCGGTCGCGCACAGGTCATCAGCGGACTGGCAGAGAAGTGTGCTGCCGTCATTCAGGCGTGGTACCCCGGCGAGGAAGGCGGCAATGCCGTTGCCGATATTCTCTTCGGCCGTGTGTCGCCCTCAGCCAAGCTCGCCGTCAGCTATCCCAACAAGGAGATTTACGAGCCCATGTGCTACAACAACCCCTCGCCCAGTCCCGTTCACTCATCGTTCAACACCCCTGGCCCCTTCTACAAGACGCCTAACTGCCAATGGCCCTTCGGCTACGGACTGAGCTACACCACCTTTGAATATAGCAATCTGCAGATGGACGAGAGCGTGAAGCTGACGTCTAAGAGCTACGTCGCGCTGTCGTTCAACGTCAAGAACACGGGCAAGATGGCTGCCGACGAGATAGCACAGATCTACCTGTCGCCCACGAACGACGACCAGCACATCCGCCGCATCCAGCTGCAGGGTTTTGCCCGCGTCAGCCTGAAGCCCGGCGAAACGAAAAAGGTACGCATGAAGCTCTACACCGACCAGTTCGGTTTCTACAAGAACGAGAATGGAAAGCGCTCATGGAACATAGAACCAGGCACTTACGCCATCAAGATTGGTGCTTCGTCCGTTGACTTCCGATTGCAAGAGCAAGTCACGCTGAAGGGCGCTGGTGTCAAGAAAGCGCTGCGCGACCACTATTTCTCAGATGTAACCATTGAATAGAGGTGAGTCACCTCTAAAAAAAAGCGTCTCATCTTTCTCGATGAGACGCTTTTTTTATTTGAACAACTTCAAATCTATCGAGCTACCCATAACCTCGTAGCCCTTGGCATTGAAGTGCAGCCAGTCGTTCTCGAAGAGGAACTCGCTGCGCATGGCCTCGGGGTCGTCGGCATTACGCACGGCCTTGTCGAAGTCTATCACGCCGTCGAGCAGTTCCGACGTACGAATCCACTCGTTCAGCGTCGAACGGCCTTTCTCGTGGTCAGGCGAGTAGTAGTTGTTGCCCTTGAACGGCGTGATGGTGGCGCCAAACACGCGGATACCCTTCTGGTGGGCCTCGCTGATGATGCGCTTATAAACCTCAATGACACCCTCGGCCGTCTGCACGCCGTTACGCGCACCGCCCAGGTCGTTCACAGCCTCAAAGAGGATGATGTACTTCACGCCCTCCTGTCCGAAGAGGTCACGCGGATAACGCTGCTCACCCGTGGGGCCCAGACCGCCACGCAGCACGCAGTTGCCGCCAATGCCCATATTGAGCACACCCAGACGGCGCGTCTTCTTGTTCGCCAGCAGACGGCGCGACAGCACATCAGCCCAGCGGTTCTGCTGGTTCGTCGTCGAGCCACGACCGTCGGTGATGGAGTTGCCCAGAATGGCCACAGCCCCCGCCTTCTTCGGAGCCATCACCTCCAGCGTCTGAATGTTATACCAGTGGTCCGTTCTCACGGCACTGCTGAAGTCGGTCGTGTTACCCGTTGCCAAATACGACGTCGTACGCGAGCCCGGATGTCCGCTCACCGTCTGCGACGTAGCACCATAATGGATGGTGATGGCCACGTTCTCGCGGTCACCGAACTTAAAGTTCACGGGGTCGGACACCACATGACCACCGGCAGGCATCGTCACCGAAGGCTTTCCGTTGAAAGTAAGGCTCACCGTTGTCTTCTCGTCAATCTCGTAGCTTGCGCCCGCCGTCTTGGCAATGGCCAGTTCCACGGCCTTAATCTCGGTAGCTTCCTGACTAAACTCATTCGTCAGCTTCAGTCGCACCTTCTTACCGCCTATCGACACCTGCACAATCTCGCGCAGCGAGTTGTTGGTCAATCCCGGTGCCGGCGGGTTATTGTGGCGTTCAACCAGTTGCGGAGCCGTGCCCCATGTTCCTACCCAATGGCCCCCGGCCATCGCAATGCCAGCCATCAGCAGGCCAGCAAAGATAAATGCAATTCTCTTCATTCTATATAGTTTTTGGTCTTTTCACTCGTACTCCGTCGGATCGTCAATCCCCGCATCCCGCAGTGCCTCCTTGCGCTCCACGCAGGTGCCACACTTGCCACAGTGCTTCTCTCCACCGCGATAGCAGCTCCACGTCTCCGAGTAGTCGATGCCCAGCTCCTTGCCGCGAGCCGCAATCTGTCCCTTTGTCATGTTCGTAAACGGACAGAGCAGCGTGATGCCAGGGAACGTACCCGTACGGGCAGCCTCACTCATGGCGTTGACGAACTCCGGCCGGCAGTCCGGATAGATGGTGTGGTCGCCACCATGGTTCGCCATCATCACGTGCTTCAATCCGCACGACTCCGCCATACCGATGGCTATCGACAGCATGATGCCGTTGCGGAAGGGCACCACCGTCGAGCGCATGTTCTCGTCGGCATAGTGACCCTCGGGAATCGCGTCGTCACCCTCCAGCAGCGAGCTCTTGAAGTATTGGTGCATAAACTCTAGGGGAATCACCACGTGGCGTATCTTCAGCCGCTCACAGTGCAGCCGTGCAAAGGGAATCTCACGGGCGTTGTGGTTCGAGCCGTAGTCGAACGAAATGGCCAGCGCAATCCGCTCATGCTGGTCATATAACAAGGTGGTGGAATCCATGCCACCACTCAGGATAATCACAGAATCTTTCATAATTGGGGACAAAGGTAGTGCAAACCGAGCGAAATACAAAATAAATACGTATATATTTTTATTTCCAAGGTGCAGCCTACACTTCGGCGAAGCCAAAGTACAAAAAAAAATGCAGAACAAAAAATATCCAAACAAACATCCATTTTTCTAAAAAAATGGTTACGGTTACAACTGTAACCATGTAACCGCCAGAATACAGATGTAAACATTTTATCATGCGCCCTACATTAGCAGTACGAGCCAGAACAGTGCTCTAAAACCCCGATAAACACTGGGGCTCCAAGAGGGGCCGACTTTTGCACGAAACTCATGGAGTATTTCGAAATACTCATGGAGTATTTTTCAAAACTCGTTGACTTTTAAAAAATTCTCGTGACCGCTATGAAAAACGGCGCCCATCTTGTAAATATTTTTCCAAATCATCGCAAACAAGACTCAACGAGATACGGTTCTATCTCCCAAAAACGCAATGTCTATCTCCATGAGATACGGTTCTATCTCATGGAGATACGCGGCTATCTCATTGAGATACGATAGAAAGTCGTGGCTTAGCCCTGGAAACGTTGTCTAAATTGTTGCATTGTTGCACTGCAACAATACAACATTCCGGATGACGTAAAATTGTTGCAGTAAAGATAAGCAAAAATCGTATAATACTAATAATCAGCAACTTAAGAATTAAGGTAGTATTGTTGCAGTGAAACAATGCAACAATTTTTGTGTTTTCCTTTGGTTTTTCGCTCAATTTGCACTACCTTTGCACCTAATCGCTGGCATATGGCTTCAGAGGAGGTCGCCAGAGTGACATTGAGGAAAAATATAACAAGCGTTTGCTGTTATTCGGAACACTCTGAAACGTAGGAAATTTCAAAAGTTGTTCAATCCGAAGAATAAGTCGCAAACGTCTGTGCGTTATGCATGGGCGTGATTTATCTGGATTGACGGTTATTCCTACGACCTCAGAGTGTGGATGATGATCGTCCATGCTCTTTTTGTGTCGTAGATAACCACCTCCGAAGATAAGCAATACGCATAAATGCATAGCGTATGGCAAATAAAAACATGAATGCCGCCAAAACAGCAAAGAAGGATGAGTTCTATACTCAAATGACTGACATTGAGCGGGAGTTGCAACACTATTGGCCACACTTTAAGGACAAAGTGGTGCTCTGTAATTGTGATGACCCTTATGAGAGTAACTTCTTCAAGTACTTTGCCCTGCGATTCAATCAGTTGGGCTTAAAGAAGTTGATTTGTACCTGCTACAATGGTTCGCCTGTACAGGGCAATGAATTGATGATTGACTTCGGCGATTTCAAAGATGAACCGAAGAAGATAGCCTATAAAGTGGAAATCACGGAAGTAAAGGACATGAATGGCGATGGGGCTGTTGACCTGTCGGATGTTCGTTATCTATTACAAAACGATAAAAACGTACTATCAACATTGAAGACTGGTGATTTCCGAGATCCTGAATGTATAGCCCTACTAAAGCAAGCAGACATTGTTGTTACTAACCCACCATTCTCCTTGTTCAGAGAATATATCGGACAACTGATGGAATATGAAAAAAAGTTCCTAATAATAGGCCATCAGGGAGCAATAATATATAAGGAAGTATTTCCACATATTATCAAAAATAGATTATGGCTTGGTTATGGTTTTAAGGGTGGGGCTGCTCATTTTGTTTCTCCATATGAGGATAAGGCAACGGCCAGCGACCACAAAGAGGGAATGATTAGAGTTTCTGGTGTACATTGGTTTACAAATCTGGAAATACCTAAGCGAAATGAAGAATTAGATTTGGTTTGTAAGTATTCTCCTGAAGAATATCCTAAATACGACAATTATGATGGAATCGATGTAAGTGCAACTTCGGACATCCCATACGATTATAAAGGAATAATGGGGGTACCTGTTTCTTTCTTGGACAAATATAACCCAGAGCAATTCGAAATAATTGGCGCAGAACCAGGAGAATTCTCGGATATTCTAGGAATAAGGCCTATCGGTGAAAAATGGATGAAAGATTATAGGCAAAACGGTGGAACTGGCCACTATACAGCAAATATGAAAAGTCTCGTTATTTACGATACAAAAGGGAAACCAAAGAAGGTTTTTTCTAGAATCCTAATTCGCAACAAAAATCCTAAAACGATATGATGACAATAACCCAACGAGAAGTAACCGTGGGCGAAATCACCCTCGGCTATGTTAACAATGATGAGCAGGGCGTGCGTGGCTATAACGGCAAACTCGACATCCGCCCACCTTATCAGCGTGAGTTCATCTACAATGAGCGTGAACAGCAGGCCGTCATAACGACCGTACTACACGGTTATCCGCTGAACGTGATGTACTGGGTGAAACGCTCGGACGATGCGGAATGTCCCTATGAGGTGATGGACGGTCAGCAGCGTACGCTCTCACTATGCGAGTATGTGGCTGGCAAGTTCTCATACGACTTCAAGAATTTCTTCAATCAGCCTGAGGACATTCAACGGAAAATCCTTAACTATCCGCTGACTATCTACGTCTGCGAGGGTGATGCATCGGAAAAACTGGAGTGGTTCCAGACCATCAACATAGCTGGCAAGCCGTTGAATGAGCAGGAAATCAACAATGCCATCTTCGCTGGGCCGTTTGTAAGCGATGCCAAGAAGCATTTTTCGAAATCCAACTGTGGTGCTTATCGTCTCGGAAAGGACTTGGTGAACGGCACGCCTATCCGCCAGGACTACTTGAAAAAAGCATTAGAATGGATGGCCGACCACGAGACGCGTGAGGGAAAACGGCAGTCAGCCGTCGGCTATATGTCGGCACATCAACACGACCCTAATGCCAATAACTTGTGGCAGTACTTCCAGACGGTGTTGAACTGGGCCATGAACAACTTCGACATGAAGAAATTCAAGAAGATTATGAAGGGTTTGGACTGGGCACTGTTCTATGATAAGTATCACACGGAGACGCTCGACACCGTAGCATTGGGACGACGAATCTCTGAACTGCTGCGCGATAGTGAGATACAACGGCAGTCGGGCATCATTCCTTATGTGCTTACAGGTGACGAACATTACCTTGACCTACGTGCTTTCCCTGAGGACATCAAATTAGCCGTATGGGAGAAACAGAGCCATAAGTGCTGTATCTGCGGTAAGGAGTTTGATTATGAATTCATGGAAGGCGACCACATTACACCTTGGCGCGATGGTGGGCGTACTGTCACAGAGAACTGCCAGATGCTCTGTCGAGAATGTAACAGGAGAAAAGGAGCGAAATAGAACGATATTAATAAAGAAAAGAACGGGCTGGAAGAGAACTCCAGCCCATTCTTATGCGTGTATCATCGATGACGCGTTACTCGCTCTCTTCATCACCCATCAGTTCGCCGATAGGCAGCTGGCGGTTGATGGCAGAGTGGAAGGAGATAAGCGTCTGTGAACTGCTGAGACCGAGGGGCTGCAGCTTGTCGTGGATGATGGTGAGCAGGTCGTGATTGTTCACAGCGTAGAGCTTGATGAACATGTCGTAGTTGCCAGTGGTGTAGTGACACTCCACCACCTCGGGAATCTTCTTGAGTTCATCGACAACAGAGTCGAACGATTCAGGGTTCTTCAGGTTCAGACCGATGTAGGCACAAGTCTCGTAACCAATCTTCTCGGGATCGATGATAAACTGTGAACCTTTCAGAATACCTATCGACGAGAGTTTCTGAATGCGCTGATGGATGGCGGCGCCACTGACGCCACAGGCACGTGCTACCTCAAGGAAGGGAATGCGTGCATCATCGCTGATGAGCTTCAGAATCTGACGATCCAGTTTGTCTAATTTCACGTTTGTCATAAGATAAAAAGTTTATTGCTTCAATTGTTTGTTGTTCGTACTGAGATTGACGGCCGAATAGGTGACGCTGAGAGCGTAGGCATTGCGGAGCTGCTGTTTCACCTCGCCAATGAGCTTCATGGGCGTTCCGCGGTCGGCACGTATGCAGACGGTCATGCGCTCCTGGTCTTCGGCGGACATCTGCTTGTGCTCCTGCTTGATGAAGGCGGGGATGTCGGCGACGGAGGCAATGCGGTTGCCGAGTTGCACCTGATAGTCGGCCGACGAGCCGTCGGTAGGCTTACCTATATAAATATAGATGACGTTCTTCTGGTGACCGACCTGCTCCATCTTCTGGCCGGCAGGAATCTCGTAGTTCACCTTCTTCTCGACGTCGCGCATGTGGGTGACTATCATGAAGAAGAAGAGCACGGTGAAGATGAGGTCGGGCAGTGCAGCCATATTGAGCTCGGGTACCTCGTGCTGGCGGCGACGGATATGGTGTCTCATGGCGTCACCTCCTCTCTCCCCTCTTCTACCTCATCGAGGATGTTCTCGCTGATGCGGGGCATGACCTTCAGACGGCGGTAGGCGGCAACGACGGTCTCCTGCAGATGGAAGTAGGCGTCGTAGGTGGCCGAGGGGTTGACGTCGAGGCTGATGACACGCTGCTTGGGGGCCACAGCAGCGAAGTCGATGATGCGCTGCTGCAACTGGTAGGCGTTGACGGTGTCGCCCTCGACGATGAGCTTGTTGTCGGCGCTGAGCGCAACGGTCATGATGTCGTCCTGCTGTATATCGACAGCCTGCTGCTCCTCCTGTGGCGGTGGGGGCAGCTCACGACGAAGTCCCTTGTCACTGTCCATCGACGAAGTGACGAGGAAGAACACCAGCAGCATGAACGAGATGTCTGCCGTGGAGGTGGTGTTCAACGACGGAACTTGGCTATGACGACGATGACCGAACATACGATAATCAGCGTAATACTTGAGTAGATGAACATATCAGCCAGACGCAGCCACAGCGTGTCGGTGAACAGCGCACCGTTGGACTGCAGCGGACTGGTGGAGGCGAGCAGACAGGTGACGAGCAACAGCAGGGCCGTGGCACCGGCTACACCATAGCCGATGCGCGTGGACTTGCGGCGCTGACGGGTGCGCACACCCTTCCATGCCGACCAGGCACTGACGGCCAAGGCCAACGCCAGCAACACATACATCGCAATGATGATGATGTCTATCAAAACGTCATTCTCATCCATTCGTCTGGTGTTTGTATTTCATAATGGTGTCGAGCAGCGTGACGGCCGACTCCTCCATCTGCGACGTCAGGTGCTCAATCTTCGATGTGATGTAGCTATAGAAAAGCTGGAGTATCAGGGCCACGACGATACCGAAGATGGTGGTGATCAGTGCCACCTTCATGCCAGCAGCCACGATGGTGGGGCCGATGTCGCCTGCCTGCTGGATGTTCTCAAAGGCCATCACCATACCGATGACGGTACCGAGGAATCCCAGCGACGGGGCCATGGCGATGAACAGCTTAATCCACGAACAGCCCTTCTCGAGCTTTGCCGTCTGTACAGAGCCGTAGGACATGATGCTGCGCTCGATGTCGTCCATGGACTCGCGGATGTGCAGCAGTCCCTGATAGCAGATGCTGGCCACAGGGCCGCGGGTGTTGCGACACAGCTGCTTGGCTCCCTCGACGTCGCCGGCCTCGACACGAGCATCGACATCCTGAAGCAGTTTCTTGGCATTGATCTCGGAGAGCGTCAGATAGACAATGCGCTCAATACAAAAGGCCAGTCCCAACACCAGGGCCAGGGCTACCAGTGACATGAACAGAGGCGAACCGTCGATGAACTTCTCCTTCAGCTGCATGTGCAGCGATTCGGGTGCCTCCTGAGCCTGAGTGGCCAGACTGAACATCAGAGCCATCAGAAAAAAGTAACGTTTCATATCTTGTTTTTTCGTTTTCCTGTCAATTTTGCCGCAAAGGTACACAAAAAAGTTCATAATTCATAGTTCATAATTCATAATTTTGGGAAAAGTTCACAATTCACAATTCACAATTTATAATTTTTGGGGGTGTGGAAGCATTTTTTTCACTTTTTGCTTTTCACTTTTCACTTTATTTCGTATCTTTGTCGCCAAGAAATCCTTCTTGCCTATGAGACTACGAAACACGCTTGCCACCATCATCATCATCAAGCTGATAATCATTGCCATCATCAAGCTGGTGTTCTTCCCCGACTTCCTGACGAAGAAGGCTCCCGACGACAAGGCGGGCTACGTTGCGACACAAATCTTAAATCAATAACCCACACACATTATGCACAACATCCTGTTATCCATCGATGCCGGTACCATTGACTGGTCGAGAGCCCAATTTGCGCTCACGGCAATCTACCACTGGCTCTTCGTACCCCTGACGCTCGGCCTAGCCGTCATCATGGGCATCGTCGAGACCAAGTACTACGTTACGAAAGACACGTTCTGGAAGACCGCTGCGCAGTTCTGGCAGCGCCTCTTCGGCATCAACTTCGCCATGGGCGTGGCCACAGGCATCATCCTGGAGTTCGAGTTCGGCACCAACTGGTCGAACTACTCGTGGTTCGTGGGCGACATCTTCGGGGCTCCGCTGGCCATCGAGGGCATCGTGGCCTTCTTCATGGAGTCTACCTTTGTCGCCGTCATGTATTTTGGCTGGAACAAGGTGTCGCGCGGTTTCCATCTGGCCTCCACGTGGCTGACAGGCCTCGGCGCCACCATCTCGGCGTGGTGGATTCTCGTGGCCAATGCGTGGATGCAATACCCCGTGGGCTGTCAGTTCAACCCCGACACCATGCGCAATGAGATGGTATCGTTTGCCGAGGTGGCGCTGTCGCCGTTCGCCGTCTCCAAATTCTGCCACACCGTCACCTCCGCATGGATTATCGGTGGCGTCTTCTGTGTGGCCGTCTGCTGCTGGTATCTGCTGAAGAAGCGCGAGACGCGACTGGCCCTTGAGAGCATGAAGATCGGTGCCGCCGTGGGACTCGTGGCTGCCGTGCTGGCAGCTGCCACAGGCCACAAGTCGGCACAGGACGTTGCCGACGTGCAACCCATGAAGCTCGCCGCAATGGAGGCGCTCTACGACGGCGGCAATGGTCAGGGCCTGAAGATTGTCGAAGGCATTGAGGTGCCTTATGCCCTGTCGTTCATGGCGACCAACGACTTCAACGGCTATGTGCCCGGCATCAATGACCTGTTGAACGGCTATACCCGTCCTGACGGTACCCAGGAGCCATCGGCTGACGAGAAGATAGAACGCGGAAAGAAGGCTATAGCCGCCCTTGCCGACTACCGTAAGGCGAAAGCTGAAGGTGCCGACGAGGAGACCGTCAACACCCACCTTACTACGCTCAACGAGAATATGCCCTACTTCGGCTATGGCTATGTGACCGACAAGGAAGACCTCGTACCGCCTGTAGCCGTCAACTTCTGGGCATTCCGCGTCATGGTAGGCATGGGCTGTCTGTTCATTCTCTTCTTTGCCGTCATCCTGGCTGCCACCTGTAAGTTCCCGAAGCGGTTGTGGCAGAAGTACGACGTCACCGCCCTACCCGCCTGGCACTACTGGACGGCCATCGCCCTCGTGCCGCTGGCATACATCGCCTCCGAGAGCGGATGGCTCGTGGCAGAGTTCGGACGCCAGCCCTGGACCATTCAGGACATGCTACCCACATGGGTATCGGTCAGCGACCTGCAGGCCAGCAGCGTCATCATCACCTTCTTTATCTTCCTCGTTCTCTTCACGACAATGCTCGCCGTAGAGATTAACATTATGCTGAAACAAATCAAGAAAGGACCGCAATCATGACATACGAATTTCTTCAGCACTACTGGTGCTTCGTCGTCGCCCTGCTGGGTGCCATCTTAGTATTTCTGCTCTTTGTGCAGGGTGCCAACTCCGTAGCCCGCTCACTCGGCAACACGGATGAGGGGCGTCGGCTTGTCTATAACTCCACGGGGCGCAAGTGGGAGTTCACATTCACCACGCTCGTCACCTTCGGCGGCGCCTTCTTTGCCTCGTTCCCGCTGTTCTACTCCACCTCGTTCGGCGGTGCCTACTGGCTCTGGATGATTATCCTCTTCACCTTCGTGCTGCAGGCCGTCAGCTACGAGTTCCAGAACAAGCTGGGTAATCTGCTGGGACCGAAGACCTTCCAGTTCTTCCTCACCCTCAACGGCATCGTAGGACCGCTGCTGCTGGGTGGCGCTGTGGCCACTTTCTTCGAGGGTTCGAACTTCATCGTGGAGAAGGGAAATCTCATCAGCACTCAGTTCGAAATCACCCCCGTGATTTCTCACTGGGCCAACGCCTCTCACGGCCTTGATGCCCTGCTGAATCCTTGGGTACTCGTTTTCGGCTTCGCCGTTGTCTTCCTGGCACGTACGCTGGGTATTCTCTACGTCATGAACAACGTCGACGATGAGGACATCCGTTCACGTGGTTCGGTACGGCTCATCGGAGCTGCCGTGCCCTTCGTCATCCTCTTCGTGGCCTATCTTGTCCACCTGCTGCTGAAGGACGGTTTTGCCTACGACCCTGAGACCGGCATCATCTTCATGGAGCCCTTCAAGTATCTGCACAACCTGCTCGATATGTGGTATCTCCTGGTGCTGCTCGTTATCGGCGTTGTCCTTGTGCTATGGGGAATAGTCAGTACCATCATCAAGAAAAACGAGAACGGTGGCATCTGGCCTGCCGGTATCGGCACCGTGCTCACCGTTCTTGCCCTACTGCTCTGCTCGGCTTGGAACAACACGGCCTACTATCCATCGACAGCCGACCTTCAGTCGTCGCTGACGCTACAGAACTCGTGCAGCAGTGAATTCACGCTCCGTACCATGTTCTACGTCTCGCTGCTCGTGCCCTTCGTGCTCGCCTACATTGTCTATGCATGGCGTGCCATCGACAAAAAGAAACTTACAAAGGACGAACTGCAGGACGGCCACGCCTACTAACTACTGACAACACATACAGCAAATTGCGAACTGCAAGCTACTGACGAGAATCGCCGCTTTCCCAAGAGAAGGAGAGCGGCGATCATATATTCAGAGTATTTGTGTTGGTATTTACTTCAGCTTTTCAAGCACTTTCTGGAAGTTCTGCATAAAGAACTCGGCGGCCGTCATCTTGACACCGCCGACGGTGACCTTACGGGCATCGGGGGTCTCGGCATTCTGCTTCTCGAGCAGGGCAATACGGTGCTGGGTAGCGCGAACAAGGAGCTTCTTCATCTTCTTGTCCTGAGCACAGTTGTCGGCCATGCCTTGCAGCAGGGGCACCAGGTCGCGACTATCGGGCCACACGGCACCACCGGTCTTGATGTCCTTCTCCAGATACTTGGCCAGCGTCGGATAGTCCTTCTGGTAATTGGCAACGGCAACAAGCGTAGCGTCCTCAATCTGTTCAACGCCAGGCACGCCATACTCCAGCATCTTCTGCTTATAGCTTTGGAAGCCGTTGAGGTCGAAGCTCTTAAACTCGCGTCCTTCGAAATCCATGAACATACGGGCACCCTGCTTCCATGCCTTGTCGAGCACGCCAACAGCCGCAGTGCCATAGTTGCTCTCGACGGCAGCATGCTGACGGTAGATATTCAGGAACAGGTCGTCGTCGGGCGTATAGCCAGCCGTGATGAAAGTTTGGAAAAGCGCACTGTCGGCCACAATCTGCTGGGCACTCTTACCACTGAGCAGGACATCGGTGACCTGCTTCTTCTCGGTACGCAGGTAGCTACGGTCGAGCAGCTCCATATAGTCGCGCAGGAAAGCCGCATCGCGGTTACCATCCTTGAACTGCTTCTGATACCAAGGCAGTCCTTTCTCCTCGTTCATCAACTTATCGATGGCGGCAATAAACGCCTCCAGCGGAGCCGAGCCCACCTGCGTAGCACGCAGTGAACCGTCGCCGTTCAGAATGAGGAACGTGGGATAGGCCTGCACATCGTACTTCTTAGCCAATTCGGGGCCTTCGCCCTTCTCCATATCAATCTTCCAGCACACGAACTTCGTGTTGAAGTAGTCGCCAGCCGCCTTCTGCGGGAACACATTGGTGGCCATCTGCTTGCAGGGACCACACCACGAGGTGTAGCAGTCGATGAACACAGGCTTGTTTTGCTCAACAGCCATCGCAAGAATCTCCTTAAACGATTTTCCCTCGTTGAAATTGGTTTGGGCACTCACTCGTGCACTCATACACAAGATGCAGCCCATGATACATATTAAGATTCTCTTCATTTTAATTATGAATTATCAATTGTGAATTACTTAATTGTGAATTGTCAATTGTGCTTTACTCGCTCGTCGGGAAAATGGGCATCGGGGAACGCGGTCCCATGGTGATGACCATATTGCTGATGACACTGGGTGTACAACGGCGAATAAAACGGGCCTTGCCCGTGCCACTGACGGTGCGATAAGCCTCAACGGTGGGCATGCCGCCAACAAGGTTGTTGAAGAACCAAAGCTTATAAGTATCGCCATTCTGCGAGCCGACAATGAGGTTGTCGTAGTTCAGCTGCTTGTCACCAAACATCAGCGAGAGCCACTGGTTGGTAACCAAATCGACAGGCTCGCTGACACCAGGCAGAGGCACCTCCACCTCGGTCTTGGAATCAAAGCCATAGGCATAGAGCTTGCGACCATCGATAGCATAGATGTAAGAAGCACTACCACCGCAGGCACCTACCTGAGTAGCCTTCGATATATGGAGATCGGGGGCCAATTCGCGTATCTCGAACAGTTGAGCCATCTTGCCGTTGAGCATGTGGAGGAAACGCTTGCCGGTGCCTTTCTCCTCGGTGAGGAACCACACCGTCTCGACGCCGCCTTTACGTGTCAGACCACTGGCCAGACACTCTTGTAGCCCTGTGGAGTCGCGCGAAATCTGGGTAACGTTCACACAGTTCATGTCGATGTTGCAAACACCATGCTTTGAGTTGCTCCAGTAAGCATAGCCACGCTGACCACCTGAGCACATCTGGATATGCTTGGTAACATCATCCTCAACAAAGGGAAGCTTGAACTTACCTGTAGAGAGACTGCCAGTGCCCTTCATGGCGATGCTGCTGACACCCTTCTTAGACATCAGGATGCCCATGTTGTAGCCATTGGTGATGTTGTAATACACGTCATCATTGTCCTCACCGGCATAGCAGATGGTCTTCGTGTCGAAAATCTGGCGCATATCCTCCGTACGATAAGCACGGTAGTCAGCAGCACTGAAGATGTTCAGCATATTGGCCATTTCCATCTCCTTGCTATCGGGGTTCACGTAGTTCTGCTGATAGACCATGGCCAGCGACACAGGAGCACCCTTCATCGGCTCACCATTGAGCTTAGTCAGAATATCGGAAGAGAAACCATCGGTCGTCACCAAGTCGAGGTCGGTATTACCGTCGGCGGTCTCCTTCAGCACATAAAAGCCATCGCTGAAAGCCGTCGAGACATTGAGGTTGGTGCGGGCATACTGGGCAAGACCAGTAGCCTTTACCTTCACCTCGAGGGTGATGATATAAACACCCGAAGAGAGGTTCACCTCGTAGTCGAGGTTACGCTCGGTGCCGATGACATGCTCGCGGAAGCCTGCATCAGAATAGCTCTTATCGATGTAGAGATACCAGGTGTACTGCAACTGCGAGTCGTCATACTTGGTCTTGACTTCAGGGCTGATAGTCAGATGGTTGCCGGCATACGAGACCACCGACTGCTCGGGCATCTCGCCAATCTCGATAGTGGGAACCTTCTCGGGATCACCCAGCGAGCTGTCGTCACTATAGCAGGCGCCGAGCGCAAAGGTCAGCACACCCGCCAATGCTATTTGGAAAATATGTTTTTTCATCATTATCAATTATCAATTGTGAATTGTTTAATTCTGAATTGTGAATTGTCCATTGCCTTAGGCCTTCGCTTTCGGGGCAAAGCTGACAGCCGTGCCGTCGGCCTCGCGCCATACGTCCTGACCTTTGGCCTGACGGGCAGCGTTGTCTTCAGCCAGACGCTTGGCAAAGACCTGTGCCATGTACGACAGATAAGCCTTGTCCTTGTTATAGTTCTCAAGGATGAACTCGTCGCTCCACGACTTACCACTCCAGTCAATCATCAGCTGATACTTCACGTCACCATACTCGCCGAAGATATCGTCAAGGCCACACTCGTCCCAGACGGCGGGCTTCGACAGACGGTCGGTGAAAGAGATGACGCGTGTCTGCATCATGGTGAAGCCCTTCTTGAAGTTCTGGTTCTCCTTGAAGCGTACCTTCAGCGTAACGTCCTTTGACTTGACGTTGCTACTGCGCAGCACCACCACAGGCACGCGGAACTGGCTCTCGCCAGCCTTCACCACCTGAATACGCTGAGCCTCGGGGCTGTCGAAAGCCACATAGTCGACACCGGCAACAGCATTGACGGCACCATCGACCTGGACCTGTTCAAGAGCAAACTCACGATCGTAGTCGCGTACGAAACCGGCAGTCTTAGCCTCCAGCCACACGGTATCGCTCTGCACATCGCCATGGGTTTTGAAGTTATAAAGCGTGGGAGTCTCAATGAGCGCAGGAGTCTTTGCGAGCTCCTCGTTCTGCAGGTCTTTGCCATTGCTGTTGACAAAGCGGAAGTTGAGATAGCAGTCAGGATTGGAATAGGGTTCCAATTCTTTCTCGCACGACGTGGCACCGGCCAACACAACGGCAGCAAATGCCAGATATTTGATTGTCTTCATGTTAATTCTGAATTGTGAATTGTGAATTTTCATTCTTTCATTCTTACATTTTTTCATTTTACTACGCCTGCAGGATCATACTCCGTCTCAGGCAGCGGAATGATATAGGTATTCTCGTCGGCAGGCGTCTTCAGCCACTTGATATTCTTCTCACCAAGACGCTTGTAGGTGTAGAACATCTGACCTTCGCCATAGAACTCGCGACGATACTCGTTCTCAATCCAAGTACGAACATCACTGAGCGACTCGAAAGGCAGGCTGGTGGCCACGTTGTGAGACAGCATATACTCGGTGTACAGCTGATTCACCTCTGCCAGGTCATTGGATGTTTCCATCACAATGAGATACATCTCTGAGGTACGCAGCATGGGGATAATCTGATAATACAATTCCTTGTTGGATACCTTCTCGTCGTCGTAGCTATAGCGCAGGAAACCACACCACAAATAACCGGAAGCATCCTTCAGACGCTGGTTCCACAGGTTAGCATAGCGGTTGTGGCTCTCAATGTTCTCGCCGTCGAAGAGCTCGGTAAGCATCTCATTGCTGATGGCCAACTTGTTCTCGTCGTAGGAAGCCACCACGTTGTCGGCATTATCGGTGAAGAAAGCTACCGTGTAGTTCTGCACATCATACTTGCTAATAGAGAAGTAGCACTCGTTGGGACAGGTGGTGTAGCCCTGCTTATAGTCGTTAAGACCACTGAGCGGACGCACAGCACGGCCATCGGGCAACTGGGCCTTGATGAGGTCGCGAGCAATAGCAAGTGCCGTTGGCTTGTCGCCAGTATAGAGAGCCATACGGGCATGAAGGGCACGAACAGCCCAGTAGTTCAGGCGCATCTGACGATACATAAGGAACGTGTTCTTCTCGTACTCCTCGCCCGTAGCATAGGTACGATTATAAGGATAGGTGCAGGCAGGGTCACTGTCCTTCAGCAGCTGCTCAGCACGCTCAATGTCGCTGGTCAGTTTAGTAGCATACTCAGCAAAGCCGTAGTACTGAGGAATCTCGGTGATGCTCGTAGCCTCAGAGTAAGGCAGCTTCACCTCCTTCTGTCCGCCGGGCACCTGGCCGAAGAGGCGGAGAATGTCGAGCTGACAATAGGCGCGAATAGCGTAAGCCTCACCCAGCACGATGTCGTGCATGCGCTTCTCGCGGAAAACATTGGTATTAGCCTCACCATTCTTGATAATCATATTGGCTTGGGCCACCGTCTTGAAAAGAGCAGTGTAGATGCCCTTCATCGTTGACTTTGCCTGATCGGTAGTGTATTCATGACGGCTCAGGTCGCGCTCACCATAGCGGGTGGTGCTGGGATTGATACGCCACAGGTTTGCCAAGTTCTCGACACTGGTCATCGTCAGACGCAGGCCGTAAGCATCCTGCCCGGCCATCTGCAGGTAACAGCCTGTCAGTGCCGTCTGGAAACCTTTCTCGGTAGAGAACTGCCCATCCTCCTTCTGTTCGGTGTCAGGGCGTACATCGAGCCAGTCGTTGCACGATGAGAGCGTCATCATCAGCAAGAGGGCTGCGGTGCTGGTTAGCAATTTTATCTTTGTCTTATTCATAAAAATTGTCTTATTTAAATTCTTAACTGTGAATTGTCAATTATGAATTATCAATTATCCATTTTGTCAATTATTAAAACAAAACCTTCACACTGCCCTGAATGTTGCGGGCATAGGGATAGTTGATACCACGTTCCTGCTTGATGCTGCCCCAGTGGAACAAATCGCTGGTGTTCAGACCAAAGGTGACTGACTGCAACTTCAGCAACTGACGTATCCACTGGCTGTCCCAACGATACTGCAGGCTGGCCGAAGACAGCTCCAGCACGTTGTCCTTCATCACGAAGCGTGAGGTAGCGCGAGTGGCATCTTCCTCGTATCCCTTGAAGAAGGTGACATCGCCGGGCTTCATCCAGCGGTCGGTCAAGGCACGACGGTCAACATTCTGGCTCTTCAGCGCATTGATGGAAACCTCTACCTTGTCGCGCAAGGTGCTGTTGTAACGATAACCGCCCCAGTAGTAGGAGAAGGTGAAGTTAAGCGTCCAACCCTTATAGCGGATGACGTTACCGAAGTTGCCACGATACTTGGGATCGGACTGTCCGCAGTACACCTTGTCGCCAGCACGCCAGGAGTCAGTGACATTACCGTCACGATCAACGTAAATCTCCTTACCCGTCGAAGGATCAATACCCAGCGACTTCACAGCGTAGATAGCGCTCTGAGGCATTCCCTCATAGAAGAGATAGGCCACCTCGACATTCTGTTCACGATAAGCCTCTGTTTGTGCCTTCACGGCATCGGAAAGCTTCGTAATCCAGTTCTTGTTGTAAACCAGTTGGCCGGTCATCATCCACGTGAAGCCATGCTTCAGGTCGCGAATGGGATAGCCGCTCAGCGAGAGTTCCCAACCGCGGTTCTTCACCTCGCCAACGTTGGCGATATAGCTGTTGAGACCCATGCTCGACGGCAAATCCATCGTTGACAACAAGTTCGACGTCTTCTTGTCGTAGTAGTTGAATTCGCCCTTCAAACGACCATTGAACAGGCCGAATTCCACACCAACGTTAGACTCGCGGGTGGTCTGCCACGTCAAGCGGGGATTACCCCAAGCCGTGAGCTGAGAACCAATCCAGTTCATGTACTTGCTGCTGGTAATGGAGTGATAGATGGTGTTGGCACCCGAGCCACTGCCCATCTGCGTGCCCACCTCACCGAGAGAGGCCTTCAGACGCAGAATGCTGAGCAGGGGATTCTCCTGGAACCACTTTTCGTTGTGAACATTCCAGCCAATACCTGTTGACCAGAAGGGAGCCCACTTCTTCTCACTACCGAAAGTTGAACTGCCGTCCACACGGTAAGAGAGGTCAACGTAGTAGCGGGCATCGTATGTATAGTTGATGTTGGTTGTCAAGCCGATGCGGCGTGTCTTGCCCTTTGAGCCTCCCGGGGTGCCGTTCTTATAGTACTGGCGGGCATTGCCGAGGAAGGGATTCTCACTGTCAGCAATACCTTCGGCCTCGAAGGTGTACGACAGGTTGTCGCGAGCCGAGATGTTATAGTCAGCACCCACATAAAGCTGGTGCTTGTCGGCAAAGACGTGGCTATAGGCCAATGTAGCGTTGCCATCGTAGCTATAGCCATTGCCAGTACCATAGCGGTAGAGACCACGACGCAGGAAACCCTCATCGTCCTGGTACTCGCTGTAGTGGCCGTAGCTGTTGGTGGTGAAATAGGAGTGCTCAGCAGGCAGGAAATAGTCGCTCGTATTGTTGAGCTTGCTGATGCCAAGCTGTCCGCGCAGTGTCAAGTCGGGAATAATCTTCCACTCGATGGCGAAATTGTTGGTCAGCGTCTCATGACCAGACTTGTCGATGGTGTTCAGCTCGGCATCGTAGAGGGGATTGGCACGACCGGCACCCTGTGACGGGCCAAGGAAGTTCTCGAACTGCTGGCGCAGGGCTCCCGTCTCATCATAGGGGATGTCGTAGGGCTGCAGAGAGACATACTGGCTGAAGCTGCCGTAGTTGCTTTCCTGTGAGCGAACAAGGCCCAGCGTAGTATAGTTCTTGAAGGTGATGTTCTTCAGCTGATAGATAAGCTGTATGCTACCGTTGAACGAGCGGCGATAGGAATTCTTCATGGCGCCCTCGGTATCCTTGTAGTTAGCACTGGCAGCCCAGCGGAACTGGTCGCTACCGCCCTCAAGACGGACGTTGTAGTGAGAGCCCACACCCGTACGGACGGGCTTGTCGAGCCAGTCGGTGGTAGCACCGCTCAGCACATTGCGCAGTTTCTTGTTATAGTGCTCCTGGAAGTTGAAGTCGTTGGGCAGATAAGTATTCGAGTACAAGCCCAGACGGTTCTCAAGATCCAGTTTCTCCGTAGCATTCAAGTAGTCATAGCTGGTCAGGTCGGGAGCCTCGATGTCAAGTCCCACCTCTGCCTGAATACGCAGTTTGCCGGCATCGGGCTGGCGGGTGGTAACGACAATGACGCCGTTAGAACCGCGTGAACCGTAGATGGCTGTGGCGGCAGCATCCTTCAGGATGTTGATGCTCTCAATTTCCTCGTCGTTATAATCCATTAGCTTCTCGAGCGACATCTCGAAGCCGTCGAGGATAATCAGCGGCGTGTTCACAGAGTTGCCTGTCGAACTGTTGAACTCGGCTACGCTCATGGGCAGGCTGGAGTTACCGCGGATATTGATTTGCGGCAGGTTGTTGGGGTTGCTACCAGCCAGATTGTTCACCTGGAAGTTCAGCGATGCATCGATACTCTTCAGCGTCTGCAGCAGGTTCTGACCGCGGTTCAACGTCAGTTCCTCTTTACTGATGGTTGAGACCGAACCGGTGTAGCTCTCACGGGCTTTCTTGAAGATACCCGTTACAACGACATCATTCAACTGCGTATCGCCAGTCATCACGATGTCGCGCTTCACGTTGGCACTACCCTGCCCCAGTGTTATCTGCTGGGCTTTCATGCCAACATAGGTCAGTTTCAGCACACAGGGACCAGCAGGTACCTTCAGCGAATAGAAGCCATTGGCATCGGTAACGGTACTCACACGGCCATCGCCCACCGTCACGGGAACGCCGACCAACGGCTCACCCTGATCGTCGCGAACGTAGCCACTCACGGTGCGAGAGCCCGTACCGTCCTGCTGACGATAGACGGTAATGGTACGCCCGTCTATCTCGTAACTACAGCCCGTCTGCTGCATAGCAGTTGTCAGCACTTCGTTGACAGGCTTGTCCTTCACATCGACATTCACACGAGGCAGCGACTTAGCCAACTCGCCACTGATGACGAAATTGTAGCCCGTCTGCTTCTTGATCTGCTGGAACAGCTCTTCCATCGTAGCCTGCTCCATTCGCAACGTTACACCGCCTGCCGTCGCACTGGTCGCTAACCCAACCAGCAAGACAAGCAGCAGTGTCTTGAGTTCAGATGCTCGTTTACTCATACATTTTGGTTTAAGTTGATAAATTTTATTTCGGATTTACTTTTTTACCTTTTTACTTTTTTATCTCAACCTCTCTTCCACGACGCTGAATGTTCAAGCCCGTCGATTTGCCAAGGGCCGTCAGGATATTGTCCAGCTGCTCGTAGCGGTCGAAATCGCCCACGACGGTGATATCGCGAAGTTCGGGCTTGACAAACGTCACATCAACATCGTACCACTTCGCCAGCACATCGGTCACCTTCCACAGAGGCTGGTAACGGAATAGGAAGTAGCCGGTATTCCAGGCCACATAGGGCTCGGTGTCAACCTCTTCGACAGACAACTGCGTATTCATCACCGACACCTTCTGACCAGGTGTCATGCGCAGTTCCTGACCACCGTTGGGTGTCACACCGATGCTACCCTTGACCAGCACCACGCTGACCGAGCCGTCGGCTTCGCGGGTATTCACATTGAACTCCGTACCATACTGGCGCACATCGCCCTGCGGCGTATGTACAATGAACGGATGACGACGATCACGAGCCACCATGAAATAGGCCTCGCCCTCTAGAATCACATCACGTGTAGCTCCAGTGAAATGCTCGGGATACACCAGGCGCGTATTATAATTAAGGTGTACGAAGGTACCATCGTCCAGTCGCAGCCAGAACTCCTTGTCCTTATGTGTTGTCACACGCTGCGCCTCCTCCAACTCAGCTGCTGCCGGTGAATCGTCAACAACAGCCCACTGCGAAGGGGCATGCTGCAAACGGCCAGAAGCAGTGCCGCTACGGCTCACATGCTCAATCACAGCATCGCTGCGTCCCGACTCCTGACTCATTTTCATGGCCATCTGCACCTCCTGACTCAGTTCGGGGGCCACCACCTTCGAGTACTGCAGCCACCAGACGAGCAATCCACTAGCCAGCAATATAGCCACCGTAGCAGCCGCTGCCAGCCAACGACGCGACAGCCGCGGATGAACGCGTGCCTCCATAGCCTTCAGTGCGCTGTCCACATCGACATCGCGCAGACGGCGACACTCATCGTCCAGAAACGACGGCTTACTCACCAGTTCAGCATACTCACGACGACGCTCTGAGGTCTGCGTCCAGGCCTCCAGCTCCGTCTGTTCCTCAGCCGTCAGCTGACCAACGGCTTTTTTGGTCATGAGGGCGGCCAAGCGGCTCACCTCATCTTGTATAATCTTATCCTTTCCCATTCTAACTCTAATACGCACAAAAAGCCCAAAGGGGTAACAAAATTATCTTTTTTCTCTCTTTTTCCTTACATTTTTTAATAAAAAGTAGTATCTTTGCATGCCGAATGGACATCAGCCGTCAAATATTGGAAGATTTCCAACGAGGGCATCTCGAGTCGTTCTATCGCGAACTCTACCCCTCACTGCTCAGATACGCCGAGCGTACACTGGGCGCCGACCACGCATATCAGGCTGAGGACTGCGTGCAGGAGGCCATCTACAAAGTGTACCTACGCCGCCATCAGTTTACCGATACCGATGCCATCAAGTCCTACCTCTTTATGTGTCTGCACAACGAGATTGTGTCGCTCTTTCGCAAAGACAACAGCCACGCCCGCTATCTGGAGCGCCGACAGGAGCCCGATGACGACACCTTTTTCGATAACATGGTGCTACAGGAGACACTCGACCACATTCATCAGGCGGTAGAACGGCTGCCAGAGCGACTACGCAGCATCTTCAGCATGAGCTTTGAGCAGGGACTTAAAAACATTGAAATAGCCCAGCTGCTCAGTCTTTCGCCCGAAACGGTGAAGAAGCGCAAGGCCAGTCTTCTGGATTTTTTGCGCCGACACATAAAAAGGTAGCCAATTGTATTAAACCTTTTCACCCCGAATGCGTCTAAGGGGAAAAACCATTAAACTTATTATTAACATTACTAACAATTAAAACCTTTATCAGAAATGAAAAAAGTTATGATGATGATGGCCATGTTGGCCATGACATTTGCTGCTCAGGCACAGAGCAAGTTCCACGACGTAGAAGCTAACGAGGCTACAGGTCCCGTAAAGTCTATCACTACGAACATGATGGGTCGCGAGCAGGTTATCAATTTCACAAAGGAAGGCAAGATGCAGGGCGAGGGTCTGACCGACGCCGTTTACGATGCTAATGGCTTCCTGCAGTCGGCTAAGCGCGCTATGATGCAGGGCCAGTCTGTAGAAGTGAAGTACAAGTGGGAGAACGGCCGCATCGTCAGCCAGTCAATGAACATGATGGGTCGCGACATGGTGACCAAATTCACTTATAACGACAAGGGCGCCGTTGCTGCTCAGATTATGGACATGGGTGGCCAGCAGATGGAAATGCCTTACACCGACTACAAGTACGACAATCACGGTAACTGGATTAGCCGTAAGAGCTCGATGATGGGCAACGAAATGGAGCAGACTCGCAAAATCGAGTACTACGAGTAATATCGCAAACGGTTGAATCCTGCAAATTTGGGAATCTGGATTCACTCCACAACAAGAATAATGAAAACAATGAAGCCTGCCAATGATGGCAGGCTTCATTGTTTGTATGTGTGATGTAGATTACTTGGCGTAAGCCACAGAACGGGTCTCGCGGATAACAGTGATCTTCACCTGTCCGGGATAGGTCATCTCGTTCTGAATCTTGGTTGCAATCTCGCCGCTCAATGCCTCGGTCTCAGCATCGCTCATCTTATCGGCACCGACGATGACGCGGAGCTCACGACCGGCCTGGATGGCATAGGTCTTGGTAACGCCGGGATAGCTCATGGCGATGGCCTCGAGGTCGTTCAGACGCTTGATGTAGGCCTCGACAATCTCGCGACGGGCACCAGGACGGGCACCGGAGATGGCGTCGCACACCTGCACGATGGGAGCCAGCAGCGTCTGCATCTCCATCTCATCGTGGTGGGCACCGATAGCATTGCAGATATCTGGTTTCTCCTTGAACTGCTCGGCAATCTTAGCGCCGTAGAGTGCGTGGGGCATTTCGCTCTCCTCATCGGGCACCTTACCGATATCGTGGAGCAGACCGGCACGCTTAGCCTTCTTGGGGTTCAAACCGAGCTCAGCGGCCATGACGGCGCAGAGGTTTGCGGTCTCGCGGGCATGCTGCAACAGGTTCTGACCGTAGCTGGAACGATATTTCATCTTACCGATGATGCGTACGAGTTCGGGATGCAAGCCGTGGATACCGAGGTCGATGGCGGTGCGCTTACCAGTCTCAATGATTTCGTTGTCAAGCTGCTTCTTCACCTTGTTCACCACCTCCTCAATACGGGCGGGGTGGATGCGGCCGTCGGCTACCAACTGATGGAGGGCTAGACGACAGGTCTCACGACGCACGGGGTCGAAGCCACTGATGACGATAGCCTCGGGGGTGTCGTCAACGACAATCTCAACACCACAGGCAGCCTCCAAGGCACGGATGTTACGTCCCTCACGGCCGATGACACGACCTTTGACGTCGTCGTTGTCGATATGGAAGACTGAAACGCTGTTCTCAACAGCCGTCTCCGTAGCCACACGCTGAATGGTCTGGATAACAATCTTCTTGGCCTGGGCATTGGCATTAAGCTTAGCCTCGTCCATAATCTCGTTGATATAGGCCTGGGCATCAGTACGAGCCTCGTCCTTTAGGCTCTCTACAAGACGATTCTTGGCTTCCTCGGCGCTAAGTCCTGAGAGTTCTTCCAACTTCTCGCGCTCCTTGAGCTGCATCTTCTCCAGTTCCTCTTGCTTCACTGAGAGCAGTTTCTTTTCGTTATCGATGCGCTGCTGCTGGTTGTCGAGTTCGTTCTTACGACGTCCCAATTCCTCGTGGCGCTGATTCAGCGAAATCTCGCGCTGCTTCAGCTTGTTCTCGTTCTGCTGGAACTGCTGGTTGCGCTGCTGTACCTCCTTCTGCAGTTCGCTCTTCTTATTGAGGAATTTCTCCTCGACCTCAAGCAGTTTCTTCTTTTTAATGACCTCGGCCTCCTTCTCGGCAGCCCCTATGAGTTCGTTGTATTTTCCCTTAACGGCGTAACGGAAAATCAAGTATCCGCAAACTCCGCCCAGAATAAGGGCGGCGGCGGCAACTATCAATGTAAGTACCATAATATAGATTTATAATAATGTTAATATTCTTCTCGTTACTTCAAGGCCTCCTCAATCTCAGAAGTCAAGCGCGAGAGAATATTATCATAGGGCTGGGTATCGTTCTTGGAACGCTCCCGCTGATACATCAGCGCGATGTCGATAAGCGACATCAGGCCAATGGTATGATCGCTCTTGCGTCCCTTATAAGCCTGGGCATACGCGTTGTAGCGATCTGTTATCAGCTTAGCGGCAGCACGGTAATAGACTTCGTCCTCGCGGTTCACAGTGACCTCGATTTCCTCGTCATAGACGTGCAGTCGTATATGTAGTTTCTCCTTGTTTGCTTCTGCCATCGTTTCGGGTCTTTACTTCTCGTCACTCAGGACGGCAATGCATTTGTTCACATCACGAATGAGACGTGCCAGCCGTGCCTTGGCGCCTTCAAGGTCGCCATCTGTAATCTCCAGCATGCGTGCCATTTTCAGTGATTGGTAGTCGCGTTCCTGCTGTTCCAGCTTAGCCTTGAGGTCGGTGATGTTCTTCTCGTTCTTCTCCAACATAGCGTAGAGCTCTACATTCTCCTTTTTCAGTTCTTGAAAACGGAGGAGCATCTGACGGACGCGTGTCTCGAACGTGCTTATGGCCTTCTCTTTTGGATTCATGACTACTGTTTTGTCTGACAAAGATAGGCAAAATTTGGCTAAATGATTACCACAATGCCTGTTATTTAATATTTATTAAAGTTTCAGACGAATTATTTGCCGGTATCCTTAGGTCTCGGCTCTTTCTTAGCCAACATCAGCACGCGGAATACGAACTGTGTGACCCACTGCTGCGAGAAGCCGAGCTTCTTGTTCAGCTGGCGCACAGAGACCACCGACTTCATGACGCCGGCATCGGTGAAATCGTTTTTGTTGAAGATGTCGCTGACGGTCTTCTCAGTCATCGAGTAGATGGTCTTCTTGAAGATGGAGGGGATGCGTGCCTTCACCTTCATGAGGTTCGAGACAAGCATCATCAAATCCTGCGTAAAGCCCTGGAACTGATACATATATGTCTGTATGTCCTGCGGTGTCTTACAGCGGCGGATGATGCTCTTGTCAATCTCCTTCGTGAACGTCTCGTCCATCTCGTAGATCTCCTGCATCATCTTCGTGACGCGCTGCTTCTCACCCACACCGAGGCGGTTGTTCACCGTCGGCACCTTCAGCGTCTGCTTGAACACGCGCAGGTCGGGCAATGCTGCCAGATTGGTGATGTGGAGGTCGGCAGCCATTACTGCCTGAAAATATACGCGGATGAGTGTCATGAAATCTTCCATTCCACCAGACTTCTCCGCTTTTCCGTCGGCCGCATTGCGACCAAAAATTTTTGCTAAAATTCCCATATAGTTTAAAATTAATGGTGCAAAGGTAGCATTTTTTCTCTAATTAGCGTAATTTTACGGGGTGAAATCCTTTTATTAAAGGAAAAAATACTTATCTTTGCAGCATAATTAATCCTAACAACACCTTAGAGCATGAAAGGAATCGTATTAGCAGGTGGTAGCGGAACACGCCTCTACCCCATCACAAAGGGCATCAGCAAGCAGCTGATACCCATCTTCGACAAGCCCATGATTTACTACCCGATATCGGCTCTGATGCTGGCCGGTATCCGTGAGATACTGATTATCTCGACGCCTCACGACCTGCCAGGCTTCAAGAGGCTACTCGGCGACGGACACGAGCTGGGCGTACGCTTCGAGTATGCCGAACAGCCCTCACCCGACGGCTTGGCACAGGCCTTCATCATCGGCGAGGAGTTCATTGGCGACGACTGCGCCTGTCTGGTGCTCGGCGACAACATCTTCTATGGCTCGGGCTTCAGCGGATTGCTGAAACAGAGTGTGGAGAATGCCGAGAAGCACGGTCTTGCAACGGTCTTCGGCTACTACGTCAACGACCCTGAGCGTTACGGTGTGGCAGAGTTTGATGCTGAGGGCAACTGCCTGAGCATCGAGGAGAAGCCGCAGCAGCCGAAGTCGAACTACGCCGTCGTGGGTCTCTACTTCTATCCGAACAGCGTGGTGGAGATAGCCAAGAACATCAAG